>Ga0123355_10004417_pt1 | contig 20447 bp, 11 predicted proteins | sample TergutEmb28metaG_3_FD_89872 | JGI IMG/M metagenome (GOLD analysis project Ga0123355, IMG submission 89872) | Embiratermes neotenicus P1 segment gut microbial communities from Petit-Saut dam, French Guiana - Emb289 P1 | ecosystem: Host-associated > Arthropoda: Insects > Digestive system > Gut ...
ACACACACCCCACACACACACCCCCACACACACACCCACACACACACCCCACACACACCCCACACACACACCCCACAAACACCCCCCACACACACACCCCCACACACAAAACACAAACCCCACACCAACCCACAACAACCCCACCCCAAACAACACACCCCCCACCCCCCCCCCCCCCCCCCCCCCCCCCCTTGAGAACCACAAATTCCATACAATCAGTATCTTGAACTCATTCTGAAATAACATATTTTATGTACCACAGAGAAAAACAAATTCAGACTAAACCAAGTTGCTCTGGCATGAGAAATTCTTTTTCATTTTATTTTATTAAATAACATATCAGCAAGGTTTAAAATGTCATTTGCATATTTGGTATGACTTCCTCTTTCTATACCCTTTCAAATATATTCTTTGCTATTCACTCTGCCAGTCTGATCTGTTAGGCTAACGGCTTCTTTTGAACTACACATGTAAAAATAAAAGAAGGGAAATGATAAAGCACTGGGTATGTCCTAATGAGACAGAACTACGATGTACCACAAGCAGCACTGTAATCTGCAAGTCATATCAAAAGGTGTGGGAAATTACAGGACATGGAGGATACACAGGATAAAGATGGACAGAGGTGGAGATCACAACCAACAGAATTACACAGCAAGGTCATGTGTAAAACCATCCAATGGGTAGTTCACTGCAAACCTGTTGGCCCTGCCCAGAACTGAATGATGACTCCCACACAATCAGCTAGCCTGTAGCCTGGCACTTCTACTGCACTGCCACTACATATGTTTTCTAAGTTGCTTAGGTGCTGATATGTTGGACAGGACTGCCTAATGAATGAAGAATGCTCAAGATATATCCCGGAACAAAGGAACAAGGTTTGCAAACTGCTTATTCTAGGACACTAACAATATATTTATTTGTTTTATTTTCTCCAACAAATCCATTATGATACTTCATTTCTTATTCTATTAACAAATAAATTACTTTTTTACTCTGTAATATTATAACATTCCACTACTTCTCCCATATCACTTGCAATAGCAGTATGTTCAACATCCCTTTGCAAGAGTTTTCATTCAGACATGATGCTGACTATACATAATTCATCAGAAACAGTACAATGTAGTGAATATCTAGGCACACAAAATATATCAATCCACTCACCAATTTATTTTCATCTAAATAAGGACATTAGGTAAGACATGATTCAATAAAAAAGTTAACCATGTCTGCACTGCTCACAGGTGAATGAATTGCTAGCATCTGCAGAATGTCTAAATAAGGGAAACACAGCTGATGAAAAATGCAGAATACTGAAAGGGGGATACCACCATGGCAGGACCAAAATATATCCAAAGTTCACAATTAATATGTGTTCAGGCAAATGCCTCAACAAACCGCCAGAATTATGGGGCACACTGTAGCAGCTCCTCCACATTTAAATCAGTCATATGACTTTCTTTCCACCTTGACCCAACTAAATAATTACATACCATAATACCAAAACACTCACGCTAAGTTTCTTATACAACTCTAGTTCTTTACAATGCCTTCATTACTTCCGTGGATATGAACAAAATATTACATGTGGAGTGGCAAATATATATATATATATATATATATATATATAAGTTAAGAATATTAATCAGCCATTTCATGCTGCATCTTTCTGTTGCTGTGATGAGCCACTTATGAGAAGTTACAGAAATGTGAAATATACCAGGTTGTTTGACTTCACATGTGCAGAGATTAGGAAACCAGTACTGTAAATCTTTGGTAGATCTAACACACCAAGGCAAATCCAGCAGAAACACCATGATGTTGGAAAAGTGAAATATGCATAGAACATAAACTCTTATACTGTTATAAATGGAACTTTTCTATTAGTTTTACAGAAATCAGTGTCTAAGACAATGTGAATGTAAAGGTAACAATAAGAAATATATACATATTTTTTGTCATGGCTCAACAGCTGCAGTGGGCCAAGGCCTCGCTGAGGTTCTATATACACCCTCAGACACACAACACTCAGTAGGACTCCTCTGGACGAGGGATTGGCCTGTCACAGAGACCTCTACCTACCAACACACAATACTCACAATAGACAGACATCCATGCCCCCAGTGGTATTTGAACCCGCAATTCCAGCAAGTGAGCATATTTATATATGAATGGATGAAAAATTGCATAGGTGGTCCAGTTCTGACAGCTTTATTATTTTAACTGGTTAGCATACTGCTACCATATATCTCCATAAAAAATGAGAGGGTAACTCAAGTTCAATCACATTGACCAACTATATAAGCAGAAACCAAATCCAAGATATTGGTGAGAGGATTAATAGCAGTTTAAATAAAAATGTGTGGAGATTCATTCAGCCCCACGTCCAGATAAACATTTTCTACAAAACTTGCAAGAGGGCAGAGAGCATTGGATTAACCAATACTCCAAGACAAATTAAAACATTAACAAATAAAGAGAGAGAAACTATTCTGTGTGGCAGAAGGAACCATTCTAACCACACTATTACCTGACTTACATAACTTTCAAGTAATTTACATTTGACATGCCCAGTTTTGTTCCTTAACAGACTCATTACAGTTTTACAGTTTCAGCCTTACAATAATGTAAATATTTGATGCCTGAGATCAAGTTTGACAAATATAATCCACTTTAAATATCTTGTCTGTTGTAAAATGGTGAAAGCATGCAACGTCTTCCAGCAGTGCAAGTAACTGTCACAATAAATTACTACACAGCTTGGTGAGAGATCAACAGCAGAAGACATACCAGATCTTAAGTTAAAATTTCAGTACAGGTGTTGTTTTGTAACTACAGCTTCCAATACTCCTTAGGCACCCCACATTTCATCAACGGCTTTTAAAGAAAATTCCACATATGCAGGATGTCAATAAGAAGCCGAGGGCCCCTTTCTGTTCCATGTATGTGATTCCTATCATTGGGACTGTATAATATTAATAGTGCTTTTTTCTGGGGGGGGGAAATGTATCACACACCTGTGACTGATTCATAAGCCGACATATAAAAATCAGGTTCAATTCATCACCTGATTCGTCTCAGTCTCATTAATAGTAGCCAATAATTTATTCAACACAATAAACAATCAAGAAAACAATGTGAGTATAAAATTTGAATCCATACGTACAGTTCAGCTTCAAATTTCATGTACATCCATTAATGTTGCAAATAGTGCTTAATGATGACAAAAATTTTGTCCTCAAATAAAAAAAGAGTAGCAAAGAAACTTTTATATTTCACTAACATCTTATGCCAATGAATCATGTCACATGATTCAAGTAAGAACAATACATAACATTTGCTTCTGTATGTTTCAACTTATTCAGGACTTTCATATTTTAAATTAATTTTGTTATCCATGCAGCAGTCAACTATTAGTTCATGAAAAATGTGCCGGGCTGATAGATTTCTTAATTAATCAAACAGTGATATCTGGTCAACAATTAACACCTGTACCAGTGGTAACAGTAATGTGTGATTCTTAAGTACTTTTCTTGAAACAAGAAAACTGATCTCTTCCAAAGTTTAAAAAAATTTTTAACATTTCCACAGAAATATACTTCAAAGATCGAATATCATTTAATCCACTATTCCGTGGGTCAAAGACAACCCCTAAATAACAAGAAAATTTCATAGGGGTCCAAGTGTCAATCAGGACCTGTATGTATGGACAACTGTGTTTATAAAATGATTGTTTGGTAAATCTCATTAAAGAAAATAAACAAAACACACACAGCACCACCAACCATTTCAGAGCCATTTCAAGTACATCACCATTTGTGTACTGCATATTCTGAATCTTCATTTTAACCAGAACAGAGAAAATATAAATGTTTCTAGGTACTGTACTTCTTCAATTACATTTAATAAGATTTAATTACCTTTAAAAGCAAACCACAAGTCCTCTTGCAGACCATACTATAATCACTTGTTCTCAGTTGGTGGTACTGTCTGTGCAATTACTGCCACAGTGACACCTCAGTAAGTTTCAGTTAAGCAATTTTGGTACCTTACCATTGTACTATAACAATGATTTATGAGTTACTACTAAATTTGGTAATAATGTAGTATTTTGCACAGTCATTACAATGTAATTTACAGTCCTTGACAAAAATAGCATAACTTTCAAACCTTTATTAAAATAATTTCAAAATCCCACACCCAGTGACATTACACTCCAACTTAGGGAAATTTACATGTGCGTCACATGATGTGTTTGGTTTAAGCAGTTCTAGAAATTATGATGACATAATGAGATTCAAATGTGGCATAATATATGACAACTTATCAACTATGATAACCATGCCATAAAATTCAGTACACAGCAGGATCTTCCAACCCACTTTACAGTAGTACAAATGTTTTATTGACTCGCATGATATCTCTAGAATCTAACAGATATCAATATATCCACTTTCAGTTTTAAATACTCTATGATTGAACCATGATATATCAGACTGTAAACTGATAGTAGGGGAGAGATGGTAAAAATTCTCTCTTTGCCAACATGTCCATATTAACTCTGGGCACATTCCACTATCATCCAGTGTGGTACCTGAGGCTCCTTTCCTCCGGAAACAGGTAATGTATAGTGATGGATCTAAGAACACATGGAAGAATATCATCATAGAGAGTTATGTGAATCTTGGCTGATTGGTTCAGATGATATGAATGTGAGAAGTGACTGAACATCATACACACCACCTTCTGGGATGTAATAACTGTACTATGTGGTCTGAAAGAAATTCACCCATGTCCCAAAACACTGGCATATACCTACCAGTTTGTATAGTGTCACATCCAAGAAGGTGGTAATTTTAATGTTTACTGTATAAGGATCTAAAATCTCTCATCATACACGCTGCCTTGTACACTGTACATTACCTAGCAATATCATGTGGTAATGAGGATATTAAAAGTTTCCTTGTACCCTGTAACCACACCGAAAGTGTGGACATTTAGCTCTCTACACTATTCACCTTGGTACCAGATGGAAGTGAGTGCTGGCCTGCCAAGGTCTAGGGAGTTAGTCATCAGTTTCTCACCAGGGAAGTCTGGATTAAATGCCAGGCCAGTCCATGTAGAGTCTGTGGTGGAGGAAGTGGCACTGGGACAGGTTCTGTTCTGAGTACTTCAGTTTTCGGCTCAGTGTCATTTCACCAATGCTCCAAACCCACATTCCAGTCACCTGCCACCAACACTATATGAACTTTGCAACTGGTAGCACTATTAAACAAAACACTTTCCTCTTTCTCTCCCACTCATGCTCCAGCTACTTTACCCCTAGGGAAGGCATCCCTGGCATCTATCAGAGGGGGATAGTTTGGCAGCAGAGTCGATCCGGACACAATGGAAATCAAACCCACTAATTCAGCCTACAGATGGCCCAGGACAACGCTGACAAAAAGTGCCTGGCAATCAAACCATTACAGAGCTACATCTAATTTCTGCCTACATACACGTCACAAGAATTCACTTTTACGGTCTACTGAATGATCTGTTAAGTGTCTTAGACTATATAACATGAGTGGAAATATGATTGGTGAATGATAAATTTGAACGGATTTGGAAGGAAGTGGTAATGACCCAATGAAGATACTACCCTGGCATTTCCTGGGATGGACTGAGGAACACCATAAAACACTCATGACAGTTACTCTGCTAGGTGCAATTCAAAACAGGCACCTTCTTAATATAAGTCTACAGCATTATTACTACACCAACCTATTCATTGTCACAACTCATATGCAAATTTGATTCTATACATGGTAATGTAAAACTAAGAATGTACAGGCCAAACAAAATTCCCAATATTCACCATTTTTAACATGGAAACAGACACACTACCAACTTCAGGTACCATACGAGTATACTATTCTGTTGTAAAGAAAAGTTATGCAAGTGTTCACGCTTTTTGGGGGGGGGCATTGCGGCCCAACGTGGGCTATGGCCTACTCATTTATGAGGTTTTTAGATCGCACAAGACAACACACCAGTCAGAAAGACTCCTCTGAATGAGTGATCAGCTCATCGCAGAGACCTCTACCTGACAACAAACAACACTCACAACATGCAGACAACCATGCCCCTGGCACGATTTGAACCCACAATCTGAGCAGGTGAGTGGCCACAGACCTGCACCTTAGACCGTGCAGCCACTGGGATTAGCAGCGTTTACTTTTCTCTTTATAAAATTCTCAATTCTGTTGCAAATAAACTGCTCATAATCTAAACCATTCAGCTTGGTAATACCAATACATTCTGTATAGAATAATTCTTTTTTATTATTTGAATGCCTAACAACATTAACTTAAAAAGCAATTAACACCCATGTCTTTGTTTTGTGTTTCAGTAAAAAAAAAAATTTTTCACAGTTAAATGTGCCTTTCTCAGTAGCAAATGCTGTTTTAGCTACAGAACCACCTAGTACAAAGTTGGCTAAGAAATGGTGAGTCAATATTACTGGATTAAAACCTGCATAAAATGTATTAAATATATTAAACCCTTTGCTATGTCACTTATGCCACATAACCTAGCATACACAATTGATAACAACCAAAAATATAGCAGCAAAATTCTACTGGAAAAAAGAGGGTTCCAGAACTCTTGTAAAATTTTCTGTCACACTGCTGGTTAACAATCAATACACTCAGCATTCTGTGTGCTAGTATAAAGCTGACAAGGTTTTGGATGTCATTGCACAATTCATCTTTGGCTCAACAGAAGCCTCAGAAAACAGCCAGAGTCTGCTCTGATAATCAAAACAAATCAGAAAGATTTCTTCAGTTGCATCTGTACTGTGCCTTGAATTAACCAAAACACACAGTATTTAAACCAGCATGATGTAAAATGATTGCAGTCAGACAACAAGTAAGAAATCACACTTCTCCACATTGTACAGCGAAGGTTCTAGAATATCAACCTGGCAACCTCTACACAAGATTCCTGCTTTTTAGATATCAAAATCCATCACGAGCACAAAAGCTGTAACACTCAATGCTTTTGCTGACATAAACCAACCAAAAGTAACAGTAGAGCTCTGAACATTCAAATACCAAGCATTTGAAATATCAATTATGCAAACATAATTCTGTCTTGAAAATGAAAGTATTATTTTGAATTTAAAAATAAAACTCTCCTATTTACTACGGCATGTTACAATGTGTGCAAACCCACTGTCAAAAACACAACACAGCATAAGCATGTACAGCTCATCAACTTACTATTCAATTTCATTACTAATTACATGAATAAATTAACAATCTGGTTTCAGTCCTAACCACACAATTTGGACTACCAGTAATCTAATTTATTACTGGACCTACCTGAAATTAAGACAAGGATTTATACTTCCTTACTTTTGAATATAAAAATGTCAGGGTCACCTCAGAATCAATAAAAAAAATTCCTCCTGACCAATTTTTATGTCTATACTAGCACAATGCATTCAAAGCCTTCAGTATGAATAGCATGAGTTAGTGCAGGTATTTGAATTGTGTACGCTATTTTAAAAATACACGACACAGTGTATGGAAATTAAGAATTGGAACACATAAACACTTAATGCAGCATAAAACGAACAGTGATTACAGTGTCGACATGGGGTTTACATGTTTAAATATGGTATTTGTTTAAAACAATTTTTGATAATCTACTAAACTGCTACTAAACTGATAACTCAAACTAGTTTCCTTCCAAACAAGTACAGATTACAAATGTTCAAACGTACTGAAACAGAAAGAAAGCTTCATACAACTACAGACAGGATAAAGTTGATGTCCAAAATGAGACAGAAGACAGGCTTTCACACTGGATGGAAAATATGTTTGATTCCAAGTCAAGCCCAGTTTTCTAACCTGCATACTGGCAAACTCCAATTAGTGTAATGTTAAAAATGCTGGGGCAGTTGCCAAAGTGCTGAGACATATTACAGAAAGATGTAAACAATACACACTTTCACATCTCTTATGCAATCAAAATGGTCATAACAGAATGTGACAATTAACTTTGAAAACAGGAAGGAAATATGCTGGTGACCAAATCATAACCAGAATAAAATTAATTGTTAATGCCTAACTATATTCTTAATCTGTAACACAGAATTAAAAAAAAATACTGTACATGAATCAAGATTTATCTTCACACAAATGTCTCCAAACAATTAATAAATCCTAGCTGAAAGATGTTTCTTCTAAAACAGAATATTTTCAGATTAATGGCCAAAGATCACATACAATTTAAAACATAAATTTCTTACTGAAGATAGCTTTTATGGTGATTGCATGTTGTTGCTGATCCTGTTTTCTGATGTTCACACCATATGGAAGAGAGTTGTCTTACTGATGTTTCACACAAACAGCTAGTGATATCTTGAGCTCTGAAGTGAGTTCAGGTGAGAATTCAGCTGGGTCACAGCATCCTCACCTTTCTCAATTAAACAGGGAAGACGCAAGCAGAATATGCCTCCAAACCAATGGCAATGAAAAACAAATTCAACACACCACCAACACCCAAAAATAGTACCAAAATCAAAAGGAAAAGTTCGTTACATACCTACTGAAAATTCTAATAATTCTATTACATTTCACATTTTGATGAATCTCTGAACCAATAAATGAAAATATTTAATAACTATCCTTCTGTGTTCACTTCAAGCTGCTTATCTGAGTAGCTTCGTCCTGTAGAGCCATTTATTATGGGCTCTTCATCGACCTGTTGTGCTCATGAAAAATTTACGTCTCGTATTCAAGAATGTGCCAAAATCAAGAAAGAAGGCAAGATTTGCATCCTGGCTTGATGGTAATATTGAATAATTTAATGCAGAATTTATTATATACAATAATAGCCCAGTAAAAGGAATGTCAAGTTCAACACACAGTTACAAAATATAATTTTCAGGCCTACCCTTTAAAGACATTTTCCCACTCAAGTTGCCACAAGTGTTGAATTTTCCAAAAATGTTTTAAGTGGGTTTTACTGTATGTCCCTGATTACTGCCAGGCAAAATTTAATGCTACTGGATGACTGATATTCCTTCTCATTATATAAAGAACACATACAATTAAATACTCCTGATTTAATTGTCAGGACAACCTCTTTCAAGATTTGTCTAACATGTCAAGATGCAAGGTACACACAACCTTTCATAAAGACTGCAATTTTCATTATGCAAAGAAATAAAATCAAAATATACCTGAATAGGTAATCAAAACAAAAAAAAACTTCAAAGAACTTATATACTACCAAAAAAAAAAAAAAAAACCTGTACTGTTGAAACACCTTTTTGTTATATTTTATCTTCTTAGTTGTATTATTTGTTTCATATTATGTTCTGTGAACTCCAAACACTTTTGTGTAAGTTGGCCAGGAAATATCTTCCTCACAGCAGCACACTGAGAGGTATGTGGTTCAACGTGTATAGTTGTGACATTCATTTCAAGGGCTATCAGCTGGCCTACGGCAGCAAGCTGAATGTGGATGACGTTCTGAGTGTTCATACAACACACAGCTTAGCACACCAGGTTTCATGAAGTCACTTGTTACGCAGCCAATGAAGAAACTAATTCCTTACTTTTAAGGAACGTGAAAGTTCATTTGTCTCCATTCTCAGCCAGTCTACACATTCATATACTCTTTCTCTAATATCCATTTTGAAATCAAAGCAGATCAACCTTGTCTGAGGATGTACACATCTCAGTTTTGCATATTCACAGAAGAATTATGATGGAAACCTTTCCACATTGCAATGTAGATTCCTCACTCATTGGCAGTCCCTATTGCATAGATGCAAAGTGTCATACACAACTGACTACTACTATACAGTTGTGTAAACTCAACAGCTACCTAGATAATGTGCAATATGGAATTCATTCTAACTGTACTTTTCATACATTTTAGAACTACTCATTGTTTCTATACTTTAGCTATGTCTTGATAGTATGACATATGCTGATGGCGAGACTACAAAGGGGGAGGGAGAAAAAGGACAGAAAACAGGAGGTGTTGAATAACTTGGACAGGGGAATGAGCATTACTCTGGTCAAATCTCATAAAAGTGTAAACACATAAATCGTTCGTTACATCAACAATGTTGAAGACAAGATCACAGGAAGCATTATGGTGAGTGTTCCAAGAAGTGCACAGATTTCTTGTCCAGGTCATTGTGACCTTTCCTCAAAAAGATGGAAATGGCCCAGTATGCATGGCTGGAAGATGAGACAAAGGTTGTCAGTCGGTGGTGCTGTGGTGTGTGCAAAGGCAATGCAGTTATGCAGCAATTATGCACAGCTGGAAGGTAAGGAAAAGACCAGTGTCCACACCAGCAAAGGCTGGTTTCAAAACTTTCAGAAGCATGAGCCTGCAAAACAAGTAAATAATAGGACAATCAGCCTCTGCTTAACCTGTCACTAGCATGAAGTATCCAGAGCATTTCAAGAACAAAACTGAGGAGAATTACTACACTCCACAGCAAGTCTTCGGCCTCAATGAGACAGGCCCATTTTGGTAAAAAAATTGCATCACATGCATTCTTATCCAAAAATTAAGACTTTTCCAAGTTTTAAGGTCTCAAAAATTGTATAAAGCCTTCCATGCTTTCAGAGGGGGAAGAAGAGGGGTTATAAAACCTATGCTGATGTAGTGTTTTGTATGTCTTCAGGTTCTAAAGCAGAAGAATAAGGCCTAATATGACACTACTGGTTGAGGAAGCAATCATTGTAGACTGGTTCAACAAGGGCTTCTTTCATGATGTTGAGCAGAATCTTAAGTCCAAGAATCTAGAAACCAAAGTTCTCCTAAACCTTCATAAGCCCCCAGGGCATCCACAGGATCTTGGCCTTATCCATCCAAATATCTAGGTTGAGTACTTACTAAAGAACATCACCTCACTCCTGCAGCTGCTAGACCAGAAAATCATTATAACACTCAAAAGCTATTACACTCCCTGCATCTTCTGTAGTACTTTCACTGTCAGAAGGAGACCTCTTTTAGTATCAAGGAATAATAAAAGCCATACAGCATAGTGAACTGCATAGTAAACATAAAGGAGTCCCTGCACAAGCAAATATTCACAACATTGAATCGCTACTGGAAGAAGGTTTGACCTGAAGGAGTTACAGACTTCTGGGGATTCCCTCCAACCAGCCAAATCAAATAAACAATATCTCCACACTGGCCTGTGAAGTTCCAAGAGAAGGATCCCCAGATTTGGACGCTGATATCCACAAAGTTCTTGATTCTCACTCCACTGAGTTGACTGAGGAAGACCTTGAACAGCTGACAGCACTCAGTAAATCAGGTGCCCTGAGATGGCACATGACTTAGTTGATTTGGAGTTTACCATTTCATTGCAAGGTGCTTAAAATTTAAGCATGAGTTGCAGGTTGTCACATCACCATGCATGGAGGGGTACAAGACTCCTGTCTCCCTCTCGGTCAAACACACACACGTTATTTAATCAACCTGACACCTTCTAACCAAGAACACCAACCTCATTCCAGTAAAAGCCAACACTAGCATTTTCATGCTCATTAATCATCAGCTATACCTATTATTACATTTTTTCTTTTGTTACCCCATGTCTTGTGCACATCGATTTTACTGTTTACAGGTCTTTGCAAGAATGTAATCCCTGCTAATGGTGAGGGTTTACTGTATCATTCCAGCTATACCTTCTTGAGATTTCAAAATCAACAGTTTATGTGCATTTATCATGTCCTGCATGTGGTGTACATGCATTGCTTATCACTTCTTCATTGATTTAATCACCCTGCCACAATTAGGTGATACATTCTGTACCACTTATAGTATCTGCCAAGCCACAACCTAAGATACCCAAAGTATTAGCAGAGATGGACAATGACAATAACACCAGCAAATTAATTATGTATATTTTCTTTGGAAAAATCCTTGAAAACAAGATGTGTTTGCTGAAGGGGAATAAAAAGTCACATTAAAACAAATGACACTATCATATAGTAGACACTACTGTTTTTCTGTTTATCATAATTAATTACTGTCACATACTTAAAACAAAACAAATACAACTGAAATATACATATAGTCTATTAAAGACATCTCCTTCCTGTTTCACGCTGGAGAGTGAACGTGGAAAATGTCCCACCTCATCATTTGCAACTGCCCCTTCCTATGGAACATGAATATCATCAATACTCATTCTTACAAGTACTGTAACATAGTTGCCTCTTCATATCAGGAAGTCTAGAGTGCTTAAAACCCAAAGTCAGAGACTCCATTGTCACTTTCATCATTATAAGAACAAGAATATACCACAGGGAAAATGGAAACAATCTCACAAAGCTGTATCACAACAGAAGAAATTATACAAATGAAATGAAAGATATAAAAATTAAAGCTATTCTAACCTTGCACGCCAACAAACGTCCAGTAGTGAGTGAAGTCCACTGCTGGATAAATGAGCTTCTCAAGAGAGAAATATGTGTAAGAACACAAGCTAATGATTGGTGAGCTGCCTGGTAACATACTTATTACTAACTCTGCCCCTTAAAGAGAAGCAAACAAAGATAGGTAGCAGATAAATTTCTTTTCACCATGGCTTCATCCTGTACTGACACCACGTAATCTATTGTATGGCCCAAAGCATAAGTGGCTAAGTTATATACACTGGACAGAGTTCCTACGTTTGACGAAACTTACTCAAGTCCAGGCTCACAAACTTTTAAAATGAAACACAATGCACATAAAAAGACACAATAGCAAATTATATAATGAATTTTATAGTGTTTCAGAAGTGGCATGGAACATCTTATTTGTGCTAACTGTAAAAATTATAAAACAGGAGACAAGCTAGAGCTGTCAAAAAATGGAAAGAAGAGGAAGGACAGTTCCTGTATGCATATGACATATAGTTATGCTTGCATAACTAACTACCTAACTAGAGAACTAACTAACTATATAGAGCAGAGTCCCTCTTCAGAAGCTAATATGTCTTCAGCTAGTCAAGAAATGCCCCACATTTTCTGGAACCTGGAGCGTCATTACGGCATTCACAAGAGCCTGCCACCTGTCCGTATCCCGGGCCACATCAATCCAGTGCATGTCTTGCCAACCCATTTCTTGAAAAATCATTTTAATAGTATCCTTGCATCTATGTCCAGTCTTCCAAGTGGTCTCTTTCCCTCAGCCCCAACCATCTCACTCTTATTTGGTCACCTGCGTAATATCTGGTGAGCAGTAAAGCTTGCATTAGAAACAGAATTATATTTCATGTTTATAAAAGCAGTTATAGTCAAAACATAGCCATATCTCCTTTACTGGTCTGTGCTGCATTCATAAATTCAAACGTTCTGCCAGGGGTGGCCTGTCCACCAAGGTTGGTGGAGGTGAGCCCTGAACAACATTTAAAAATCAATGTACAAAACATACTTGGATATATTTTTAAGCTGCTTATATTTAGTATGGCATAAAAAGAATTTTATAGCTCCACTGCATTTTTTGCATGAATAATGTTGGTTTTACAGAACTTCATTCTATTTACAAGTATTTGCATTTCTGCACACATCTGTTAGTTTCTGTTGCTCAAAAAAATACAAGAAATATATCTACAGCAGAACTGTCTTCAGTACCATGTAAAACTGAATATATACATGGTAGCTCAGAAAAGCAGGTATTAATACTGCAACAAAACTTTCATTACATTTATTGATATTCTGGAAATTTGCCATTTAACACCACATGTCATCTTGTATTGTCTGCTGCAAAAATGGTGCATGGAGTACTATACCTTCTCTCACTGTACTGCTCACAAGTGAACTTCTGAAATCTTCCTTGATTTTGTCACTTGTACCCTCATAAGAATCAAACTCAAAATCCCTCACTGTCTCAGATACTGCACTATAAATACTCCCTTCTTTCCATTTTCAACTTACTCACACTTCAATCAGGTCTATTATTCAGTACAAACATACTATGTTATGCTACTGATTGATCACCTCACATCACTGAGATAATTGAGATGGTCAAATCCATGTATTTTCAGAACAGAAGTGTAACATATATTGCAGAACACAGGACAAAACTAATGTTACTTTCAGCACATATCATACCAGATTATAGAATGACAGCACACAGAAACTGACAGCAACTCTTTTTTCCTGAAGAACTCCCATTTTTTTCTTATTTTCATGCTGATACTTTTCTCTCTGATTCTTCTTTGCAGTAAGCATTCAGCAGGGTTGCCAACTCCAACTTAAACGGCGGATACCTCAAGATTCACCCTCTTTCTCAGATACACCTTCCAATGAAACATGTTGGTTATAACATACAAATAATGTTCATTTCACAGTGGATGAAAAATAGTGTTCAGTAGTCACGTGACTTCACTGTCATTGTAGCATGGCCCTACAGACCAGGCAGTGCTCTGACCTAAATGGCAAACTAGCTGCAACTTTGCAAGAAAGTTCCACATTGCTGGTGACAAATTTTGCAGTACGTTCTTCTATCACATCCTAATAAACTCAAACAAATATGCCAGAAGGCCCATTAGAATTCAGTACAAATTCATAAAGAGAATAATAAACAAACAAATTGATGACTAGAACAAGGATAATGCCAAAAGGCCTAATCCAAGAAGAGCCAAGAATGAGAAAAACAGAGACTCCAATTATGTTATGTTCACACTCATGATTATGTTAGCCCACTGTTGCAACAAATCGAACAGCAAGCAACCAACAAAAATTGCTGCTGCTGAACCTAGCACACACAAATGCAATTCATTTTAAAAGTGGCATCCTGTTTTCTGATATATATATACACAGAAATAGGGCTACAATTAACATACCTATTTACTACTGTACCAGTTATAAAGGAACTTACATGTTTCAGCCAAAAACATTCAGGCTATCGGGCTTGCATGTGTTTGTCCAAATTCCCATATGAATGATATCGCAATAAACAGTTCTGAAAGTTATAACCCAGTTCCTATATATAACAATGCAATTAAATTATACAAACACAAGATCAACATTAATTAATGAAAAAATATAATTACAACTGTCTATTCATTCTGACTCCTTTACACACAAGTTACAGTACGGAAACCAACACAATGAAGAATAGCGTCTTCTGAGACATGATACAAAGTTATCAATGTTTCAGAGGAACCAGCTGCCCCCAGCTACAGGGTACATGATGTAGGAGTAAGATGCTCCAAACCAGTGGTTTCTATTGGACTACGTGGCATCACGTCTAGAAGTCAAATTCTTTGTAATCACTGCTGCAAAGACCTCAGATCTCCACATACAGGACAACTTAATACACAGTTAACTAAAAATATACTTTTCTCTGCTCTCATATACAAAACTTGGAGATCCATTTACATATACAGTTCCACTCCAAATTACTCACTCAAAACAAGAAAAGTTTATGTGTCAGCAATATCTGTCATAGTGTGTAGCAGATATTCATAAATTATGTTTAATAATTAGACCTTTTTTCAATTGTGTCAACATAATTTCATCCATTGGCATGTGTCTGAAGTTTTCAGGCAACAATTAAAGCTTAGTGAAATGTTGAAAACAGCAAACGGATAAACCGCAACACTCTGATTGATAGCTGGGTGGTTTAAATTATGTAATATATGTATTTACCAGAATGTGCAAATTTATATTAGAAATTACACCAGTAATCCCTCAACACTAAACAGAACATTCAGTTACTTTTTCCAACTCAAAACATGTTGGCAACCCAAATAACAATTCCTGCACCTCTGGAAATCAATTGTGCTAAATTTACAATAAAGCTATTCATCAGAGGTCCAGTAATGTCCTTTAAAAGAAAGATTAAAAAAAAAGTTTTTCAAGGGAAAATAATGTTTTTACACCTGACTCTAAGCCTTCAACAGATCTTAAATCTATATACAGTTCCAGTTGAATGACAATGCTGTTAGTTGATAAGTGTACTGCACTAATCTCTTTCTCAGAACTGACAGTTAAACAGTTCTCATTTAATAATACAGTATATTCTTTTAATTAATATGTGCATGAACACTGGAGGAAAATTATTAAACATAATAACTTCAGTGGTAAGTAATACTAAAATTCCATTAATATGTTCCTAAGTAAAGATCACAACAATTTTATATTAAAATAACTATTACTCTCTCAGAATCATGTAATCATCCTGGCAAGATGTTTTGTAATCTCTAAACGTGATTCAAAATATTCAAAAGAAATGTATAACAACCAATGAGTGTCATAAAGTAAACTGGCATTTTAAATTTCACTAATATGTTCAATATTTCATACACCAAAATAATTTATGAAGCACCCTTTGAAATATTTTCTTCTGATGGCTCCTGCAGTTTGCAAATAAAACACATTCCCAACTGGAAAAATGATAATGGAAAATATATAATCAAGTAAAAGGTGACTGAAATGAAAATATAATTGAGGAATTACTTTGGTTTTTATCATCGTACACAAAACTTCAGCATCATGAAAAATAACTATGGAACTCTACAGATGATTACAGATGCTGGCATATTAATACCATCACTGATACACCATAAAAGAATACTGTACCCATTCAACATGTAGTTAGTACATTTAAACAGTCCTGAAAGATACAACAATGTAACTAACCCTCCCATTCTGTGATGAAAACAAGGGAAACATTGTTATTACCACCCTCAGTCACTTTTGATAGTTGCTGAAGGTTACCAGATCTTAATTTTGAATTCTTACATACAGCTTCTGGTTTGATGGTAAACGTGACTGAATACAAAATTATACTTCACTCATCACATCTTGTCATATAGTAACTTTGTTATATAGCTACTGATTATTCTGGTATATATATATATATATAAAAAATCCAACTCTTTGGCTTAGTTCACCGTTATTTTATACGTCCTTTCATGCACAAAGCAATATTAAAAGAATGTAATGTACTGACTAAGGTACTATGTGGGGTCGTATGCATAATGATGCCAAGCGGAAACATTTAAAAATGTATGCCCTTCAGAAATTATTATGGTGAGTAGAATGGAACATATACTAGATGCATGTAACTGACCAGCTGACAATGCCTCACTGCCATCAAATCAAATTCCCTTCATAATTTATCAGAAAGAGGAAACACAAGAAAAATTAAAAACAGAACTCTCATAGCCTTACTTAAGCACAGTTTACACTCTGATTCTATAATGTATCACACTGCCGTTTCAAATTCAGTGACAGCACTACTCCATTCAAATATAAATAGAAAAATGAGATAAGGTTTATTAACTTTCACAATTATAAAGAAAGCAATGATTCTGTGAATGTTCTAGTTTCCAATGAAATATGAGGACTCCAAAGCCTAATGCAATGGAAAGGTTTGAGTTACAAGTAAAATAAAATTATTTGCTGTGTTCAACCTCCAGTTTTCTTCTCACACATATCTTCTTTTGATTCTTGACCACTTACTTGGATTTGTCTTGTGTGTTCATAGATGTCAAGAAAGATGCAAGGATTTGCTATTCATCATCTGTGTCTCCTCCATCACTGGAATAGTCCTGGACTGGTGGTGGGCGGGTGAATGGTGCACTTGTCATTTGCCTGCAAAGCACAAATACATGTCACAACTCTTACAGGCAGCATACTTATGGAAATTGGAGGCTGTACATCATGACCTTTGTCTAGTTGTCTTGAAAATACTGTGGCATTACCCAGTAACTTGTGCAGCTGACTGTTAATTATGAATACTTTAAAGGGATGAGTATCTGTATTCATGCAGCTGTACTGACTTCAAGAGTAAGCCTTTACACTAAACATCACAGAAATTAAAGAAAAATGTGTAGTGACCAAACAAACAACAGAACAGGCAGAAGATTTAGTTCTGTCTTATTATGAACTGACTATGTTACATGAAATTAGTTTCATGGATACTCTGTCAACTCACGCAAGCCTACGATAGTGGTTCAACCACTCCTCGACCATCTGCGCAACAAGAAGTGGACGTTTGTGAAGTCTCTGTTGTGCTACCAAGATGCCTCCTTCAGTAACACAAACATCCAGCCACTGCCGGAGAATACTCTCTTCCCTTCCCAGCTGAAACATTTGAAATCAGACAGTACTGAAATACAAATAGAATTCGGCATCTGGTGATCTATGGGAAAAGGCAGTGGCGCCCTGTGCACTTGATTTCATATGTGAAACTGTCTAGGCACAGTGCCCAATTTGTTCACACATATCCCAGTTCTAATCAAATGTTAAGCTGTAGGTCCACTCTGCCTCCCATCATTGTCAATTTTACTATCACCTCATTTATCACCTCGTTATTGTGAGCATAAAAGAGATTCCACCGTTTCATGTTTTCATCTAAAATGTTGATTCCTACTTTCACCTTATGAAGTAGGTAAAGAATAGAATGATCAAAGACCATACGTAGATGAATAGGAAATACAAAGAAAGGAGATCTGAGTATTTTGGATGGGATACAGTACTGTTGTGCAAGTATGAGTGCTTTCAAAATGTCAGAAACCATTTGCACCTTGACAGACAGCACATTCCAAAAATGTCAGAACCTTAAATCTTGAAACATAAAATAAAGACCATATGACTGCTACAACAATCTTGAACTCAAAATACTATGTAGCTGTCAATGAATTATGTCTGTATATTCCTCCTGTCAGCTTACAGGTGACATTACCACGCAAACTGCAGAATGATAAGATTTAGAACCTTTACTATCTTACTCCGCCAAGTATCTAACTACTCCAAGCTACCAAGTTTCCAGGAAAGCCCCCATTCTGCTGAAACTGGGGCAAGCTAATCACAAAATTCATTCATAAAAAACTGTACAGATAGTAACTTACAAATTTTTATAGCTGCTGTTATGGCCAATGGTTCCTATAGTGGTGTATTTGACTGTCATGGCCATCTCTGCCTTGAAAATTGTGAATGAATACATTGTTTTGGTGAAATCAGCTACAGCCATGATAATGTTGCTACCACAGTAGACATGCACTTGACACCTGCTATGAAAGATGGTGGGGGGACAGGTTGGTATTTCCACATGAACAACATTTTACATTAAATTGCATTTCACTGATTTACTAACAGAAAATTCAAATTTTTATTATTCTTTTATTTATATTTAAGAAAATATTTTAGTATTAAAAAAAGTGCTCTGCAATTCTAACAAACATTTTGGAGGCTTGGAGTGAAACTGCTGTGTGGGATTAAGAATAAAATGTTACTTGTGGATACAGGGTCTAGTGATTAAAGTACTGTGTTTACCCGAATGCAAGATTACTATACTCTGAGACAAATCCCAAAATAAAACATGTCTAGCAAGGGAAAATATAATTATCCAAATCTAGGAAGACCCCTCAAAAATAAAACATATTTTACTATTAATTTCATACACTTAATACACAAATCATGTCAGATTTTATCTGCTTTCACCAATCAGTAACACTGTTTCTATCTTCACAATCAGTGTGCCTTCACCTTTCCTCACACTCACTCCTAACATTCCCATCCTCTTTCACTGCATTTCCACAACATATCATCAGTCTCATCCATTAAATTGGATATTCAGCACTTCACGATCAATTCTGGTGAGATGCACTACCATGTCATTATGATCCACACTGACTAAATAACACATTTATATTTCTTGGTTTATAAACTTCCTTGAACCCATGAAGAAGAATTACAATTTTCTCCACAGACAGTGTTGGTGGTATTAAGAATTTTAAATGTGTTCTGGATTTCTATATTGTGTCTGTGGTTTGATCAGAGTTCATGGTTCTTTTTATGGTTTTTAATTTGTGGATTGGTCCAGATTTCATTTTTAAGCCTGGTAGTTAATTTTTAATTATTCAATAGCCATTGTCCTGTTACTACCCTGGACAAGATCTGTTCTCAGTTGCACATCTTAACAAGTTTACTGTTTCTGCAGTGCACAGTCACAGAACAGCTTGATCTAAGCGGCCTGCCAGGTTACGTGCTTCTTTGCCTGCATATGAAAATATAGCCGGTTTCCAAAACATTGTGCTTCTTTAAAAAATTAGATGATGGGTAATATCGAAAAGAAAAAGATTGTGTCAGTTTATGAATGAAATTTAAGGACAAAACCTCATCCTGCATTCAAGTAAATACAGTACTATGTCCTGAATGTGTGCAGAAGCATTCTAACTACATCAAATTTTTTACAATAACTTGTGCCATCAAACCCATAACAATCTCTAAAATTTGCAGTACAGTCAATACATACAGTAGAATGAGGTTATGTGGGTATTTATCCCACAGAACCAAAATATCATAATTACAGAAAAATTCAACACCCCCCCCCCCCCCCCCCCCCCCTCAATATTTTTTTTTACACTTTCTTCTATAAAACAAACTCAAAGAAAACAACTGGTAGGTGGGAGTACGTTA
>Ga0123355_10004418_pt1 | contig 20446 bp, 18 predicted proteins | sample TergutEmb28metaG_3_FD_89872 | JGI IMG/M metagenome (GOLD analysis project Ga0123355, IMG submission 89872) | Embiratermes neotenicus P1 segment gut microbial communities from Petit-Saut dam, French Guiana - Emb289 P1 | ecosystem: Host-associated > Arthropoda: Insects > Digestive system > Gut ...
GCGGCATGACTTCACCTTGCCAATTACCGCAAGCCAATCCCTCTGGGCCCAATGGGAAGAGGAGATCCTTTCGTTCCATGTGCATTTTCACTTAAATGACGGCACCGACGTCAGACACGCCGGCCCCCAGCGCATAGTCAAAGGCGAATCTGCAAACGAACCGGTTCCGCCGATTCGGGAGGGATACCGCTTCCTCCACTGGGCGACAGCCCCCATGGGGGCGCATCCCTTCGATTTTGAGACGCCGATCACCGACTATCTCGGCCTCTACGCCAAATGGCTGGCCTTCCCGCCGCCCATTGACGCACTGGACGAACTCCTCAGCCGCTACGGCAACCGTATATCTGTCTATTTTGAAAACCTGGACACGGGATTCGTTTATCTCCACAATGCCGACCGTATCTTTTCGGGAGCCAGCGTTTTGAAAGCGCCCTTTTCCATGTATATCTACCAAAAGGCCGACCGCGGGGAGACAGACTTGGAGCGCAGAATCAGGTTCCCCCGGGGCGGAAGTCAAACCCAGTTGGAAATGCTACGGCGCAACCTCATGTACAGCTGCAACGAATCCACCCTGGGCCTCAGAAACGCACACGGCTGGACCGGGTTTCGGCAATTCGTCGCAGATCTGGGCGGCAATTCAAATTGGGTCTGGAGCAGCATCATGGGCGCCAGATTGACCGCAAATGAGGCCGGGCTGTTCGCAAACGCCATCTATGAATACATAGAATCTAACGCCCTCCACAGCGAGGAATTCAAAACACATCTGCTCAATAATCAATTCCCCTTCATTGTATCGGACTATCCCGTGGCCAGCAAGTCCGGTTGGACAGGTACAGTTCTCCACGACATGGCCATCGTATATGCACCGTCCCCCTATATCCTGGTGATCCTCTCCTCCCGGATCAGCACCCGTGATTTCGAGGAGATTTCCATGGGGTTTCAGGCATTTAATGATATGTGGTTCGGGGATTTGGGATAGCAAAACAACAAAAACGGGACAGCCGCCTTGGGCGTCCCGTTTTGCTATAGTCCTCGGTCTATATTTAATTAGCCTACGCCCACCGTTTCTTCTTTTCGCACCTCTTCCCTATTGTCTTGTATTTCCCCGGAAAATCTTCTCGGAAACGCGAGGGCAAAGATCGCCGCAAAGAACGAGCTTCCGATATAGACAAACATCGTCCCAAACACCGCAAGCCCGAACCCGCCGGTTCCGATTAGAACCAAAAGTCCACCGAACAGAAACAACCCCAGACACCATAGCACAAGTATAGCCATTAAAATAGCGCTCAATGCGGTGCGGGTGCGGGCGTTTCTGAAAAATATAGCGCAGAATATCCCCGTATGCGCCACACCCAGGGCAAGCCACCCAATTCCAAAATGGCCCCCCATGAATAGGGGCGGGAGAAAATACGCGGCGATTGCTATGATCTGCAACCCCAGTGTAATGGAGCGGAATATTTTATTCGTAGTCGTCATTCTGCACCTCCCGAATCAGCGTGATATGTGGCCAGCAGAAGTTCCTCCAAAAACAGGGAGAACCCGTGCATATTCGCCTCTATTTTCCCAGGCCACCTCTCGTTTATATAGTGGAAATCATCCCGTGGACTGTGCAGCACTCTGGCCGCCTCCATAAGCGTCATTACTGGATCGCTTGTATGGTACCAGCCCGCTACCGCGTCATATCCCACCAGAAACATAACCGTATGGCCCCAGGGCAGAAACGCCAGTTGATCGCTGGGTCCGAACACACCTTGGGGCAGGGGCGTGAGGGTGACGCCGTGCCGGGCATCCATGTCTTGGGCAACCCGATCCCAGGTTTCTGTGATGTGATTTGCCCCCGGCCGATCCCCTGCGTCATATCCCGCCATGTAGAACAGATCCGGCCCCTCAAAAAGCACGTCGGCGTTTATCATAAACAAGATGTTGTCATGCGCCTCTTGGGCCAGAGAATGCACATAGTAATAGGCCCCGTAGAGCCCGGCTTCTTCTGCACCGAAGAATACATAGACAATCGTGTAATAGTGATCTATATCGCGCATCCGCTGGGCACTCTCTAAAAGCAGGGCCACACCGGAGGCGTTGTCACTGGCACCGGGATAAAATACACCGTCATAGTGGGCGCCGACGATCATCTTTTTATCGCTCTGCCCCGGCAGGGTGAGGATGACATTTTGGCTGAGACGTGAATTTCTCGTCCCCCAATCTATGAAAGGCGACTGATCGACAAAAAATGCCATATCCATCAGAAACGGATACCAAAATTGCCTGACATCTTCCCAGAGGAATTCCTGTACTGCTATCTCATCCCAGGTGAACCCCATCGCCAAGAGCTCTTCCACAATCCACTGGGCGGCGTACATCTCCCGATAGGAAAAGGGCGCACGATCATACAGCGTATCATTTATCGTTTCTATGTGATGTACGGAAATCTGCCCGTGGGGCGTATCTGCGGCAAGAGGCAGGGCTTGTCTCTGCGCAAAACTGGCAGGGTCGAACAGATCCACTTCCCTGCCGCTGTCCCGTATGCCGACAATCCCTCCCGCGATGACAGCCAGCAGTAAAACCGCCGCCATCATCAAAACCGCACCATTGCGCTTCATATCGGTTCCTCCTCTTGTTTCTATGACGTATCTTTCGACAGTATACTACAAATTGGATCATAAACGCAATATTTCCCCAAAACACAGAGTGGACAAACGTACTGAAAATTTTCTTATTTTCCCCCGCCGTAGGCGGGGGAAAATAAAGCTCGGTCAGCGCAATTTGTCCACTCCCGGCAAAACATTTGCCTATCCATGAAAATAGTGATACAATTAGTGGAAAAATACTATTATAGGAGGAATTCTCTTTGAATACGCAAGAATTGATGGATATCGCCTTACAGGCCGCCAATCTGGACGAAATGCCCGCCGACTGCGGGATCATCGTCGAAGGCGAGGGGATCAAAAAGGTACTCATGGGCGTCGACATGGACACGGCAGAGCTGATGCTGGCAAAACAGTTGGGATACGACTGTGTCGTCAGCCACCACCCCAGAAATACCCATGTGGATATGCTGGAACTCTTGAACGATCACATCCGCAAGCTGGAAGCCCTGGGCGTCCCCCGGAACAAGAGCCAAAAACTCTTAGCGGAGCGTAAAAAGCAGTTGAGCTATAACCAACACGTGGCAAACTCCAGACGCTCCGAGAGCGCCGCCAAACTCCTGAACATGCCGTTTATGTGCATCCACACCCCTACGGACATCATCGGCGAGGCCATGGTTCAGGCGTTTTTAGACGGAAAGTTTAAAGACAAACCGGAGACCACTGTACAGGACGTTGTGGAGGCCTTAGAGGAAATCGGCGAATACAAAAACTCCGCCAGAAAACCCGTGATCCGTGTGGGCGGCAAAGACAGTTATGCGGGCAAAATCTACGTCCTCATGTCCGGCCTCACCGGCCCCGGGCCCAAGATTACAAAGGAATATTTCGAGGCGGGGGTCGGCACCCTGGTGCTGATGCACATCCCCGAGGGCGACGTGAAAGAAATCGAAGCCCAGGGCATCGGCAACGTGGTCGTGGCGGGCCACATGTCCAGCGACTCCCTGGGATTAAATAAAATCGCCCAACTCTGGGCCGACCGGGGCGTGGACACCACCATGATGTCGGGGATTGTGGAGATCTAACCGGGAAACAACGCACAGGAAAGGAGCAAGGACAAGGTGGCCGATACACTGGTTTTGCAAGATGTTTCTCCAAGTGGAATTGAAATTGATCAGACAAAATATATGGTTTTTCAAGAGAGCCAAACAGTTAAGCCGTGTATTGGTTGTTTCGGATGTTGGGTAAAAATACCCGGCAAATGTGTGATTAAAGATAGTGACAGTGAGTTTGCGACCAAGCTGCCGCATGTGGGTGAAGTTATCGTGGTTAGCCAACTTGTATTTGGAGGGCTGTCGCCTAACATCAAGGCTATTTTTGACCGCAGCATAGGATTTATCCTGCCTTTTTTCTGTAATGTGAATGGCGAAATGCACCACAGACAGCGATATGAAAAAAGACCTGCTCTTAGATATATGTTATACTCTGAGAGCATGACAGAGGCAGAAAAGGTAACCGCCACAAAGCTAGTTCAGGCAAATGCGATTAACTTTGGAGCAAACAGTTACACTGTTGATTTCTATCGTTCTCCGCAAGAAGCACTGGAGGCCTTAAAGTGAAGATATTATTTCTAAACGGTAGCCCCAAAAACAGTGGCAGTGCAAGCGAAGTGATTATAAATGGACTTCGCAAAAGGCTAAAAGACACAACTGCGCACAAAATGCTCTCTGTGTTGGGCTTAGATAGGGAAGCGTTCTTTGAAGAAATAGCGAGCGCATCTGTTATGGTGGTGGCATTCCCGCTATATGTAGACGGGATCCCCTCACATCTGCTTCGTTTTTTGTGGGATGTAAAGGATAAAATAAAGCAAAAAAGTCCCGATTTAATGGTTTTTGCAGTTGCAAACAATGGATTTTATGAGGGCAAGCAAAATGCCTTGGCCCTATCCATGATACAGCATTTTTGTGTTGCCGCAGGGATAAAGTGGGGACAAGGTTTGGGCATTGGAGGAGGCGGTATGACGGCCGCCGCCCCCATCGGAGCAGGGCCGCTCAAACGTATTGGCATAGCATTAGACACACTCTCTGCCAGCATACAAGGGAAAACAGGCGGAGAAGACTTCTTTGTACAGCCGAATATCCCTAAATTCCTATATAAAATAGGCGGTCATTTAAATTGGAAACGCAAGGCGAAAAAAAACGGCCTAAAACGCAGTGATCTCTATAAACGCTGGTAAAGCGCACCGTATAAACAAACAAGGCATACACAAGTTGAAGAGGGCGGCCAACTGGCCGCCCTCTTCTTGATTCTCACAGCACCTATCTCAACAGATCAAAGCGATCCGCATTCATGACTTTGTTCCATGCCGCAATAAAGTCAGAGAGGAACTTGTCTCTCGCGTCATCGCTTGCGTATACTTCCGCAATGGCGCGAAGCTGGGCGTTGGAGCCAAAGATCAAGTCTACTCGCGTCGCCGTCCACCGCTGTTCTCCGGTCCCTCTATCAACCCCGTGGAACAGATTTTTATCATCAGTGGGCTTCCACTCGGTCGCCATGTCCAGCAGATTGACAAAGAAATCGTTGGTGAGCATCTCCGGCGTTTCGGTCAACACGCCATGGGGGGATTTGCCGTAATTGTTGCCGAGCACGCGCAGACCGCCGAGCAGCACAGTCATCTCAGGTGCGGTCAGACCCAACAACTGCGCCTTGTCAACCAACAGTTTCTCCGGCAGAGAGCGGAACGCGCGTTGCAGATAATTGCGGAAACCGTCATAGACAGGTTCCAGCACAGCAAACGAGTGGACATCCGTCTGCTCTTGCGACGCGTCCATTCTCCCCGGCGTAAACGGGACGCGGATTGTAACCCCCGCGTTATTCGCCGCCAGTTCAATCCCAACCGCGCCGCCCAGAACGATTAAATCGGCCAGGGATACCTCTCTCCCGTCCCCGGCAAACCCACGCTGAATCTGCTCATACTTGCCGAGCACGTTCTTCAACTGCTCCGGCCGATTCACGTCCCAAGAGATCTGCGGCTCCAGCCGAATGCGCCCGCCGTTTGCCCCGCCTCTGCGGTCAGAACCCCGATAGGACGCGGCACTTGCCCATGCGGTGCTGACCAGTTCCGATATTGTCAAGCCAGCGCCTGCGATTTTGCCTTTTAGTTCTTCGATATCGCTATCATTTATAACATACCCTGCGCACTTGGGGATGGGATCTTGCCATAGGAACTCCTCTTTGGGCACGTCCGCCCCCCAATACAAAGTAGCAGGCCCCACGTCTCTATGGGTGAGCTTAAACCACGCTTTTGTAAACGCATCTGCAAACTTGTCCGGGTTTGCAAGGTAGTCTTTGGCGATCTTTTCATAGATGGGATCAAACTTGAGGGACAAATCCGCCGTGGTCATCATAGGGCGATGCCGCTTTGCCGGGTCGTGTGCATCTACAACCATATCCTCGTCCGCTACGTCCTTTGCCAGCCATATATATGCCCCGGCAGGGCTTTTTGTAAGCTCCCACTCGTATTTGAGCAGTACAGTTAAGTAGCCCATATCCCATCTGGCGGGATTCGGTTTCCAAGCGCCCTCAATGCCGCTCCCGATGGTATCGCCCGCGTTGCCCGTGCCGAAATCGCTCTTCCACCCGAGACCCTGCTCTTCAATGGGCGCACCTTCCGGCTCCCGCCCGACATGGGTCGCCGGCGCCGCGCCGTGGGCTTTCCCAAATGTGTGGCCTCCGGCGATTAATGCAACCGTTTCCTCATCACTCATTGCCATACGGGCAAATGTCTCTCTGACATCGATTGCTGATTCGGCAGGGATCGGCTGTCCGTCCGGCCCCTCCGGATTGACGTAGATCAGGCCCATTTGCACGGCGGCCAAGGGGCTGTCAAGGTCTCGTTTGCCTGAATATCGCTCGTCCCCCAGCCACTCCGTCTCCGAACCCCAATAGATGTCCTCTTGGGGTTCCCACACATCTTCACGGCCACCGGCAAACCCGATCAATTTAAGCCCCATGGATTCAATCGCGCAGTTACCCGCCAGGATCATAAGGTCTGCCCACGATAGTTTGCTGCCGTATTTCTTCTTAATCGGCCATAAGAGCCGTCTGGCTTTATCCAAGTTTACATTGTCCGGCCAGCTATTCAAGGGGGCGAATCTCTGTGTACCGTCTCTTGCGCCGCCCCGGCCATCCATGGTGCGGTATGTACCGGCACTATGCCATGCCATGCGGATAAAGAACGGCCCATAAGTCCCATAATCTGCCGGCCACCACGCTTGAGAATCTTTCATCACGGCAAAGATATCATCTTTCACCGCCTGGAGATCAAGTGTCTTAAATTCCTCGGCGTAGTGAAACGTACCCCCCATTGGGTTGCTCAAATCGGAGTTCTGATGCAGAACGCCTAAGTCCAGTTGATCCGGCCACCAGTCTTTGTTGGTCGTCCCCTTCGTGAAGTCGATCCTGTTTGCGCCGCCTGTTACCGGGCATTTGGAATTACTACTCATAATTACTGACCTCCTTCTATATATTGCATGTATCTGTCGGATTTTGCTAAACCTTGTCACAATTATACTATATTACTCCCCTCTGAATGTCAATGATTTGTGAATTTTTGATTATAGGATTATATATTATAGTGATAGCCGGACGTGTAAGCAAAAAACGCAGGAAGTAGCCCCATACCACTTCCTGCGTTTTGATTATCCCATACGAATTGTCCCCTACTCCCCGCTGGGCACTTCTATAATCTGATTCGCCGCCCTGTATTTCAGCGGCGTGATCCCCTTTATCTGCTTAAATAAGTTCCCAAAATGGCTCTGGGAGGGAAAGGTAAAATACGCGGCGATGGCGGAGATGGTCTTGTCGGAATATTTCAGCATGTACGCCGCACCCTCAATCCGTTTTTGCCGTGCGTATTCCATGATCCGCATCCCGGCCTCCTGTGCGAAGCGGCGAGACAGATAAGACTTGTTGACATTGAGAGCGGCGGCGATATCGTCCAAGGTAAAGGATTTCGTCAAATGCTGGTCGATGAACAGCTTGCACTTCTCCACGTAGGAGGCGGCGCTGCGGCTCTGGCGCACCAGATACACCTGCTGGGCAAAGACCAGCTCCACCTCATTGCAGAGCTGTTTCATCTCCGCCAGTCCCCTACACGCATCCAGCCGCTTTAGATATAGGTCGCCCATGGCATAGGCGCTGGCCGGGTCGAGCCCGCCGTCAATAGCGGCGTGGGTCGCTAAGGCAATGGCGCCGCAGACCATGTATTCAAAATTCTTCAAAGGCGTCTCCGCCAGCCGGCCCATGTGGATTTCATTCTGTCGGGTCTCCTGTTTGGCGAAAATCGCCTCTATGTCCCCGGATTTAATCCGCTGGAGATATAACCGCTCATATTCATACGTTCTGATCATATCTTGTTCGGCGTTTTCGGTGAGGTACATGTCCTTTTCATATATTACTTTTTCCGCAAGTATACTCTGGTCCATTTTCTCTCCATTTCTCCGTAGATGCCAATGCGTTTCGTCAATTGTACAACAAAAAAGTAAATTCCACAATATATTTTCTGTCCGACAATGGGTATAGTATGAAATATAGTCAAACCACATATGAATCATACTGGAGGCGAACCCCATGATCCGCATTTTAACAGATACCGGCTCCGATATCCCTTTTTTAGGCGCTGACGCTCTGGGCGTAGAAGTGGTCGAGCTGGATATCCAGTTTAACGACCTCCCCTACGACTACCGAAACGATCCGGATTTCAGCGTGTTTTTCGAAAACCTGACACGATCCAAAACTTTGCCCTCCACCAGCCTCGTCGCACCGGCCCAGTACCTGGACATTTTTAACGAGGTAAAAGAAAAAGGCGAGGAGATGCTGGTAATCACCATCTCCAGCAAGATCAGCGGCACCTATGGCTCCGCCGCCTTAGCGCTGGAGATGTGCGAATACGACGGCATCACCGTGGTGGACTCCCACCAGTGCAGCTATACCCAGCGGATGCTGGTGGAGCGCGCCGTAACACTGCGGAACGAGGGCCGGAGCCGTGCCGACATTGAGGCCACCCTGCTGGACGTGCGAGATCGCGCGGTCCTCTCCTGCCTGCTGGACACGTTAAAATACCTAAAAAAAGGCGGCCGCGTGCCGCCGGCCATGGCAATGATTGGCGAAATGCTGGGCATCAAACCCGCAGTCGCCATGCGGGACGGCGCAACAGAGCCCATTGCCAAAGCCCGGGGATTCGAGGCGGGCAAAGAGGTCTTGTGGAATAAATTCAAGACAGACGGCTACGACGAGACTTGGCCCGTCTACATCGGATATTCCCAGAACAAGGCCCGGGGCGAGGCGTTCCTACAGGAGACCAAAGACAAATTCGGCCTCAAAGACTGCCGGCTCATCCCCGTGGGCGGCGTAATCGGCACCCACGCCGGCCCCAACGCCGTGGGCCTTGGATATATGAAGAAGAAATAACAGGGGTGCTGGCCGTCCCTTGAACCTCAGACCGCAAAAAGCGAAAAGTTAGTCCGATTTTTGGACTAATTTTTCGCTTTTTGCTTGTATGGCTTTCGTATAAATCCGTTGCACATAAGAAAACACCCGCCGCCTGCGGGGCCTACCCGCTTTACAAAAGGGGTAGCTCCGCAGAGCCGGGTGTTTCCCCCTAACAAACCGGCACAGTCCATCCAAAGACATCTTCCAGCGCTCCCCACTGGATTCCCGTCAAATTATCATAGACCCGCTGGGTTAGCGACCCGGTCTTGCCGTCATTGATCGTATACCGCACGCCCTCATAGCTGATCTCCCCGATGGGTGAGATCACGGCGGCGGTTCCGGTGCCCCAGGCCTCTTCCAGTTTGCCCGCGTTTGCCGCGGCGATGAGCTCGTCCACGGAGATCAGCCGCTCCGCCACGGGGACGCCCCAGGATTGGAGCAGGGCGAGGACGGACTTCCTCGTAATTCCCGACAGGACGGAGCCGGACAACTCCGGGGTGACCACATGGCCGTCAATCTTGAACATGACGTTCATGCTCCCCACTTCCTCTACGTATTTGCGGTGGAGGCCATCCAGCCATAACACTTGGGAAAAACCCGCCGCCGCCGCCCGACCTCCGGCCCGGATGGATGCGGCGTAGTTGCCGCCGCACTTCACATAGCCCGTCCCGCCCCGCACCGCCCGGACGTCCTCCGTCTCAATGAGGATCTTTACCGGATTGACCCCCTCCGGGTAATAACTGCCCACGGGACAGGTGATGATGCAAAACGTATACGTCTGGGAGGGATAGACCCCAAGGGTCACCTCCGTGGCAAAGATAAAAGGCCGGATATAGAGAGATGCCCCCGCCTCCGTCGGCACCCAATCCCGCTCCAAGGCGATGAGCGTCTTGAGCCCCGACAGGGCCGTATCCTCCGGCACCGGGGGGATACACATGCGCTCCGCGGAGAAATTCAACCGGCTGACATTCTCCTCCGGCCGGAAGAGCTGTACGCCGCCTGTCGGCGTGCGATATGCCTTGAGCCCTTCAAAAATCTCCTGGGCATAGTGGAATACGATGGTGCCGGGATCCAGAGAAAACGGCCCATAAGGGACGATACGGGGATTGATCCAGCCCTGGCCATCCACGTAGTCCATGAGGAACATGTGGTCGGTGAAGTATTGGCCGAAAGGCAGCCCCTGGATATTGGGCTTTTTCTTTGAATTCGTGGTCTTCTGGATTGGAATACTGGCCATAGTCGCACCGTCCTTTTTCATATTTTGTGCAGGGCGCTTCTCATCTGCGCCATCTATCCCAACAATTCTGAGATAAGCGCCAACAAATCAACGCCGATGTGCTCACCAAACTCCGCTATAACGGCGTACTCTTCTTCCCCCAAGAAATCCATAGCCAGTGTCATATCCAACAGGACCACATCCTCCGTCTCCGGGATGACCTGGGCCATATAGATGAAGACGTACTGATCTACGCCGTCCGCCAACACCTCACCGGCCATGATGGCCAGGGAGTACTCCGCATTTGTGTGCATGGCGCTGACAGTCATCTCCGAATAAAATATCTCCCAGTCATTTTTCGCCATCCAATTTACAGCCTCTGCTGCTTCCATATTATACCACGATATGTATCGGAACCACAGCCGCTCCGTCCCGCTGTCCAGGCTCCACTCCTCCGGAAAAAACGGATCCCCGGCGGCAACAGTGACAATATGCTCACCCCCGAACCCGTCGGGGAGCGCAACTGTCTGCAACAGAGAATTGGCCGGCAAGTTGTGCCCCACCAAATTGAGACCTGCCAGATCATAGACAACATCGTACACAAGCGGGCCGGGCCCGTCATCAAACTCGTCACCGAATGCGCCGCCCAGATCGGGGAACATCTCAGCGAAATCCAGCTCTTCTATGAACTCCACAAACTCCGATATGGTCATGGCCTCCGGTATATGGAGGGGCTCTATTTCCCGGGGAAGGTAGACCGATTCCATCCGGGACGTGGACACCCCGGGGATATCCCACTCCACTATTTGACGGAACCCGTCCTCGTCCCTGGATAAGCTTGTGACAAGGCGGGCCTCGGAATAGTCTATATCCTGGAAAATTTCTTCCCAATTGAGCTCCATGTCATCCAGCCCCAACTCTCCTGCGAACTCGCCGAAATCAAAGCTGAATTGATTCATCATCTCCATCACATCGTCCATGGCCCGTTCCAGTATCTCGCCCTCTAAGGTGAGGGTAAACACATCCTGCTCCCGGGTCAAATGTTCTGTCAGCTCCTCATACGTAAGGCTTTGGCCCACAAAGACCGGAGCAAACAGCGCGTCGGTTGCATTTTGCCCCATGGAAATGGGCAAGGCTACAAAGCGATTCCCCTCTAATAGTTCGTCCACAGATATGGAAAGGAACCCCATCCCCATCTGCTCAAACATGAGGTCAAATACAAACTGCAGCATACCGCCCATATCAAACAGTATTTCGTCTTCCGTGACAAACGCATCAATCTCCACGTCCGGCATCTCTTCCATGAGAGATAGTGTCATGGTCATCTCCATTTCCAGTCTGTCCAGAGAGACCATCCCGGCCATGCTGACGTCCATCTTCTCCATGCCCATGGCAATCACCTCGGGGTCCTCCGATCGCATGGTCATCTCCCCTGTGAAGCTGTATTCTCTCTGCTCCATAAATTCGTCCCACAGGGCCAAAAACGCATCTACATCCGACCGCCGGATGATACACCCGGTCAGAGTCCCAATCAGCAGGGCCGCAACAATCAATAGAGCGATTATCTTTTTCATATCGTTTCCCTCTCTTCCCGCCGCCGACGGACACATAAAATCTTCGCTAAACCTACCGCATTTTCAAGCTGTTTGACTATAGTTCAAGAATACCAGTTTCTCTATACAAAGTCAATTGACCTTTCCGGGCAGATGTAGTATAATATGTAAATTAGAGCTTGCTTAAATTTATTATTTGGGAAGTGGCCGCCATATTGACATTAAAAGAATTCAAAGAGGCCCGCGCCTGCCTCAAAGATGTGATCCTGGAAACCCATCTCATCTACAGCGACTATTTCAGCCGGGTGACGGGGAATCACGTCTATCTAAAGCCGGAGAATATGCAGGTCACTGGAGCGTTCAAAGTCCGGGGCGCCTGTTATAAGATCGCCCTGCTCTCTGAAGAGGAGCGGGCGGCAGGGCTCATTACCGCCTCGGCGGGGAACCACGCCCAGGGCGTGGCCTACGCGGCCAAAGCCGCCGGGGTCCCCGCCGCCATCGTGATGCCCACCACGACGCCTCTGGTAAAGGTCAACAACACAAAGGATTTGGGGGCCGAAGTCCTCTTAGAGGGCAGCAATTTTGACGAGAGCTACGCATTGGCGCAAGAGCTGGCCGAAGCCCGCGGCCTCACCATGGTCCACCCTTTTAACGACCTAGCCGTGGCCACGGGCCAGGGTACCATCTCCTATGAAATATTCCAAGACCTGCCCGATGTAGACGTGATCCTCGTCCCCGTGGGGGGCGGCGGTTTGGCCACAGGCGTCGCCACCCTGGCAAAGCTGTTGAACCCCAATGTGCGGATCATCGGCGTAGAGCCCATGGGGGCCGCCTCTATGGTCGCCGCTTTAGAGGCCAACGAGGTCGTTACCCTGTCCCATATCGAGACCATCGCCGACGGCGTGGCCGTCAAAGCCGTGGGAGATCACCTGTTCCCCTACGTCAAACAGCACCTAGACGACATCATCACCGTAGACGACACCGATCTGCTAGATGCCTTCTTGGACATGATGGAAAAGCACAAGATGGTGGTGGAAAACGCGGGTCTCTTGACCATCGCGGCCCTCTCAAAGCTGGAAGAGAAAGGGCGCAACGTGGTGCCTGTCCTCTCTGGCGGCAACATGGACGTAATCACCATCTCCTCTCTGGTCCAGCACGGGCTCATGAGCCGGGATCGGGTTTTTACCCTGTCCGTACAACTGCCGGACCGGCCCGGTGAGCTCCTGGGTGTAGCCCAGGTGGTGGCCACATGCGGCGGCAATATTATCAAGCTGGAGCACAACCAATTCGTCTCCATCAACCGCCAGCGGGCCGTGGAGCTCCGCCTGACCATGGAGGCCTTTGGCCACGCCCACAAAAAAGAAATCCTCGGGGCGCTCAAGGCGCGGGGCTACGACGCCCAACAGATCGGGACGAGCCCCATCTACACCTATTAGCTATTTCACTGTATTTCCCCCGCCTACGGCAGGGGAAATACGAAAAAAATAAGTAATATCTACAGCCTGAGACCGCTGAGGGGTGTTACGCCCCCAGCAGTCTCTATGATAAAAGTGATACGAGGTACCCCAGCCACTACACCATACCTATGCCGCGGCTCCGCCCGGCGTGACGAAAGAGGTTAACCGACAACATGGTAAAAATCGCACCGAGCATCCTCGCCGCAGACTTTGCAAACTTACAACGGGAGATTGCAGACGTTACAAAAGCCGGCGCAGACTACATCCACATCGACGTGATGGATGGGGTATTCGTCCCCAATATCTCCGTCGGCATCCCCGTGGTCAAGTCCATCCGTCGGGTGACGGATCTGCCCTTAGACGTACACCTGATGATCGCGGAGCCCATCCGGTTTGTAGAACAGTTCGCCGCCGCCGGGGCGGATATCATCTCCTTCCATCTGGAGGCGGACAAACCGAAGCATATCCGGACAACCATTGACAAGATCAAATCCCTGGGCAAGAAAGTGGGCCTCTCCCTCCATCCCAATACCCCCGCAAAAGTCCTGTTCCCCTATCTCCACGACCTGGACATGATTCTAATCATGACTGTGGAACCCGGCTTCGGCGGCCAGGCCTTCATGGCGGATCAGTTGGAAAAAATCCACAGAGTGGCAGAATTCATCGACCTCGCCGGGATCCCCTGTGAACTCTCCGTAGACGGCGGCATTGACCCTCTCACAGCCTCCTTGGCCCGTGAGGCGGGCGCCAGCGTCCTGGTGGCCGGCAGTGCCATCTTCGGCGAACCGGACCGGGCCGCGGCAATCGCCGCACTGCGGTAAAAATTTTACACTTGTAGGGACGGTCGCCTCGACCGTCCGCGGAGGACCGGGGCGGTCGTCCCTACCCGGCACCCCACACACTTAATCAAGGAAAGGATGTACAATCCATGCAGACGATCACCCTATCAAACGATCAACATAAACTCCACATGGCAAAGCTGGCCGTGGGCCACGCGGGATGCAGTGATCTCCCATTTCTCCACGCCTATTTAGACGAATACTTGGCCGCCGGCGGGAACTGCATCGACACCGCACGGATGTACGACCACGGCCTGGCCGAGGAGGTCGTGGGCACATACCTAAAGACCAGACAGCGGGACGAAGTTGTAGTGGTGACAAAATGCGCCCACTATGACACCAATTTTTATCCCATCAGACACAGAGTATACGAGGCGGATATCCGCTCTGACGTGGAGACGAGTCTGCGGGAGCTGGATACGGACTACATTGATGTCTTACTCCTGCACCGGGACGACATCAAACGCCCCGTAGAGGCGATTATGCCGATTTTACACCAGTTCGTAAAAGCCGGAAAAGTCCGCATAATCGGGACATCCAATTGGACGGCGGGGCGCATCCAGGCGGCCAATCAATTCGCCGCTGAAAATGGCTTGACGCCTTTTTCTGTCAATCAAATCCACCACTCCCTCGCCCTGACCACCGCCGCACAGAGCGGGGATTTGTCCCATGTCATTATGGACGACATTGAATATTCCTGGTATCAAGATACAAAATTTCCTGTGATGGCATGGTCATCGACTGGGAAAGGGTTTTTCTCCAAGTTGGCATCTGGTATGTCCATAGGTGAACGAGGACAGCAGTATTACGGATGGCTCCCGGAAAACCACCGGCGGGTTGACCGTGTCAAAGAACTTGCCCGCAAGCATAACACCTCCGTGGGTGCCGTGGTCCTATCCTATCTCATGAGCGACGAATCCGTCCCCACCGTAGCCGTAGCCGCCTTCTCCAAGCAGACCCAATTCAACGAGGCCCTGGAGGCCACAAGACTGCACCTGTCCGAGGAAGATCGGCAGTTTTTGACAGGCACTCTCTAAAAAACCTCCTTTTTCAAAGGAGGTGGCAGGCGAAGCCTGACGGAGGATTCTCCCCTCCTCTGGAGGGGTGGACGCCAAAGGCGGACGGGGTGGTTTCCCTGCGCCAAGCGTCGAGAAAGACCCCTCCCCCAGTCAGCTTCGCTGACAGCCTCCTCAAAACGAGGGGGCCAAAGGCAACGTCAACTGCCCAAAAGCCTCCCTCAAATTGAGGGAGGTGGCAGGCGAAGCCTGGCGGAGGGAGTGCCGCAGGTCAAGACCAATCCTCAGTCAGCTCCGCTGACAGCTCCTTTGGAAAAGGAGCTTATGGGCCAAGCCAATTGCCTCGCGCTTGGGGCGTCAGTTGAAAAAGGAGCCTCTGCGCACCGTATTTTGAAAAGGGGGCTGACAAATGGAACACTTTGAGACCAGAAGCGTAGTTAATAGGAATACATTCAAAGAATTAAGATGGCACGTCAGAAAACCTCGTGACAATGCAACGATAATACTATGCTTACTCGCTATCTTCATAGCTATAGTTTGGGCTAATGTCACCCAAGAGGGAGTTTTTGCATCTATTGGAGTCGCAGGGATTGCGATAGTTATATTCCTTTTACGCATTAATGGCCCTCTGAATACGATGTGGAAAAGACAAAAAGAGAGCACCGGTGCAGAAGGCATCGAGCAAGTAGTAACATTTCTTGAGGACAAAATACAGGTACACAACCCACAAACAAGCGCTATGATCTATCTCAAATATGATCTCATTCAAAGGTTTGCAGAAACACAAAGCATGTATGCCCTGTTTACGAAAGAAAATCAATGTATTGTTGTTGATAAAGTAAGCTTGATCCAAGAGAAAAAAAGCGAAGCGTTCATCCGATTCTTAAAAGACAAATGCAAAAATGTTAAGTGGAAAAGATAGATATTTATAATTACCCCACCAGGAGAACACACCCATATGGACTTTTTCCCCGCCGCCTTAGAGGCGTTGATTGATCAATTTGCCCGACTTCCCGGCGTGGGGCGCAAGAGCGCCCAGCGGTTGGCGTTTTACGTCATGGACCTGCCGGAAGCGGAGGCCACGGCCTTTGCCCAGGCGATTCTGGCGGCCCGCCAGACGGTACACGTCTGCCCCCAGTGCCAAAACCTGACAGACGCGGAACTCTGTAACATCTGCCGCAGTTCCCGGCGGGACCCCAGCACCGTCTGCGTGGTGGCGGACCCCAAGGACGTAATCGCCATGGAACGGGCCCGGGAGTTCCACGGCCACTACCATGTCCTCCACGGCGTATTATCCCCCATGAGCCACGTGGGCCCCGACGACCTGCGGATCACAGAGCTCACCCACCGGGTGGCCAAAGGGGAGATCCAGGAGATCATCATGGCCACAAATCCCGACGCAGAGGGCGAGACCACGGCCATGTATATCGCCCGGCTGCTCAAACCCTTCGGCGTCCGTGTGACCCGCCTGGCCTACGGCGTCCCCGTAGGCGGCAATCTGGAATACGCCGACGACGCAACCCTGTTGCGGGCCCTAGAGGGCCGCAGAGAAATTTAAGGCACAGGAGGTGACCACGTGGGCCTGCGTGATTTTTTGAAGAAAAAGGACACTACACCGGAGACAAAAGACACAGAAACCGAACCCCTGCCCGAAGAATTTGACCTGCTCGCCGAAGAGTCCGATCCCTTCGCCGAAGAACCTAATATTTTTGCCGAGGAGCCCGATCCCGTTACCGCACCGGAGGTCCCCTCTGAATTAGAGGCGCTCTTAGAGGAGATCGCAGGATTTACACCGGAGATTCCCCTAACCCCTTCCGGCCTCCACCCCCGTGAGGTCTTACTCTTAGACTACGCCCCCTCCTATTACACGGATCAAGAGGAGTTCCCTGCTTTCTGGTCGCAACAGTATGGGATTCCTGACGTTCCACTGCTCTTGAGTGAACTGACAGACCGGGGATTCCTCGCCAAGGCCAGCTTGGAGGAGACGCTGCACGGGGCCACAGTTATCAAGCTCCGGCAGGTGCTCAAAGCCTGCGGCCTGCACGTGGCCGGGAAGAAAGCGGAACTCATCACCCGGCTCTTGACCGGCGTGTCTGAAGATGTCTTAAATGAACACTTCCCCCGCCGCACCTTTACCTTGACAGCGGACGGACACAAGGCATGCGACGAGACCATATATATCCCCTATGTCCACCGGCGCCCCGTGGAGGGGCTGACCATCGACACCCTCCACCAACAAGTGACAGAACGCCCGGAAAAATCCTGGCGCGATCTGATATTGGCCCACTTAGAGGCCTGCGCCAACAGACATCGCATGGCGGACGATTTCGCCGCCTACCGCACGACCCGCTATCGGATGTACCAGTTTTTCATGGAAGATAATAAACTAAAAAAAGCCTTTCCCCAACTGGCGGAAGTGATCTACTACGACCTCTCTGGGGTCATCAGCGGCGTAGACCCCCTGTACCGCTATATCAGCGAGAAGTATTTTTTCCCCTACGACACCTCTATTGTCAAGCTATCCGCCGTCCACGTCCAGGCTATGGGCCGTCTAAAAGAACAGCTGCACCTGTCCGAAGAGATGCTCAAAGCCCTTCTCATGCAATTCTTTAATCATTTTTCCGCCCCCTTCCACCTGTTCACCGTAGAGGAGAGCGCCATCATCGTCCTCTTAGAAATCCGCGGCGACAAAGACCGGCTCCGCCAGGTCTATGAGATGGCGGAAAAACGCTTTGGTCAAAGACATTGATCTCTATGGCCGTATAAGTCCCCCGGTTTTTGGGTATACTCACGTGAGACCACCCCGCCCTTCGATCACCCCTCCGCGGAGGGGAATTTAAGAACTTCATGCCCTTATTCCCCTCCTTGGAGAGGTGGACGCCGAAGGCGGACGGGGTGGTGCCAGACGACACATCAGCAGGTACAATTTGACAACCAAATTCCTCTGTGATATACTATAAGTTGATTATTCATCACGGCATTATGTACGTAAGTACTCAATATATTGCAAACTGAATAGACAAGATATGACACAGCTCTAAAATGACGGCGATGCGGGGCCTGATTTTGCTGTGGATATCTCTTGATTTTTCACGTCTGCAAAGCACCTACATAAGGCAAATTAACGCGCATTTTGCGCCCACGAACAAAAGGAGTTATGTAAACTATTATGGCAGGAAAATTGAAAATTATTCCCTTGGGCGGTCTCAACGAGATCGGCAAAAACCTCACCGTCTACGAGTACGGCGGGGACATCATCATTGTAGATGTGGGCCTGGGTTTCCCCGACGACGAGATGTACGGCGTAGACATCGTTATCCCGGATTTCACCTACATTTTGAAAAATCACAGCCGTGTGCGAGGCATCTTCCTCACCCACGGCCATGAGGACCACATCGGCGGCATCGCATATCTGCTGAAAAACCTCAACACCCCCATCTATGCCACAAAACTGACGGCAGGGCTTATCAGCCTCAAGCTCCGGGAGCACGGGCTCCTGGACAACGCAAAAATCCACACCCTCTCCGCCGGAGAGACCCAGAAGGCCGGATGTTTCCAGGTGGAGTTCATCCACGTGAACCACTCCATCGCCGACGCCGTGGCTTTCGGGATCAAGACCCCCATCGGCACCGTGGTCCACACCGGCGATTTCAAGATCGACCCCACCCCCATCCAAGGCGGAATGACGGACCTGGCCCGGCTGGGCCAATTAGGCAAAGACGGCGTCCTGGCCCTCTTATCCGATTCCACCAACGTGGAGCGCCCCGGCTACTCCACCTCAGAGAGCAAAGTTGGCGAGAGCTTTGACCGCCTCTTCAACGGCTGCAACAAGCGGATTATCGTCACCACCTTTGCCTCCAATGTCCATCGCCTCCAGCAGGTGTTCAACTCCGCCGCCAAATACGGCCGAAAGGTGGGGATCACAGGCCGGAGCATGGAGAACATCACCCAGGTCTCCACAGAGCTGGGGTATTTGAAGATTCCGAAAAACACCCTCATGGATATGCCTAAGCTCAAAGCGCTGCCGCCGGAGAAGACCGTGATCATCACCACCGGCAGCCAGGGCGAGAGCATGAGCGCCCTCTATCGCATGGCCTTTTCCGGCCACAAGCAGGTGGAGATCGGCCCGGAGGACCGGGTCATCATCTCCGCCTCCGCCGTCCCCGGCAACGAGCGGACGGTCTCCAACGTCATCGACGAACTGTTCCACAAGGGCGCCGAGGTGATCTACGACAAGTTGTCAGACCTCCACGTATCCGGCCACGCCTGCCAGGAGGAGCTGAAGATGACCATCGCCCTGACCCAGCCCCAGTTCTTCATCCCCGTCCACGGCGAGCACCGGATGCTGAAAAAACACGCCGCACTGGCCATTGAGATGGGCATCCCTAAAAAGAATATCGTCATCGCGGAACTGGGCAACGTGATCGAACTGACCAAAAAGACAGCCAAGATCGGCGCCACCGTCACCGCGGGCAAGGTCCTGGTTGACGGCACCGGCGTGGGCGATGTAGGCAGTGTCGTTTTGAGAGATCGGAAAGTCCTGGCGGAAGACGGCATGGTCGTGGTGATTATGAACCTGTCCTCAGAGGACGGCTCCCTCATCTCCGGCCCGGATATTATCACCAGGGGGTTCATCTACGTCAAAGAGTCGGAAGAGCTGATGAAGGATCTGAAACGCATCGCCTTAGAGGCTCTGGAACATTCTCGGAACGGCAAAAGCCAGTACAGGGACTGGGCCGCCATCCGCAGCGCCATCCGGCAGGATATGTCCGGCTTCCTCTATAAGAAAACCAGACGCAGCCCCATGATTTTGCCTGTAATCATGGAAATCTAGCCCCATGAATATTCAAATCTTCGGCAGACGCAAGTGTTTCGAGACCAAAAAAGCGGAGCGATATTTTAAAGAGCGGCGGATCAAAGTCCAAAACATCGACTTGCCCCGTTTCGGCATGAGCCCTAGGGAGTTCGCCGGCGTCAAGCAAGTCCTGGGCCTGGACGCCCTCATCGACCCCGCCGCCCCCGGCGCGGACCTCCTCCCCCACCTGGCCTACGAGGCGGATCGGGTGGAAAAGCTCCTGGAGAACCCCTCCCTCATCCGCACCCCCGTAGTGCGGAACGGCAGACAGGCCACGGTAGGATACTGCCCGGAGATCTGGGCGACTTGGGAATAATCACAACCACCACTTGAAGTGGTGGTATGCACTGAGCCTAGAAGGCTCTTTTACTGGCATAGCCCCTCAAGGGGCTCTGAATGAGTTCACCAACCGCATTACTTTTACGGGCCGCCGCTA
>Ga0123355_10004419_pt1 | contig 20446 bp, 14 predicted proteins | sample TergutEmb28metaG_3_FD_89872 | JGI IMG/M metagenome (GOLD analysis project Ga0123355, IMG submission 89872) | Embiratermes neotenicus P1 segment gut microbial communities from Petit-Saut dam, French Guiana - Emb289 P1 | ecosystem: Host-associated > Arthropoda: Insects > Digestive system > Gut ...
CCTGGAGCCGCTACTTTTTTATTCAAGTAGCTCCTCAGTTTGACCTCACGAGGCTGAGTGGACCCCGTTCCAGACCCACTACTACACAGAAAATCTGGTAGCGCCGGGGATCGAACCCGGGACTTCTGTATCTGTAGCCAGAAACTCTGACCACTAGACCACAGAGGCGGTCAGTCTGTTTTATTTAGTGAACTAAAAGGAAGGCTTTCAAATGGGAGTCACAGTACTGTGTTTTGGCGTTGTAATAACAGCTGTCATTTGTTTACTAATCATCCAGTATATGGATGTTCACTGCTTGATTATACATATGTTATTGCATGTCATTAAAAATGCTGAAAATGGCTTGTTTCAGGCCCGAAGCTGATGTTTTGGAGTTGCGACGGCGGTACTCAAATATGTATATTCCGTCAGACTTCTTTTCCACCAATTTCCGCTGGGTAGATGCATTTCCACCTCATAACCCATTTACCCTGGAGCAGCCTTGCTCTTTTCATGTCATGAACAAGGAGGTGGATGCTGTAGTAGAAAATGTTGCTGTACTGGAGCCTCCAGATGCTGACTATCTTTTCTCAGCCAAAGTAAGATTTGCACCTAAAATAGACCAATAGACTATATTAATCTTTTGGCGCCGGAATTATTTTTTTAATTTTGGCACACTCTGTATATAAAATGTGAATAATACAGGAACCAAATTCATTAGATGTATGAAACAAACTGCATTTTGAAGAGGAAAAAATGGAGAGTATATACCATGTTTAAAATTTTCAGTACCTATATTTGTTGAATAAATATATAAAATGCAACGTTTAGAGGTTAGCGGTGCGGCATGACCACTATAGTTGACGTTAGGCGTCAAAAGGTTAACGTTTTGGCGCCGGAATTATTTTTTTAATTATGAAACAAACTGCGTTTTGAAGAGGAAAATACGGAGAGTATATACCATGTTTAAAATATTCAGTACCTATATGTGTTGAATAAATATATAAAATGTAACGTTTAGAGGTTAGCGGTGCAGTACGACCACTATAGTCGTCATTAGGCGTCAAAAGGTTAATAAACATTTGGAATGTTAATGGCATTTCTGTTTGGTTTTAGTTCATAGTGATGGTTCTGACAGTCCATATAGAAATGATAGACGGAGAGTTCTCTGTATGTGTGGATCATTTTTTAATATTTATCCCGCCTCCCTCTGCCCACCCCACCAACCTTTGCACACTCATGGTATATATAAAGATCTGTTTTGTTGTTAGGTAATGCTGATGAGCATGCCAACTATGGAAGAGATCTTCAGAAAGTGTTGTGCTTTGGCGGAAGATAAAGAAAGTAAAGATTCATCTGATGATGCCCGGGATTTTGTTCATCCAACGCGTCTTGTTAACTTTCTGGTTGGATTACGGGGAAAGAATGAAACCATGGCTGTTGGTGGGCCATGGAGTCCTTCTTTAGATGGGCCAAACCCAGATAAGGATCCATCAGTTCTTATCAAGACAGCCATCCGGACGTGTCAAGCTCTCACAGGCATTGATCTGTCTCACTGCACACAGTGGTAGGTGACATTTCCAGGGCAATTTCTAACTCATCTCACTAATTTTTAGGTTTCAACATAGAAGGTTCCAGTTGTGTATGAAAGTTGAAAGTTATCAGCTGTCATATTTTTCTCCTTTGAGTGACATTATGTTTTATCCTGATTCCATATATTGTTAATTTGGAGTTGTGTATAAAATTGATATATGCAGTAGCAGTATATGGGACAGTAGTCTGTATATGTGAAATTGATGTTAGTCCTGAGTGGGGAACATCTGTTGCAGCCATCAGTTAAGGGATGGAAAAATAACCCCAAATGTGGGCAGTTTTTATTTATAGCTTTGTAGTAGGTGTGGCCAAGTTATATATTAACAGATACCTTGTATTTGCATTTGTGTGGTATTTGTGCTGTTTGGTAGTAGACTCCAGTTGAAATGTGATGGCACATGGTGATGCAAGGGGGGGGGATGAAGGAGAAACTGGCAAATGGAGTGGGTAGCCAGTACTCTTCACACTACCTCGGAACATGGTGTATCTAGCATTACTACTGCTGATGCGCACACCTTGGCTGCCAGTAGTCAACTGAACTGATACCCCCACCGATTTAAATGGACTTGTCCGTTTCGCCGAAAAACGAAATATGGTTTCTGCGTGTGGGCCATCACATTTCAACTGGCCTCTTGTATGTTCTTAATCCATTATTATAATCAGGTGGGTGGCATTGCTGAATTGTGTTTTGGAAGACAAGTGAGAGGCTACTGTGACTGAGATTTTCTGGGTTTTTCTCAGTTTCTCCAGTTAGAGGCTATGATAATTCAGATTATTCTGCTGCTTTTTCTTTTGATAGCCTTTTCAGTTCATTATACACTAATCATTCTGTCATTTGACACTCTTTAAGCTTAGCTGTTGCCAGCATTGTTGTACAATTCTTAAATGCTATGTTCTGTACGTTACATAAGGGATGTCCAAGTATTTTGCATAAATCAGGAGGATTAATTTTCCATATCAAATATTTTATTCTTTTTCTGAAAGATTTTTATGACTGTTTTGAAATTAGTTGGTAAGCAGAAGATACCACCAAGTATGCAGCTGTGCATACATGATTTATTACTACAGATGAGCAAAACTGTGATTGCTTTTTAACTAAAGATGTGTAAATAAGGTAAGAAACACTGTTGCTGAAAACCGTATTCTTACTTTGATGTGTAAGTGGTGTGTAGGTAGTAGATGGTACACATCACACCTACATTATGTCACCACTGACATTTAAGTATTTGCACCAACTTGGCATCAAGGCTTATGTCACACTGTAGAAAAAATCAGTTTTAAGTGTCTGTATCCATAGGTGACGAGTTGCTGTATGGCAGTGTGTGTTGTAGATTACTTGCCAGCCGGATACTTCTGAAGGGGCCGAAAGAAATGGAAATCGCTGGCTCAAATACTGGGATATAGGGAGAGTGGTCCCCTAACATCCCAGCCATGGTGCCTAATTATACATACCAGTAGTTATAAATCTGGTTGGCAGTGTGGAGCCCAGTGATTTCCATCTGTTTTAACCCCTTCAGAACTGTGTATCTTTTGAGCAATTTGCAGCATACTGATGCAAAGTTCGCTGTCATCTAGTGGCTACCGACAGTTGAAACCAAAGTCTTCTATGCCAGGATACAAATTTTGGTGATTTGAACATGAACATGGTTGCAGGGTCATGCTACATGGCACATGACACATCCATTGACAGAAAATGATACATGATGAATCATCCCCATAATATATCCCTGCACATTCTTTGTACCTGTATTTTATATTTGTCGCTTTCTGTTTGAGACTTTGATGACAAACGTTATGCTGGTGTTTTTAATGTGTAAGAATGAAATGCGTGAAATACATGGGGATGTATTTTCCTTTCAGTTTTTCACGACAGAATGGGAGGGTGTTTGAATTACTGTTCGAAATATTGTGTGTGTTACATATACGTCAGTCTCTATAAAGTAAAATAATTAGGAAGACATTCTTCATGAAACATGTGTACACAGCAAGGCATGGTGTGGATTGGAATACATAAGAACCCTTGAATCGGTGAATGTTTGTAAGATACTCTTAGTGATTACTGAAAATATGTCATAACGAGGCCTGGGGGAGGAGAGCTTGTGGTAAGTTGATGAAGGTAAGTCATTGATTATGCCCTGAAGCATTAATCTTAACCCCTGTTACGTCTGGCAGTGGGCAGTGGCACAGGTACATTTAAGTGTTTTGTAATGCAACCTGTGCATGACATGTATCTGTTGTGTTTTTCTAGATATACTGTGGTATCTGTCATCACACCTACAGGAAGGAGCAGTTACAACCAACAATCGTATACCATAGGCATAATTCCTATTTCCGTGTTAAGTAGTGATATCCTGTGCTGTAGTGACCCCTACTTCTGTGTCACTTATGACTTCTTTTGAGTGCATAGTAGTCCATTGCAGTATAGGAATGTCTTTGCTGGTCATAACAGCATCAGGCGCCTTCTTTATGTTCATTCATTCGTTCCATTGGCATGTGCAGAATGTGACGATACCTTGCTGTTCTCAGGAGCTTCTTCCATTCCTCTCTTATGTACTTTTTCCTGCTACCCTTCTCCACCAACTATTCGTCCATCCTCTCTCACCTCATCTTGCTATCTATTTCTTGGTCTACCTCTCAGTCTTGTTCCCAAATTTGTATATAATACCCTTTTGGGAATTCTATATTCTTCCATTCTCTCTATGTGCCCAAACCAACGTAATCTATTTAACCTTATTGTCTCTATTATAGTAGGTTTTTTAACACTTGCATAAATTTCTTTATTGGTTAATATCCTCCAATTTTCTTTTTCATTGTCATATACTGGGCCTAAAATTCTTCTATACAATTTCCTTTTAAAAATGCATTCTTTATGTGCAGTACTCTAATCCAGTTTCAGCCTTGGAAGTATAATTTTGAAATTAAATCTCACTATATTGATGGGAACCATGAATAAATATAATAAATGCCATTTTTGAATTAGTGAAAGCTGTAAGCATGTAACACATGAATTTATGCCAGAAATTTAAAATTAATAAAATCTTATCACAGTTCTTGTTCTCTAAAGAATGTTATTTTAGGTATTCTGTATACTGTTATTGCCTCTATTATGATTTAAACGAAGTTTTTGATATAGTGACATATTTATTTATTTATTTAGTTATTTTCTGCTGTATGCGAATGGTAAGATGCACTGGATATTTTGATAAGCGCAGTATCATAAGAAAATGACTAGTACAGGCTGGTCTCGTTTTACATGATTTGTTTTTGCACCATTTCGCTTTAATGTGACTTGAAAATTACACCACTTTTGGAATTCATGCCATAATTTTCGGTTTAACGCAGTTTGGCATAGACAATTTGTGGCTGTGCTGGTCTTCTGTAGGAGGTTAGCAGAAAGTGTTGTCACCATTGTGCTATCCTGTCATGTGTATGGACCGATTACGTTGGTGATACTATCATGCTGATGATTTAGTTTCCTCTTGAACAGCAGTGGCATTTCTTACCACATGAATGAGGAATGTAAATCTACATCACCTATTGTAATCCAATGAATAATTGGCAAAAGGCGGTCAGTATTGAAGAGAAGTTAGATGTAATAAGCCGATTTGAAAAAGGTGAATGAATCGTTGACACATGGTGTAATAATAAGCTATACAGAATGAGATTGTCAATTTACTAATCCCCAGTAAATACACTGTTTTAAATGGGAATTTTGTTTTCAGTTTGTGTTCAGTTTGTTTGACTTTTTCAGGAATGTAACTGTAAAATGAGACCTGTCTGTATTTTTCTGCTTTTTGAGCTTGGCTTCCAGAATGAGTCAAATTCGCAGGGTTGAGATATACGTAAAGTATTTTGACTGTTAATCTGATATGTGGATGACTTTGACAGTGTCAATAATTCTGTGATCAAATAGAGCAGTGGAGAAAGTGAATTCTAATATCACCTGAATTGTACATAAAGATTCAGTTAATTTCTCACATTAAAAACAAAAAGTATGTCTACATTATAAGACTCATTGGTTAATGCTGTGCAGGGAAATAATCACTGCTTTTGTGAGCATCACATGAAATACAAACTGGGTGGGAAAATACAGATCTTCTGATGTTAACAGTAGCAAGTGGATTATAACAACCCCTGCACGTTAAATGGTTTAATATATTTGTCTTTCAAGGTTAGGTTTTAATTAAAGGTACCCTACTAACAGTGACTTTCAAAGTTATTGCTTTAAGTAATGAAATAATCTTGTTCCATATTTGTGAAATCTGGTAAGCCTTCTTTTACCTTATTCACATGCAATCTTTGTACTGGTAGGTTGCTGTTAATTATTTCATCGAGTTCTAAGCATGTTAACTTCCCTTGTTGACGTGTCACGGGTGTAAGGACTAGTAGTTAACAAGTCCTGGGAATGTCATGACAAAACTTGCAAACTGCTGAGTTTCTGGAGACCGAGTGCATGCGATCTGTTACATAAACTTTTACACCAGTGATTGATTCCCATTAGTTGTGAGTGATGTCGAGTTAACCGTGATTGAAGAATGTTAGAATCATTCATGAAGTTTGTCAGAATCATGTTCCTTGATTTGTATGACATTTGTTACCATTAGGTAAATGGATATACTCTTAGATCCTTGATGTTGTTGTGGAATTTCTGCCTTATTCTAAATGTAATGAATAAGATTGTGGGTCTAAAAACATCATTTTACATTCTGGTTGGATCAGTTCTGCTCAAATTTGATCTGTACATGATGATTTATGACTTTTCATCTGTTAAAATGGAATTTCATCTCAAAACTTGGCCATGATAATTTAAAAGACTGGCATTGAAAGGGAAGAAAATATAATACAGTTGTTTTTTAAATCCATCCTGTAAATGTCACCACTTTCATGTGTCACAGGAGAAGGAAATGTATGGACTATCACAGATTGCGTGTTCTGTGATTGACATTTTCAAGTTTGTAATTATTTTTTCAGACATTTTTGTTTTTGTTGGCTGTAACATTTCTTTCTTAAATACTACTTGTGTATCAGCAGGAGTATTCCTGTTTGTCAGCTGACAGTTTTCTATAAATTTAATTCAATAACATGGTATGATTTCTTGTTGTCTTCCTTTGTCTTGAAGTTTATGGACATTACTTTAGTTGAAGGTATGTTTCAATACGATAACATTTCTTTTAGGAACCAAAGTGTGTTGTGTTTTACAAGACACAGCAATTTTATTTATTTTCACAGAAGTCAACTCTCTGTGCTTGTATCACATGCTGTGTGTTTCCACATGTGAATCACATTTTTTTCCATAATGTTTTTGACTGAAGACAGATAATTTTTTATGCTTTATCTATTGGTTATCAAGGATATGTACTTGTGTTTTGCTGTCTGTATTTTCCTTCTATCCTCTGAGGTAACATCATACTTTGTTCTCCAGTTGCTGTTGGTATCTTAGTAGTAACCCTGGGTGAGTGGCATGGTATGATTTGCAGCTGGTACATTTTTTTCAGACTGTTGCCAGGTTCTGTCTAGGTCCCCAAACTGGGGTTTGTCGATATTGGAGGTGGATGAAATGTTTCATAGGGTTTACTAGATGAAATGGGCAGTGGCATATTTTGTGATTAGAATACTTTTAGTTAGGGAATATAAATAATGTTGGTAGCGGGGATATTGCATTCAGTATAGTGACTAAGTGACAGGATGGACAGCCAGGGAAATGTCAATCAATTCTTGGCAAACAGGAGAGATTATTTTCTGTTCCAGTGTTCAGACTGGCGTGGGTGTCCACCCCACCCTCCTGCTAAGTTGGGAATGAGGACTCTCTCGCTAGAGTTCAATTGTCCACTTTACTTTGTTATTTTGGTGTGCATGGGTGTGCCTAGTACTGCCATTCAGTAAATGTTCTTTGTGGTGTAGCTTGAGACCAGCAAAATCTCTGGTATATCTTTTAAATGGTGCAGTGTTATAAAAATTTGTTAATGGTTATCACCACATTGTTATTTTACAGATTCACAAATCACATATACTGGTGGTATAAATGTTTGCCCCAGCATAACTGAGCCCCTGTTTTCTATCTGTGTTCTGTCAGGACAGAGTGCCATATTGATATTTCAGGTGTGGATTGAAGTGGGCTTGAATCTTGCCTGCAGGTATAGCCTTTGTTAATAAATGTAATTTCATCAGGGGCTGAATAATGTGGGGTTCAAATCCCAGCAGCCGCAAGAGACTTCTATGTTCAGCATAATTTGTAGATAAGCTCTGGATCCCAGCCAGCCTCCTGTTCGATGTATAATGTGGACTGGGGGGTAAAGCGGCTGAACATGAAGCTGACCATTCACCTTCATCGAGTGCCGTAGTTAAGAGTGAGTGGAACTGTACCTTCACTTGTCTTATATGTCTTCATGGCTTGTACAGGGACTTTACCTTTACTGTTCCTTTGAAAAAGGAAATGATTTGTCAAACACTGGGCATAGAATGATATATGGGTTCGAGCCCTTTTCGGGCCTGAAGCACCTAGGCCCTAAAGCTGGCCCTTTGTGCCGAACACCCAGCATAAATAGATATATTGCAGGTTGAGTTTGGTCTGGAAGTAGCAAAAGGGACTGTAGTAAGATGAAGAGTTTGGTTGCCTTTTAATCTTTCGGATTTTCAAGGAAAGGGTTTGTGTAGTGATAAAGGTGGGGAATCACTGCCGTAGGTGACCAGGGTGCTTGGATATTTTATGGTGATATTGTAGGCTAAAACTGTGATGTGCCATTTTCTTCCCCAAGGAACACTAGGAAACAGGTTTCTTGCAGTACTTACTTTGATTTTACAGTTCTTTTGTGCGTGGTTGCAATTTGTTGACATTCAGTGTTACACGGTTTGAAGACAATGGGAGGTGAATGAGGCAGGATTCTTCAACTGTTCCTTTTTGATTCACATTCAGAATCATTTTCTGTGTATCATATAAGTGTTGCTCCTTTCTTAGACTTTGAAAGACCCTGAATCAGATTTCAGAATGTGGAAGAAGAAGGAAGAATTTTTCTTTACTTTCTATGGGAAAAATTGGTATGTGTGAAGTACATTGCCTTGTGAGAAAATAATGGAATATGTTAAGCATTTGTGGGCTGGGTAGCTTAGTTGGTATAGTGACTGACTACTGACTGGACGATCCGGGATTGAATCCTGGTGGGGATGAAATTTTCTGCCCGTCCAGACCGGCCCTGGGGCCCACCTAGCCTCCTGTAAAATGGGTACCGGGTCTTTCCCGGGGGCAAAGTGTGGCTGGGGTGTGCTGCTGACCACTCACCCCCTTCTAGTGCTGCGGTTATGGAAGCGTAGAGCTATACCTCTACCCACCCTCTGAGCCACGCCAGGCCTGTAACGGGAAAGCTTTGCCTTTTTTATGTTAAGCATTTAATGTGGTGTAATAAAAATTGTACAGAAGTTTTGTTAGTAAAGGAAATCTGTGTGACTTGTTTACACAAAACATGTCTGGAAAGGTTTTGAATCCTTTGTAATGAAGTCTTAGGATTTTTCTGTGTTATGTTAAGAAAGAAATTTATTGTAACCAATATTTGATCCTTATGTAAGGACTATGAATTTTGCTGCCAGAATCTTGTAAATCACCATATTGTTGCTTTATCACAAGAAGAAAAATCGGTGTTGAGACACATTATCCTCGTATGTGCAGCAAAATTGAATGTTCCAATTGAGAGTTGCCACAGCGTCTTCAGTGTGTTCTAAAATGAGGTTTAATTAAGAGCATTGCTAAAATGGATTTTGCGTATTTCTGACATATAAAGTTGGTTTTACAAGTGATGAATAATTGAAATTTTATCAGTCGTTTTAGCCTGTATGGGAAATGATCCAATTATCCACCTGGCTGCCTTGGACTTCCAGACTTGCTTGTCGCTCATTCATCTCCGACGCCAGGGTAACTGATGTTGCTTGTAATGCAAGGGTAACTTCTGACCCTGACAGGTATCGGTTCCTGGAGATATACTACCGGCGAGGCGAGTCTACTCACAAAGGGCGTGTGGTGCCAGCGCGGGTTGAAACAGTGGTACTATTTCTCCCAGATGTTTGGAGCTGTGTTCCAACACGCCTGGAGTGGGACGGCCTTCATGTCAACTACAAGAGGCAACTGGAACGAAAGCTGAAGGCTGACCAAGATGGTGCAGATGGAGCCAATGCAGATGAAAAGGCACAGCCATCATACACAAAACCCTCTTTCTGCATATCTTTTTGTAGAGGCCTTTCTTTTCTTTCTCTGTTTTTGCTCCCCATTTATTGTAGAGTGTAACTGTATGTGTGTCTGGATGTGTGTGCGTGTATATATGTGTGGATGTGAGAGAAAGTGACTTCTAGCAGTCTCATTGTTTATGGTGATTAAAATTTGTTCACTTTGCTGACAGGCAGTGGTGGAGTCCATTTTTTGAGAACTTAGGTTAGTGGGATTAAACTAAAACGTGCAATCGTCTTTTGAACAGCAGGGTTGTATCTGAAGGAGATGTATTTTGCTTCACGCAGGAAAAAATACCCAAAAGTCATCGGAGTTCCACCAAGGTTGGCAAAGCCAGGAAGGGATGGTGTGGTGACATCAATGCTCTCCTCACGATGGACAGGGGCTTGCTTGATATATGAACCAATGTATGCTGCAGAGTTTTGGAATAGGGGTTTGGGGATAACAGGATTTTCATTTTGTTATCAGGAATGCTGATTTTTCGTCATCTTGGGCAGACAAACATGCCTCACAGTGGGGTCACAGTTTGCCAAGCAAGGTGCACACCAATTGGAAGCAGAAACAGAACTTATTTTTCTGCTTAAAATAATTTTAATGTTTTCCTCCATAACCCAATTCCTTGTTCTGCTTAAGAAGCTAAAATGTTATTATCCACAGCAGTTACGATATTAGATGTTCACCACACTAACTGTGGTGCCAGAACAACAGTGAGTCTCATGATTGTGCTTCGGTATGCATAAACATGTGACCTCATTTGACAAGACTGGCAGCCGTTTTAATAGCGCTGGAGAGGAAGCTGATAAATATCAACATTCAGCTTCACTTTCTATAAAGGTGATGGTTTTGTGTGTGAAGTGTGATCGCCAGCTGTTGAGATTGATACCCCTACCATGATCGACTGTCATGTGTGTAGAGCCATGGCGGATGCTAAAATGGTGTTGGAGATATGTTAACAAGATGAATATTGGTTGCAGGAAGGTGAAGAAAGTACAAGTGAGATAAAAAAGGAACCTACACACTTCTCTGAGCTGGATCCAAAAGGCATGAAGGTTAGTACAGCATTCTAGATGTTGAAGGAATGGTGATTGGTGCTTTGTCCTAGAAGGGAGCTACCCCACAGACCAGTGGTTTCATAAATAGAGCAGTTGCACATCTGGTGATGCGGGGTTTAGCGTGCTAGCGACTGCTGTGAGCGTGCAAGATTGACTACGTCAGTTGTCTGCTTCAATGTTGAGTAGCGGCTTGATAACATCTTTCATTGTAACCACTGCGGCCATTTTATGTATGCATTCTTGGCATTGTTACATAAATTCTTGGCCTGATGTTTGTTTATTCTGATGCTAAACTGAATAGTGGAACAATTTAAATGTATTTCTTGAAGGTTATAGTATTCTGGGATGTGACACCTTGTAATCTGACAGATAACTGTGAACTTTTGAGAGGAACGTCTTGGGTGGAGGCATCAGGTTCGGCTAAAATGTTGGTATTTGTCTCCAAGAGATTCTGGTCCCAATCCCATCATGAGAACCTCATTTCTTCTTCTGTTATATCTGTATTATCAGATACTGATACATGCTGAATTTTTTCCTGCCTTTTCTTTTGGTGTATGTACATTCCCCATATTATTATTATTCTATATGAATATAGCTTGTCACAGGCCTTTTCTTCCCGGTACTTCTCTTGAACCAGCGGTGATCCCCACCGCTCAGGCTTCAAGCTTCACACTGCAGTATTTTCTGTATTATGTGTGATGTTCCAAGTATAGCTGTCTTTTGTAGTGAATCTGTCGAATGTTTTCCTGGTACAGGTTCCAAATTTTCCCTTAAGCTTCTTGTTACTATTCCAGTGGCTCCAGTTATTACTGGTATAATCATACATTTATTATCATCATCATCATCATCATCTGTTTCACATGTCCAGCCTTTTTGCTTTCTTCATTTTCTCTTTAACCTTTTGGAGCCAGAATTATTTTTTTAATTTTAGCACACCCTCTATATAAAATGTGAATAATACAGGAACCAAATATGTCAGATTTATGAAACAAACTGCATTTTGAAGCAGAAAAAATGGAGAGTATATACCATGTTTAAAATATTCAGTACCTATATTTGTTGAATAAATATATAAAATGCAACATTTAGAGGTTAGCGGTGCGGTGCGACCAGTATAGTGGCTGTTAGGCGTCAGAGAGTTAATATTGGGCTTTCTTCTAGTATGCATCCTGTCAGTTCATATTTTCTTTAGATCTGTAGTCTTTAGGGATTTTACGCAGCATGTAATGGTGGTTTCTTACCGACATTTTGGGACACACCTGCCAGTCCACTCTTCAAGGGTCATGCATTCCAAGAAGAATCAGTAATATCCCAAAAGAGTGCAGCTCTTATTTCCACTGCAGTGGAAGCCTGATCCTTTGTCATTGTCAAGTTGATTGGGTTGCTGAGTGTTGTAACAGTGACATATCATGTAGTGACGTTTAACACTATTGTAATAAGTGGCTAAGAAGACTAATGAAAGTGAAGTTCGTAGGAGTGACAATGGATAATCCACCATGAAAATAAAGTAAAACTGGCATTCATATTTTGTGTAGACTTCATGAGGTATACTTTTAATTTGTGCATGTTATAGAATGTATCATAGGATTTACGTCTAAATTGTAGCCTAGTTAAAAAACTGCTCCACGTATGCCGTTCACCATTTGGCTTGTAAAGTCGGCTACTGTGAATGTGCATTTTATGGCTAAAATACTGGAAGTTGTGTAAAGATATAGCCAAAAACATGTAAAGTATTGACACTTTTTAAATTCCCAGCTTTTGCAGGCTACCGACTACTTTTAATGCAGGCCCAAAAGGGTTCATGTGCTATAAAATATCATAGTAGTTACAAAAAGCCCTAACCCTGTGGTAATGAATCTTTGGTTCACCAACTCACTGTATTGAGTTCTCTTGCGTAATTAATTCTGTATGAGTACGGAAGTGAAGCGTAGTGCCTGGCATGCTTGAGAGTGACAGACATCAACTGATTCTTAGTTCTGTTCTAGTTTTCTATAAAGTGTTCCCTTATGCTTCATATTTTATATGGAGTAATGGAGTACAGGAGGTCAGGGTTAGCTTGTTTATCAAAAGAGGAGACATAATTCACAGCTACAAAATGTATTATTTGCAGTGTAGTTGTTAAACTTGATGAGAATCAGTAGATATGGTATTATTTATCTTTGCTGATTCAGAAGTAATGAATCGTGGACCATGGTACCCAGGTGACGCAGCTATACTTTCAGTATTACCAAATAAATTGTTCCAAGAGTGCGCAAGTTACTGCTAAGAGCCACTGTGTTAGAAATGCATATAGTGAGACGTAACTGCTTAAAGGCTAAGAAGATTCCCTTCTCAGAGAGTACAGGTAACTTTGTGAGGGGGTGATTAAGTGAGTAGCACGTTGCACGTGTTTTGTCCAGGCCCAATAACTGAAAGTGAAAGCTATTGAACATCTGAAGATTTGGTGCCGTTAAAGCTGAATTAGCTTCTCAAATCTATTCTGGCCTTAACAAATGACTACTGTCCAAGAGATTTCAGTATTCTGTGTATGTTTTTAAATTACATCAGTTTGGCTGATACTGATCAGATTAATGTATTCTTATAACAGAACCAACTAGATGCACTAACTTCTCAAATTTAATTTTGGAATAAAGCTGTACATGTTTCGGACAGTTCCTCTGTCCATCATCGGGAGTTTTTCACTGTACACACAGCAGTGGTATATGTCATACAGGTTTGCACACAGTTTGCGAGCAGGATCCTGTTCGCAAGCTGTGTACAAACCTGTATGACATATACCATTGCTGTGTGTACAGTGAAAAACTCCTGATGATAGACGGAGGAACTGTCTGAAACATGTAGAATTTTATTCCAAAAATAAATATGAGAAATTAGTGCATCTAGGGGATTTATTATAAGAATTTATCACAATGCACGGTCACCTGAACATCAGATTAACGTAGTAGGAACACTTGGACTTCTCTGCCAGAGTTATGGGGGTAAATTTTGGCAAGGTTTTTTTGTGGGGTTTTCTCTCCGTTTCTCTGTGAATATGGGGATGTGACTTCACGTATATCCTGACTGCTTCCACTGAAACACCTTAACTGTTAAGTTGTTACATAATTTCTGCAGCCAGCATGATTAAACGACCTGTGAATGAGCAGATCTGTTCAGTTGTAAGAGTTGCTTTGGCTATCTTGTCATTTTAATTGAGTGTGTACAAGTTTGTTCGGTTCCTGACTTGACCTGCCGCATCAGGTGTCGCCCAGAAATCCCTTGGCGTATACGTGAATCATGTAAAGTGTAAAACCATCTGTAAAACAGTGGCTAGACTGGACTGTAATAGGTCTTGCAAAACACAGTCATATTGGCTCAGATGGTTTACACGTATCTCAGATTAGTTTCTTATTGAGTGTATCTGTAGAGTGTGTATAGAGTAAATTCGTCTTTCATTGTTGTGTGGTTATTGTCATAGCTGTATAAAATGCATGGCAGTGTTGCATTGTTGCATGTATGTTCCACTGATGGAAGTTCTAGATATTGCCACAACTAGTAATGTCATTATTTGCAATTACATGCACATGCTCAGGTAAACGAACTTCGACAGGAGTTGGAGGCACGCACATTGAGCCCAAAGGGGCTGAAATCTCAGCTTATAGCTCGACTCACTAAGGCAATTAAGACTGAAGCGGAGAAAGCTGAAGAAGAGGAGGGGAAGAAGGGAGATGACACTGAGCCTCAACCCAAGCAGGAGTTGGAGGACAAAGATGATGAGAAAAGGAAGAAAGAGGTAAACTTACAGACTACAGCAGAATAGTACAGTAATGTAGATAACAGTGCTTCTTGTACATAATATTTTACTACCTTGATTGTGGTAGTACTCACTTTGTATGGGGATGCATGTGTGAATTTCTGTTCTCGTTTGTGGCCTAACATTTTGGAGTGCCCAAGAGCATGACCAAAGATCAGCAGAACTTTAAAGGCTAAATTGTTCTGTAAGCAGTATGTTTTCACTGCAGGAATGAAAGGGAACAAAACCAGTTTGAAAGGACGTATACCAGTAAACCAAACCCTGCGTCTGATTTTCATGTCATTTGGAATGTAGACATAAGTTCACCTTCCAAAGCCTTGACATTTTTCTGTATGGTAAACCAGGTGAGGTGTAAGTTTTAAATCCCCATCTGCATACCAGCCAAGCAGATGCATGGCTTGTCTTCAGCAGCTCAGTCCCTTTGCAGTCCAAATTATTTTTGTCTCTTCCAGTCGTCTAGTCCAAAATAATTTTCCAGAAAATTTTTAATATTTAGAGTTGAAAGCACGGCTGCTAGTTAGTCAGAGATTACAGAATATCAACATAAAGCGTATAGAAAAAAATGATGTGTTGATTTGATCTCTGTGTTGGACCAGGCATGTGCTGGTCATTAATGTGGCCTCAAAGAAGGAAATCTTTTCATGTGGGTCCCTACAGATGATTCAGCAAAATATCAGAAAATTTGAGACTGGAAGTTGGAGCATAAGAATTTGACTGTGAAAGGCAGTTGTATTGTAGTGATCAGTGTTCTACAAGTACAGGGGAGAGTCATATGACCGGCATGGCATTGATATTTTACATAATATACTCTTTGTTTGTGCAGGAGGAGGAAAAGAAGAAGCAGGATGAACGTGAGCGAATAGCGAGGGAAAAGCGATATGCATTGCCAGAAGCTCCACATATTGTGGTACACCCCTCACGTACTGCCAAATCAGGCAAATTTGACTGTACAGTTATGTCTCTGTCCCTGCTGCTTGATTATCGACCAGAGGACACTAAGGTGTGTTGTACTTAATAATTACATGAAATTTTTTATTGAGGATATACAGTAATAACAGAAAGGTTTATATATGTCCGCAGAAAATGAGATTGGTGCAGTGTATTGACGACTGATGTGACTTGGCAGTTTTAATGCCTCTTCCCTCATGGAATCTTTGTTCCTCCCTGTGTATATCCAGTGGCATGACTTGTGAAGAATCCAGTATATCTGATGAGCCACATCCAAAAGTTTATTTCGGTCTACAATGTGGAATTTTAAAGTTTTTGTCAGGCACGTTTACAAAGCACTTTCAAAGAATGACTGTTAGCTTTAGCATATTAGTCCATTTGACTGCCTTTAGATCAAGGTTTCTCAAACCGTGGTATGCAATCCATTGTTTACTAGTTGCAACCTTTGTAAAAAAAATTGAAATATAAGTTAAGACAGGTAGTGCAGGTTTAACGTGCATTGCCTGTCTTGATTTATATTTTAGGTGCATTCATGCAACCGTTGTAGCAGTAGAAAAGCAATAAGTATTACATATTCCAAAAGTTCGAGTTTCTTGCCTTAGGTACCCAGTGTGAAATGTGTATGCCTCGTATCGTCATCTTTGGCCTCTCTGGCTCCATTATAGTTTTCCACATTATCTCATAAATGACACGATTTTGAAAAACAAGTTCTTGAACATAAAATGTGTGTTTTGATTTTCTCTACAACTATTGTGTGAAACACTTCTGATTCAGACTAGAATTGAGTGAGATGTGATCAAAAATGTATATTGGTCTACATGTAACGTACCCATTATTCTTGTCTGATATTACTGAAACTTTAATTTTCATGACAGATATTTGAAGAATACTAAAATATGACATTTCATGAAAATCCATCTGGTGTGAGTCAAGTTGTTCTGTGCAGACTGATTGACGCGTGACAAAGCTAATAGTCACTTTTTGCTTTTTGGAACACCCATAAGAAGGTTAAAGAATTGTGAAAATGAAACAGAACTTAAGCAACATGTTTTTGCTAATACACATCATTGCTTACAACAATGAATTATTGATCCCAGCCTTCAGCCAGTCTTTTCAGTTTCAAATTTTTTATTTAAAAACAAAAAAGTGTGTTACATTGCAATTGTTAAATGTAATTTCTGGTATGCCAGCAAGAAAGTCTGAGAACCTCCGCATTAGATGGATTGGCTTGAAAATTAGTTATATGGAGGATTCTATAGGTTGTAGACACATTCCATTTCTGCTTTTATGGGACAGGAATAAGATGCGTTACAGGAAGTTATTTTGTGAGCTTTTTTGAAAAGAAAGTTTACAAAAGCTGCATTCTATTGTGTAAGTTTTTGAATTGAATGTACTGCTAACAAATAACTTGTTTCTTTTACCACTGAACCCTTCCCTTCTAACTAAACTCAGGGACTGTATATTTTTGCAACCTGAGAGAGGCTTTGAAAGGTAAAAAAGCCAGTCACCAAATATGTTTTTGACTATTCTTGTTAAAAAAAAAGGTGAATTGCTCATATTGCTGTAATTAGAATGAAAATTTCACCCTTTGTGTGACTTTCCTATTTCAGGAACATTCTTTTGAAGTTTCTCTATTTGCGGAACTATTTAATGAGATGCTGATGAGAGATTTTGGTTTTCGGATATACCGAGCTCTGAATGATGCCCCAGAACGTGCCAAAGAAGATGAAAAGGTGACGTATGCATTCACATTCAAAGCAACAGAATTTCATGGGCAAGAATGAAAGTTGTGATTTTGTTGCAGTTTAGTACCTAACACTGTGTGTAGTTCCTTGTTGAATGGTAATACCATAAAAAAGTCATCATTTGACGTACAAATAGTTTGATAAAGCTCAGAGTAAATTGAGTAAATTTGTGTAACTGAGAGATGGTTGCCAGAATTTCCACTAGAGTGCTGATTGCTTCTTCGTAATCTCTGCGTTTGTTTCCTTTGACAGGATCGGAAGAAGGAGCGTGACAAGAAGGATGAAAAGGATAAAAAGGATAGGAAGGATGATAAGAAGAATGGTAAAAAAGAGGACAAGGATGATAAAAGGGAAGACAAAGATAGACGTGAAGATTCTAAGAGTAAAAGTGATGAAAAAGAGAAAGATAGAGAAAAGAATGAAGATAAAGATGATGAAGATGAGGAAGAAGAAGATGATGAGGTATGAAAGGATTTGTCTGAAACATTAAACAGTCAGTGAAATATCAGTGGCAAATTCAGAATTTTTCATTTGTTATATAGTGCAAGGTGTATTAGACCAGTGTTTCTCAACCGCCGGGCCATGGCCCAGTACTGGGCCCTGGCATCAATTATACCGGGCCGCGAGAGGTTCTCCTGGAATTTGTCATTTTGGTTTTCTAAGCAATTTTCATGAGTAAATGTTTTATAGTGGAAATATTCTGAGGAGAAAAATATTCGTGAATGTGTCAAAAAACTCATACCCAGATGTTGGCCTGAGGAAACTACAATATGCTACAAGATTTCATTAGTCCAGTGATTGATAACTAATTTAAATGTAATTTTATATTTGTCAGCATGCCACACCATACACTTAAGTGTACTAATACTCTTTATGATTATGCCATAATTAATTATTAATACTTATGTTAATTTAATGTATGGACTTAAAAAAATGGAAAGGTATTTACGAGTAAATTTGTTGGGACCGGGCCCTCGTCTAATGAAAAAAGAATTTACCGGGCTGCGGTCTCACAAAGGTTGAGAAACACTGTATTAGACTATGAGGGTGCTACTGGGAACAGTTTTTCATTATCAAACCTTGTGGCTGTCCAAATTACTGCAATGCTAAACTGCCTGAATAGTTAATATGAGCATAACCTTCTCCCAGGGACTGTCACGTGCTGAGCTTATCTGCATCTAAATTTATTATTGATTCAGCCAAATATAATTTACTTACCTACCCACTGAGCATATCTGTGATCTGGTCTTGAACCAAGTTTCACCCATATCAGCCTGGATACTTGGGCACTGATATCATTTATGAATGTAATGGAGCTGTAATAGGGACTATACAAAGAAGAATTTTATACTACTTTTGCTAGAGTAGGGGATTGTGGTTGTGAATGTATGAATTGGTTCCCTTCATGAAAAGTGCGTGGAAGGAATATGATAACTGGCTGTAAGGCATGAGGTGTTTTACATGCATGTTTGTCAGCCACAAAATTCTATCCCTATTCTACATATGACCTGGACTGTTATCCTAGCAAACGCTCTGCAATTGAGCATTGCATTGTCGTCATGCGGAACTCAAACCCTGCTGCCCACTTCCCACATTTGTGTCCACCAAGTTATTACTGATACAGAAAATTTTTAAATGTGATGGCACACGATGCATGGGGGAGAAGTGAAGGGAAAACTGGCGAATGGAGTGGGTAGCCAGTACTCTTCACATACCTCGGCTGTCAGTAGTCAACTGAACTGACACCCGTACTGATTTAAATGGACTCATACATTTCACTGAAAGATGAAATCTGATTTCTGTGTGTGTGCCATCACATTTCAACTGGCCTCTACCAAGTTTGATGAAAACTGATCAAGTAGTTGAAAAGTTGAAATGGCACACACACTCGCATGCATGAACACACACACACACACATATACACTGTGTGTGTGTGTGTGTACGTGCGCGCGCGTCACAGCATAGTGATCTCATAAGGATTTCTTTTTACCTTTCAAGGAAGGTAAGTGGTGTAAGAATTATTTAATGTGTTTTGTCATTTATTTTAATTGTTCAGAACTTATGCCTCTCTCAAAATATACTGAGTACATATTTCAGGACTCCACTGCAGTAGGTAAATAGAATATAAAATGTATCTCTTTATCACTGTCTGTGCCTTATTTTTATTTTTAGGAGGATGAAGATTCAAAAGACAGTAAGAAGGAGAAAGAACGTGATGAGAAGGACAGAAAGAGAGACAAAGATAAGGACAAAAAGAAGAAAGAACGAGTAAAGCTGTACACAGAGGATCCACATCTGCTATTAGCATTTGTATATTTTGACCAGTCACATTGTGGTTATATATTTGACAAGGATATTGAGGAACTTCTATACACACTGGGGCTGAACCTCTCCAGAGCACAGGTGCACAGTTCTGTTGTAACTGTTTGGTGATACAACTTGAAGGTTAACATTGCCAGTACAAAAATCAACCCAAGATGTTCAGCCACCTCATTCCCATCCATATTCTCATTATGTGTTTCGGTAAAATCCATTTCAGAGCTTTAATGTACAGGCTGCAGTAACTTATTAATTTGTCTGTTCTCATGTAATATTTTTGGTCTTTTTTTACCTTGTGTGTAGTAAACTAATAAGTGTGTATGTGGTCAAAAACACAACAATATATGTCTAATTAGATGTTATATTCTTAGATCAAAAAACTACATATTTCGACCAGCAGTGGCCATCATCAGGTTTTTTTCATTCGAATCTATTAAGATTATTCTATACAATTGGCGTGGCGGCGTGTTGATGAGGAGATCTCGATACTACAGGCAGCTTTCCCAGGACGGGACCCTCATGGTTTTGTTTCTGATAATACATGGCAATACTTTTAAGTATTATTACGTGGTTCACCCACACACCCAATATAGAGATACTATGCTCCAACAAGGGTTTTGATGTTGAGATCTCATTAACACACCGCCACGCCAATTGTATAGAACAGTGATGAGCAAACTTTTTGAAGAGGGGGCCAAAGGAAAGAAAAAAAAAACTTTAGGCGGGCCAATATAATTTATTAAAAAATAACAATGATACATTTTACAAAATTCTTGTATTTTTTGTGATACTAAGCCCTATTAATGAC
>Ga0123355_10004420_pt1 | contig 20442 bp, 26 predicted proteins | sample TergutEmb28metaG_3_FD_89872 | JGI IMG/M metagenome (GOLD analysis project Ga0123355, IMG submission 89872) | Embiratermes neotenicus P1 segment gut microbial communities from Petit-Saut dam, French Guiana - Emb289 P1 | ecosystem: Host-associated > Arthropoda: Insects > Digestive system > Gut ...
AACTTCAATAATTATGCTAAAAATACTGGCACCACTGTAAAAATTTAGTAACCTGGGTGACCAGGCTGCAGAACTTGTGCACCCTTGGTGATTGCTAACCATTTCAAACCAAATAAGCAACAAATGCATCAAAACACGCAATAAATTTTGTGAAGTATTTGTTTTAATTTACTGTCTTATTACTGAAAATCATACTGTATCATTGTTTAAAATGCACACAGAAAAGCTCAAGTCACAGTTTTCACCACACACAAAAACACATAAAACTTTATCAACAAAGGTCAGGCCTTCAGTCTGAATATTAGTGGCATGAAGTCAAGTCACGGTTGACAAGGTACATAAGATTAGCCTTTGAGGTTTCATTTTAGTTACAGAAAATCAAGTCCATGGCAGTTCATTACAGTGGCATCATGCTTTATTCTTCTAAGACAAATGTTACAAATCTTCTTTTAAGGACACCTGAAAACAAAATTTATTCTTCATGCAAAAAAAAAAATCTCAATACATGCAGTAAGGAAAGTACAATGGACAGATGTCTGTTAAAAGCCTCCCTGTAACATACCATGCAGGCACCAAGAGGGAATAGAGGAATAGCTCTACTCATTTAAAGCCACAGTACTAGGTGGGGGTGGCTGCTCAATGCCATGTCCTGACTTATTTACCCCCAGGAGAAAGCCCCAGTACCCACTGTACAGGAGGCCAGGTGGACTCCAGAACCCGTCTGGATGGGTCTGGAGTAGAGAAAATCTAGTGTGCCTACCTGAGTTCAAACCTTGAACTGTCCAGCCTGTAGCAAGTTGCTATACCTATTAAACTACCCCAGCCCTCTTGACATCTGTTGACTACTGATAAAATGTTTAATGCCACTTCAGAACAGTGCTGCCAACACAACTGTGGCATTAAGTCAAGTGACGGTACAGAGAAACATGACAAAACCATAAATATTTAATCAACCAATAGTATGGTTTAAGGTTACATATTACTGACTAAAAGTTTAAGCTTTTAGTTTTAATTTCGTTGAAAGAAATTAAACTAACCTGTGGTTCCAGTTTTCTGCCCTAAACACAATGATCAAAGAGCTTACATCATGTACTAGCAATATGCATATTATCTACTGAAAGGCATCTTCAATCCTCGGAAAATTTAGTAACTACATACCTTACCCGATACGGTTTCCCCATCGTAATACAGTAAGTGACGTTCCTTTTTCCCATCTTCAGTCTTCAGTTCAGCCATTTTTCGGGTTTCTGTGCCATCGAGTAATATCTCAATGTCTGCACTCTGACCAAATCCGAAGAAACTCTACAAAGGAAGTAACACAACAGCATTATACGCAAACACATACATCTTATAGGATTACGATTTTCACCAAGTTCTTTGCACGAAATTATAGGTTACAGTTTATATTTCACATTTTAACTTGTTTTAAGGTCAAATGTAACAAAGTATTCGTTTAAAATTACCATTATTACGACGACAACCTTTACGGTGCCTTCAACAATAATAAATCACAATACAAGATCACAATAAATATCTGTTTATAGGCTATTAACATAAACTTATATTTGCATTTTGTGGATACTTGCTCTTCACACAATATGGCCGACAGACGTTTCAAATTGACCCCGCTAGGCTTGGGCGGGTTACTGTTAGGTTACCTGGACCGTCACTGATGACCTCGGAATACTCGTGCACGGATGAGATCATCGCACGACGTTGAGCGCATCGTTCGATTGTACTTTTGCTAAGATTACGAGTAATGTTACGGCAATTTTCATTGTAGTCCTCCTACGAATTCGCTCGTTCGGGCTTACACGTGTTAAAAACTGTCCTCTCCCACTGTTTCAAGAATTGAGATTCCTTTGGTACAATTTGATAACAAACGCACATACAACATTGTTGCTCGCAAATGTTACCAACACGGTTAACCAACTTAACACAGGAAGTGCATTTCCGCCTTAAACATAAAAATCACAGCAGAACTGTCTAAGTCCTCCCATTTATCACTTATGTCCAAAGTATTAAAGTAAGCGCAATGTCCTTGTGAATGGCATGGTGGCATATGGAGTGGAGGTTGAGCTCCAGTCATTCTTGTACTCGAAGTTAGATGAAGATTAGTGGCCAGCCACATGTCCCAGCTGCTTAACGATCTGTGACGGTAACCACTGAATAGGAAACTGGGTGGGCCCAAGTGCCAATCTGGACATTTCAGAGGAACATGCCAACATTCATACCAAAGACTGTCCAACTTCTAGCCAACTCACTATACTAATTACACTATCCCGACTCTAAAATATATATCATAAGATAAATGAATAATGATTCAAGATGAAGGACTATATTACATTTTAGAACAAAGGTCTGGCAACATCCTGGCAATGAGGGCTGCTTACTACTTTCAACTTCACAACATTTGCCATTCATATGGAATATACATTCTGATGATAAAATACATAAATAGGAACTGCTCGATAATGAAATGAATGATGATGAGGTAGCAAATATGTACACATACTTATACATTCATTTCAGACATAACAAGATATAGGCAGTCCCCAGCTTTCATACACAATTCATTTCTGAAAAGGTGTACAAAAGTCGAGCAACAGACTTTTTTATTACAAGAAGGTTCTGGTCTCAATGTCTTGAAGTACACACAAATTCCTATTTATGGGCAACAAAAATAGCATTTCTACCAAGAATTATGGTACATTCACTCACAAGAACTCAACCAAAGAATAGTGGCAGATTTTAATGTTAAGAAGTACTTTCTGATGGCATCTTAATGACTTTCTCGAAGAAATGGCCAAGATAAAGTTGAACACTAGCCTTCTTTGTTTGTAGCAAGCTATATCCCTATTATGATCTTCAAGAACTGGGAGGGGGCATAGACTGAATTAATCTGACTCATGACAGGGACAGGTGGTGGGCTCTTGCAAATATGGTAATAAATCTGCAGGTTTCCTAAAATGTGGGAAATTTCTTGACTAGCTGAGGACTGGTTAGCTCCTCAAAAAAGATTCTGCTCCATGGCGTTACTTGGTAAAGGCAAGGAAAAACAAACAGTCCAGATTCGTGTTAAAGCACAGCACTCAAAAATAACTCGGCAAACTTTCCATGAAGTTAATAACCACAAAATTAACAGGGCTGCTAAATGTCATTGCAGTTCACAGTTAAAAAGGACAGATCAGTGTTCCATGCAAATTAATAAAAAAGTAAAGCAGTCCCATTATAGGCCTGCTCAGGCCCAGAGGGTTCTTAGGAAGTTAATGTTCCCAGATTTCATAACAACGGCACAGGATTGTGGTAAAGTTGTCAGCCTTAAGCACCGGCCGCCTTTACCCCCAGGAAATATTCCTGGTACTAATTTCTGTTAGAGGCTGAGTCAACCCCAGGGCCATAGTGCAATCGGAAGGATTTTATGTCAATGAAAAATCCACTGACACCAGCTGGGATCGAACCAGCGACCTTCTGATTTGTAGCACAGCACCTTAACCACTGTGCTACCGCGGTCCCCATATGCAAATTAATAGCCTAATTAATTATATAGTTCAAGTGTATGCAACATGACAACACACCTTCATTTCATATGGCCTGTTGGCACCAGACATCTGCTAAAAAACATCACGCATGAATCGAAAAATGTAAAGAAGAGAAAATGCATTAATAAATATATTAGTGTTATCTTAACCAACACATTATCAACTGCAAAACAAGGAAGGCCCTTTACAGACTAGATTTGTGAAGTTTTGTTGCCAACCTGTAGCTGAAGAGGTATGTACAGATAAAAAAAAAAGATTCAAAACATCAGCCTCTCTGCCAAAACATGTATAAAATGTACACAGGAACTGGGAAAAAATTTATTTGAATGACTTAAATTTCAGGCAAATTCATTTGCTTGTTACCACTCGTAATGGATACAAATGATAGTATCACAGACAATGCACAGTTGATAATATTTACTGCTGTTCATGAAATTGATAGTGCCTTTCATGTCATGAAGAGCTTCAACAGTTGATGAAGCTTGAGAGGCGTTACGAATGGTGAAGATTTACTCCTGAGGTAAAGGAAACACTTTCTTCTTTGTTACTGTGCTGAGAACAACCAATGGTAGGAGAAGTATTAACAGTAATAACAGTAGGACAAATCTGTGATGAAGCTAAGCACATAAGCCCTGAGAATGTCTCACTGCGTTATTCATCAAGAAGTACTGTGCTACAAAATTTTTTTTACAGAAGATGAAATACGTTTGTACACTGTGGTTTTAACAGTGGACTACATTTTCTGGTAGAAGCTGGATCAAAATATGAAGATGCTGTCCACTACTTGGCAGTGAGATGGCTGGGTAAAAGTGCAGTATTAAACAAACATCCTCACTTTTGAATCGTAACAGATATTTTCACAATGGAAATAGCAAAACTCTCCATACAGCACTTATCTGATGAGAAATGGGCCATGGCGCTTACATTTATTGTGGGGGAAAAAATAACTGTAATAAACTTGGTATGAAAGTTCAAAGAACAGGTACATTACTGTGTGACGACGTTTCTAATGTGAAGGCCACTGACATGGAAATAGCAGATTATTGTTATGATTACATTTTATTGCTAGCAGAAAGTACAGAAATTACTTTTAGATATGGCAGTCATTCTCCCACAAATGGTTTACCATATCAAAGGAAAATGTAAAAAATAAGATATGCAAAGATGATATTCAGTTTCATGCAGTTTTACGACTTTATGAACCAGTGAATATGTGACACACTTTAAAATCATTAATATTTTTAACGAAATTGACAACCATGATTGACCAGTAGTTGTTGCAATTTTAGTAATTAGATCTACTGCCATATTAACTCAAAACATTTATTCAAATAGGATATGACTGAGATATGGATACAGATATACAAACATGGAAAAGGTAACTGCAGAGTCCTGCTTCACAATACAATATGTCCAAGTCTTATATGCATTCGGCACATCAAACTCAGAATTAAATAAATAAACTGCATAACTATTCATTTGTATATTTAAAATATCCTCACATGAGCTATTGTAAATGGATGCTGCATACTTCTGCATCTATGTTGAAAGTGCTATTGTTGTGTTCCTGTGATGCTGCTTCTCCAGTTCCAGATTAACTTCCTTATTACGAAGTACTGTACGGTCAAACTTTTCATTACAGACATTTAAAAGAAGTGTCCATATTTTGATAAAATGGTTACTGCAGAGTTACAACAGACTGTATGTAACTCGACATTAACATACTCCATACTTCCAAAACTAAATTACTTTCAGCAGAATAAAACTAGCCTCTTGTCAGGTGCAGTAATAACAAAATTATGACATATTTTATTATGAAGTACAATCACTACATAAGTTCCACCATTTGAGCAGCTTCTGTATCCAAGAGCAAGGCTATATAAAAAACTGTGAAATTATAATAAAATAATACATTTAATTTGTACATTATTTCAAATTTACAAAGTAATTTTCATCCCCTATAGAACTCCATAATTAACCAGTTGTCATTAACATCCTTAACATGAAATCCAGATTAAAGAAAAATATGTTTAATAAACAAATTAAGATCCCTGGTTACAGTTAAGAAAACATAACTTCCAACATGTTCAAAAAAATAACGTGAGCACCTCTAACTAATCACATCAAATTTTGGGGTTGCAAAGCATCGTTACTTTATCTGTGCTTCTGAATAAAGCAAAGTGCAAACTACAGAAAAAACATTAAAGAAATAATGTACATGTACTTAAACCTTAAGATCTTAACAGACAACTTGAAGAAAAAATCCAATTGTTTTTGGCTTGTAAAAAAACACAGACAAATATCATAAGAATCAAAAGACGGTTTCTCATATTTATATTGACTATCTTCGTCAACTACCAACAGCAAACATCACAGGCTTCACCATAAGACAAAAAACTCAAAAAAGCAATTTTTCATTACAAAGAGGACTATAACAAATTTTTATAAGTAACATTTCACTGTAGCTGCAGAGCTACATAGTTGTAACAGCTATAAAAAATACTGTGGCCAACACAAGCACATAGGCGCATGCGAACACACGCCTGCACAGACACACAAACACAAAAACAAACACACACACACACACACATCACACATCACACATCACACATCACACATCACAGATACTGCAGAACCTTCTGTATGCAGCATCAGACAATTACAGGTGCACCAAATTGCCAATGCAAGAACTTTTCATCTTCAGCATTTGTCTTCAGTTGAAAAAACTTTTTTGTAAACTGGACAAAATAAACCTCATCACTACATTTTATTTCTGTGTCCACATATAGGAAAGGGTTCATTACTCCAAGAATACCATAATTCACCCTAATTACCAATATGCACTTTTTCATACTACAGACTTTTCATGTGGATATGCATTCAAAACTGGACACAGACTAATACTAAATTCTTCTTTCACTGTGTGCTGTTGCACGAGCACTTGCAATGCCACAGCTCTTGCAAATTCTTCATTGCAGTACATGGCAAATATTTTGGTGGTGAATGCATTACATTTCACAGTTCCAAGAAAAATAACAGAAATTAACAAAAGAGAAAGCCACAAAATTAACTTTGTCAGTGTAAATGACTGAGATCGCTAAGTGAAATTAACAACTTCTGTCCACTGTGAAATAACAAGGCAGCTAAAATTATGTGTTGTTACAGGATGAAATTTGAAATGTTTATTGTTCAAAGTAATATTCTTCACCCATTTTGGCAGAATTAACCAACATTTATTGGTATGAGTTAAAATGTGACCAAATCATAAAATCACTACTGTACAGATCACAGGATAATAATTCTTACCTCTGAATTCTATGTACCTCTTCTAAATATTTCTCCTACACTTTCAATTATACTACCCATTCCAGGTGTGCAGTTTGGCACATTTTCACATTTTGCATAATATCTATAAACACTGTTCACTTTTGTCAGTACCTATAAGTTTATTTTATCCTTACATTTTAGTTATTCCTCTTCACAGAGGAGGGGTGAAAGACCGTTTCTGCTCCCTTTGCTGGGCCTGGAAACGCTGCTGATTTCGTCTGCTATTCCGCCAATTTCTGTTTCGGTGCATACGCTGACTCTGTGGCTGTGTTAACTGCTGTTCCCATATGGGACCACTGTTTCCATAGAACATCCTAAGATCTGTGTCAGAACCATTGCTGTTGCCCTCTTCATGGTCCTCAAATCTTGGAGTATTAGGACAGTAGTTGAGTGGCAGTGGAGCAGGACCCAAAATTCCGGGTGCATTTCTTGGATTCCTGGGATGTCTGGGATCAAATGGAAGTACTGCTGGCAAGGATGGAACAATACTGGGAAGCATGCCAGTGCCATGCATTAAACTCATGGTATTTTGAGATATCATTTCAGAATATACTGGTGCTGTTTCATGGAGATGGGTGCCTGAAGTAGAATGGGGTGCCTCTGGAACACTACGTCGTCGAGGGTCATTTCTTGCAGCAGGAGAGGGTAACTGCTTAGGAGGAGGTAGTGGTGGGGGTGGGGAGGCAGGACTCTCCATAGAATTGCTGGACACCTTGAAGAGCTTACGTAACCTTGGATCATTCCAAACCTATAAAATATACAATTCCACTCATTAGACTTAGAAGCAAATAAACCCTGTGAAATGAAAGCTCAACTGTGGCTTTTTCATTAATAATGATAAATTTTAGTAATTTCAATATGTATGTCATTTCTTTCTCACCTGGGGGTCTGATGTATTCAATTTCAACCCTGAGTAGTCAGGCCGTGGTATTGTGATGGTCACAACCTTGTATGGGATAGGAGGATGACTTGTTAATGAAGCATCTATTTCTGTTGCAGGTGTGTGCATAGGAACAGGCTTGAATGGTAGACCCAGCATTCCTCTCAAATCCACATCACCCCCTCCCCCTCTGAGATCTGTGTCACCATAATTATAAGATGAAGCCCCAACAAGCACATTCTGTCGTAAATCCACATCTGTCCTAGACTCAAATCCAGTGCTTGGCTGTGACTGCCTATTGTGGAAACTTCTCAAATCAACATCACCTCCACTCTCCAGCCGGCCATGTGTCATATTTGTAGATGCAACACTAGAAGATGTTATGGCAGAACTGTAAATGCTTGTGCGGCATAATTCATTTTTCTCTTCTGAAGAATCAGCACGTTTAGATGTTCGAGTGGATGGTGACAACATGGAAGTGGTTGTGTTGGAATTTCTGTTCCGTGGGTCACGTGACATAAGCCGTGGATCCCTGGCTTGTGTTGTTGGTGCCACTGCAACCTGAGACTGTGCAGATGCCCTAAAGAAACAAAGCAAAAAACATAAGCTTTACAGCTGTGACACTATACATACATACATACATACATATATATATATACACACACACACACACACACACACACAAACACACATACAATGATGTGAATACAGATACAGTAGATAAAAGAGTCAGCTCACTGGGGGTTATCAGACTTTGGAATAACTGGAAAAACCCTCACAAAACCCTAAGAGTAAGAACTGAAGCATGTTAAAAAGCAATACAATGAGTAAACATCTGAAGATTCATTACAAAGTCACTGCATTCAAAGACCATGATAATAATACATCAGAAGACACAAAAAGTTACAGCAATAGTTAATAACTTCTAATATTATAATGTCCAAGACTACAAACACAGGTAAGTTAAAGTTACAGCAACCACAAGATTTTACAGTCTTCATATCACTAGGATTTCCAAGCATCAAAAATTCTTGCAACCAACACACAAGTAACAATCTGAATATCCACAAACTGTTTAGTTCCAAGTGTTAGGTGTTGCTGCACTGATAAAGAATATAGTGTACAGAAAGAACCAACCTGAACAACTGTGCACATTAGAACTTGATGAATAAACAACAAAAACATCATACTAATATGTATACAAGCCTTCATGAAGAGAATTAATTGTATCTCACATACATGGTCACTACAAACACATTACAAAACAAAACAAAACCAAAAAAAAGCTCCAATAACATGATTTCATGATCTTAACACCTTACAAATTCTAGACACCATAATTCCAGCTTATTAAAGCAGTCACAACACTACAAATCAAATGGATTATTAAAAAAAATGCAATGCTTTCTCACAGACAGCAGTCACATGCATTCAAATGGGCCAGATCCACCCATATTAAAACGCCTGGGATACATGGAACATGACCTGGACTCAAAAATGAGTAGTCAAGTGACCTGATCTCATGGAAAATATAATACACAGATTCAAAGTGGAATTCCTCAGATAGAGTACAAACATGTCCTGTAACTATACTAAGTGCAGCACTTGATAATACAAGTATTTGTAAAAATATTTTATACAACCGAAAAAAAAATTTTCTCCACCTTATATATCATATTATGCATTTCAAATAACCAGACAGCTTAAAAATTACATTAAGTCTGATTTCAAGTGTCCAGCATCAAGCCTTTCTTGTTATATGTAGAATTACAGGTGACATAAAAAACCAATGAGGAGTCAAGTTTTTAAGAGATACTGAAAACAATTTCACAATTTTCTACTAAACCAACAGACACAAAACCATCACAGCTTTACTTCAAGTCCACTGCAATAAAAACGATAACATAATACAAACTGTCAGTGGAACTTCTCAGACAAATCTGGGGCAACAACAAAAACTGTGTACATTATTCTTCATCTACTGATATTACTACTTAAATACTCTGAAGCATGCATCTGTTAGGTATGTGCAAGTCTCACATTTATTAAAAGAACAAAAATCATATTTATAACTCTTCAAAAGAAATATTTAACACCACATAACAAGGCTGGTACTTAAATTTTAGCCCACAGTTTATGAAAAATAACATAAAAAGATAAAATTATGAAATAAAAGACAGATCATTTAGCATGTCTTAAAAATGCAGTGAATCTCCCTGCTGCATAAATATAAAAAATGAATTTCTAGGCATGGTTGTTTACATGTGTTCGCATATGTGAATGTACATCATTTAAACTTTAACTGATATAACAGTGTACTAATGCCTCCATAACGAAAATTATCATAAATGATTGGGAGATTTACGAACCCTTAATGCAGCCATCACTGAAGTTACATAGTATCATATTCTACAGAGAGTAGTTTTAATCATGGAATGCAAGTATCATTGAAGCATTATCATGTAGGAAGCCTGCATCTGCCTGGAATTTAGAGTCTCATTGTCTTCTGTAGTTTAACTCACTTTATTTAACAGAAAAGTCTCAACCTCCTGACATAAGGCTGATAAGTAGGTCTTGCACCCTCCAAGAAATTTCACAACACACAACAAACAGTTTGTATTGAAATATCGGCAATTTCACTTTGAATACAGTCCTTCATTTTTCAAAGGATGTACTATTCACACAAAATTTATCTTTTAGCATGCCCCACAAATAACAATCATACACACTCAAATCTAGAGTGCTAGAAGGCCACAGTCCACCACATAATTCTAGTTCAGTCACTGTGAAATGTTTTCTGTTCAGCTGTGGTATTGTCCCCACATGACATAACCACACATCGTCTCCTCTCATTCCCCGAAGAATGGTGTCACAATAATTTTAACATCAAACTCAGAATATATTGTTTTTTTTTTAACATGGGACCTATGATTTAGTGTGTAATCACTTACATCAAACTCTGAGTTGAGGGTCACGCAAAGGAATTTCATGGAATGTATGAAAATTTTTAAGGTACCAGTATCTCTTAATTTGGCTGTTTACATTCTGAATTAATGTAAAGAATGACTCATGCAAGAGAAACATAAGTTTTGATATTTTTTATTCTCCAGAATCAAACCCATCCTTCAGAAATTTTCAACTATCTGTATTATGTTCTTGACACACCACTGCTGTCAAAGGATTATTTCTCGCAACACTACTGGTGCCTCTGTTTTCTATACTACATCTTGCAAAAATACTGGAAATGAACATTCTTCATTCCACTGAGTATGGTTTACAATAGGTACACCTGGATGCCATGAAAAATGAAAGACAACCAAGTACCTACTGCTTGGTTCAGGTTGCAGTGGTGAAAGCATGGCAATACTGTCAGCTAGGGCATCTAGACAAGCAGAGACTGTATTTCCTAAGCTTGGCAACATAGTAAGTATACCTCTCTGTATTGGCTCCAATAATTATATATTATGAAATGGGGAAAGATGGTGAAAAAAAAAGTACCACCCTATCTTGAGGTACAGCTGGTGTCTTAACATAGAACACAGAAACATTATTATGAGGACACGTGATTTATCAATGGATCATACCGTGGGCCCAAGTTTTCTGGAGCTTGTGTCACAGTTGCTGCACTGGCACTCTGTTGGTGTCGGATACTTGATAATAACTTACTGACTGATTCACTGATGTCAATGTCAGAAAGTTTAATGCTATCAAAAGATGGAGTGCCAATGGTAGAAGGAACAGGTGGAGAACTACTGCCTCTTGTGGGTGAAGTTGATTGCTGTTGCTGGAACCAAACATGAATGTCCTATCAGCTCACACACCTCATCTACTGCAAAGTTTTAACTTATGAGTACAAAAATATAAAATACCAAATACGTGTTTACCAACACTAGCTATAATAACATTCTTCTCAACAGATCATGATGAGTAAAACTAAAATAACCCGATTAGTAGTCATTAAAACTCCAATTTCACATTTCTGTAAAGATCATCCAAAAATCACATAAAAACCCAGAAAGTTTAAGGTCTGGGAAACATTGTTCATATGGGCATCTGGACAGCACAGCACAAGGAATCACAGGAAACAAAGAATGCAGAAACACAAACTCAGGGTTTTACTGCAACTTCACATAACAGAACCACTGCTGGTCACAAGTTCTTTCTTCTTTATAATTTTAAAATGTCTTTGATCTTCTAAACAGGGACACTGATTAAAACTTAAAATGTCACTAACCAAATGCGAAGCTAACAAGAACTTCACACTTCTCATTCCCATTCAGTTCTCTTACAAACATAAGAGAATTAGCTTATTTCTTAAAAATTAATACTTAAACAATTAATTCCATAAACAGAAAATGAAATCGGATATCAAAATGTATGTTATGAAATACATACTTCAAATATAATAATCTTCAGATACTCAACTGTTACAACACTTAACACTGCATTTTTCTAAATGTAAATGAATAGGGTATTTCTGATATACAAGGCACATTAAATACATATTGCCAGGCACCAAGCAGACATATGCTGCCGGCATAACACACAGAAATAAATTAGACAAATATCAGCACTTTCAGATGCATACATATAAATGAGTGGTTAAACAAAGCATAAACTCAGTGGCAAACTGACAAAACAAGAAAACAATTTCATAATAATGTAAGACAGCAAATTCAATTCCAGCCTTTAAACTGAAGATCAAATGGTGATTTTATTTGAACTACTGGAAAACCTCAGAACAGCAGAATGTGTACTTTTTGCAGTTTGCATCTGCTACTAAAGCCATTCATTAAAAATTCAGTCAGTTATTATTAGTGTTTTTGGTAACATCTGAACTAAGCAAATTTTGACTGTATCAGGTATGTTCATCACAAAAAAAAAATCAGAAAGTTTTAACATGCGCAGTTTCTTGTTATCCTCTATTTTTTATTTGTATGCAGAATGTATGAATGTACATGCTTCACAAAACACAATTTGATACAATTTAAATGAAACCAAACTTTTAACCACCAACAAAAGAGCATATTCTCCCTAATGTGACAATAATTATAAAAACACTAACATTAAAACACAGAAGTAAATAACAAAACCATAGTTTTAACCCAAAATTCAACACACATTAAAAAAAAACTGTTTCATTCTGTAAAACTGGGTACCCAGAATTGGAATCAGTATCTGATTTCATTCAGTATGTCATTCTTCTTTTATGTTGATTTGTATGATTGTCACAGTTGAATCTGAGCCATTTGACATTATCTCACCTGCTTTGACAGATTCTTAAGAACATCTGCTAGACTGGCCTCCTCCTCATCACTTGAGTACCAGTTCTCTTCCTGCTCCTTTTCAGCATCCTTATCCTTGCCATCGTCCTCCTCACTCTGATCTTGACTGCTTGAGTCTGCAGCTTCACGCTGCTGTTGCTGGATCCTCAAAAACAACTCTCTCTGCTTTTTTGGCAAGTGATGTGGAAGCTTTCCTGTCTCCGTGCTGCAGCTGGTGCTGTCTGCACAATTAACATTTGACTATAGTATTCAAGATCCGAATTATATTGTTCCTTTAACCTATTGGTGCTGGAATTATTTTTTACATTTTAGCACACTCTGTGTATAAAATGTGAATAAAACAGGAACCAAATGTGATAGAATTATGAAACAAACTGCATTTTGAAGAGAAAAAAATGGAGAGTATATATCATGTTTAAAATATTCAGTACCTATATTTGTTGAATAAATATACAAAATGCAACGTTTAGAGGTTAGCGGTGCGATACAACCACTATAAGTGTCGTTAGACGTCAGAAGGTTTAATTAAAAATTCCACTTTCCTTTTATACCAAAAAAAAAAAAAAAACTTGGTTCAATTTTATGAGAAGTCATCACCATGCTCTCTAGTACAGTAATGCACTTGTATTGGTGAGCACTTAACTCAAAAGTAAAATTACCTTGTTGATAACTACTCAATTTCAAACATTTTGTTATATTCCAGCTCTGTATCTAACAATGGCACTCTCACCTGTGTCAAGCTGATCTTTCCTATTGCTTTCTGGTTGAGGTGTGGAAGCCATTGGTTCAGACACACTGCCACCACCATCACCACCACCACCACCATCATCATCATCATCATCATCATCATCATCATCACCACCCTCAATTTCATCCTCTTCCTGTCGGTCATCTATTTCTAGCTTTCCTTCATCATCTGCCAACTCCACTGCTTCCACACTAATTGCTTTCCTGTCTTCTCGTCCAGAGAATGTTACCTCATCATCAACATCTGCTGGAGGTGTTGGTGAGTAACTGTCAGAAACACCATAACAATGTCTGTAAGTTTGTCAATAATTTTCATACCATCACTCACTTGTTTCATCTACCAATTTGTTTGTTGTTTATTCACAGTGCACGAAAACTGCATTCCACTCTCCTACTCAAAAAAGACAGGTAAATGTTCACTATACCACAGTCATTATATATTATTTACTACAAAATTAGTCAATTGTTCACGACATCTAAAATAACAGTATTTATGCAGAATACAACGTATCAGAGAACTGGAAATCAATTATGACAATCTATTACAGAACTGTGGGAAATGATCCAGTCTTAGCACACTGAACAGAAGCATCACAAGTAACAGAATAGCACACACATAACCAAGCAAATAGAAGCAGAATAGCATGTATTATGTAAACCACTAAGATTAAAACTAACCAATGGAAAGTTCTGAAATCTGCAAAAAGCATATCAGGGACAAGGTAATGCAACAATCTGACAATATCATATTTGAGCCAGCAAATATAAAATGTTTATCATAAAATGTAGAAAATGTAGGTCAGGAACAACACAGCTACTAGTATCATTATTAACCTACATGAGACCTAGAATATACATACTGATATAAATGGCGCCTGCCTTAGGTTCAATTCATTGCTCAATGACTGACTGAATTTTGACTTCTTCTACAGTCTTCAATTCATTTATGATCAAGCAACAGAACCTACAGTTCCCACAGATTTTCATTTCCAGCTTCCAGCTGCTTGTCATCTGCTTTTCTAATATTTCCATATGCCAACCATCCCAGTGCAAGTCTTGCCAAATTACTATAAATGTTTAATCCAAAACATTCTTAACTAAATATGGTGTTCAATACCAGCTTTATTGCTACAGTCACTTATCAGAGTTTCATTAATATAAACCTGTCTATCTAAACCTCGCCATTAGGAGAGTTCAGGTAAACCAGGATTGCTTGAAATTAATTAGTACAAATCAGCTTCTGGTTTATGCTGATGATGTTAATACATTGGGAGGAAGCGAACATACTATAAAGGAAAACGCAGAAGCTTTGATAGTGGCTAGTAAGGAGATTGAACTAGAAGAAAATGCTGATAAAACTAAGTATATAGTCATACCTCAAGATAAGAATGCAGGATGAACTCACAATATGAAGATTGATAATAGATCCTTTGAAATGGTGGAAGAGTTCAAATATTTGGGAACAACTTTACCAAATCAAAATTCTATTCGGGAAGAAATTAAGAACAGATTTAAGGCAGGGATTGCTTGCTATCATTTGGTGCAGAATCTTTTGTCTTCTAGTTTGCTATTCAAAAATTTAAGGATTAAGATATAAAGAACTATAATCTTGCCTGTTGTTTTGTATGGGTGTGAAACTTAGTCAGTGACACTGACAGAGCAACTTAGGCTGAGGGTGTGTAAGAATAGGATGCTGAGGAGAATATTTGTTCCTAGGAGAGACAAGGTGACAGCGGAGTCGAGACAACTACATAATGAGGAGCTTAATGATTTGTACTCCTCACCCAACATTGTTTGGGTGATAAAATCGAGCAGAATGAGATGGACGCAGCATGCAGCACATATGGGTGAGAGGAGAGGCATATACAGGGTTTTGGTGGGGAAACCTGATGGAAAGAGACCACTTGGCAGAACCAGGCATAGATGGGAGGATAATATTAAGATGGATCTTCAGGAAGTGGGATATCGGGATATGAACTGGATTGAACTGGCTCAGGATAGGGACAGGTGGCAAGCACTTGTGAATGGGTAATGAACCACTGGGTTCCATGAAATGCAGGGAATTTCTTGACTAGCTGAAAACCAGTTAGCTTCTCAAGAAGGACTCTGCTCCATGGAGTAAATAAGTAAGTCTAACTGAACCTACTTTATAGCTTTATGTACTGTTAACATCCTTGAAGATTATGATTACTGTCTTAAAATTTCCTAAAAGTCTGACAATGATTTATAAGACTCACCCTGCAAGATAATGGAGGTTCAACTTGCTCCTGACATCTGTCTTTTGTTCACTGTCAGTTACTGTCTTATTCTTGCTATGACGATGATGGTGACGACGGTGGTGTCGCACTTCCATTTTACCACCTACTTCATCTGAACTCTTCAGGGTTTCCTTGTAGAACCGCATTTTCAATTGCTGCAGCTGTTCTGAGAAATCCTGATCCTGGTAGTTTGGAACAGGCCTAGGTATAATAAGATACTGGTTGTCATTAAACATAAACTTGTACATTAAAGACACATCCCATCATTAGAACAGTCTTTGAATTTGCCTCACTCCTTGACTGTCAGAAACAAGAGCGCAGGCATGCACACAAACCTTAAGAACTGCACCAACTAACTTTTCAGTTTGCTTAACTAGGCAAAAAACATGATTTTCTTCCAGAAAATATTTTCAGAAGTTCTATTTCTACAACTCTGGTAAGTTTTGGAATCTAAGAAAAGTGAAGAATGAAAAACTACATTTCACCTTCTTGTCACTTCCCGTTCTTCACTAGTTCCTCTCTTCACATCTGCCCCACAACGAAACATTCTAGGATGCCTAATGTCTTCACCTCCCATGTCTCCAGGTCTTGCACCATTATCAGCATCCCACTGCCGGTTATTACCTCTACTAGAGAAGTCATCAGCTACATTGTGTGTATCCAGTTTGGGTGGTGATGGCATTGGTGTCCGACTCCCATCCTGGTCTGTCCAAAAATATACAGAAAATTTTATGAAAAAGGCATACTGCAACTTTCACACAATCAACATATACTGTCAAATTTTATGACCAGTATAGTAAATAAAAGGAACAAGAGATTAATGAAATCAAACAATTAAAAGAAACTCATGCATAACCAAACAAATTCACTCTGAATTTATACACAAAAATCATCAGGTGTCTTGCTCATCATACAGTATCTCCCCAATACACTTGAAATGCACTTCCAAAGTACAGTTGTAATGACAGCAACAGGACTTTTATGATGAAGAAATGCAACCTTCAAGTATATAAATAAATGCAGTGTGATTTTTAAACAATGTGCAGTGTTTTTACTTACTCACATTCTTCACTGGAACTGATTTAACCTTTCAATGCCTACTGGATACGTGAAGCACCACCAGTTTAACATTCAACAATTCTACATTCTTCCCACACTGTATTGCCGTGTTTTATATTTATCTCAGGACAAACAGCGACTTCCGCCCCGCACAACACAAACTGATCAGTTTTTATAACCGAGATTAAAAGTGTTTACTGCACGGTATGAACAGGTCTTTAAATAAAGCAGTCTGTGCTTCATATTTAAAGGGTTAAATGAATTATCACCCTACCAATTTATAAGCAGAACCTAATATACAGTACAGTATCTACAAATCATAGAAGTGAGTTTAAAACCGAATTTTATGCCAAAAACAACTTCCATAAAAAGTCCTCCAAAGTACAGTACAATATTTTAATCACATATAAGCACCTTCATTGTCAGAATCAGGCATTGGTGTGGTTCGTCTAGCAGGAGACCTTTCCTCTTCATTGCGCAGGTTTGCTGCAAGAAGTTGGGCTGGTATGGGCACCTCTATCTCAAACAGTGATGGAATCTTCTTAGTACTTGGCCCCCCTGTTCCTTTGTTACCTCGATTCTTTTTATTTAACACCATTGCAGCTGCCCCTTCCCGACTCAGCCGAGGGAAGTCCCCAAGAATCTCCTTAGGAGCAGTTTCTAGATGCTGCAAAACAAAATTTCAGAGATAAAGAACACAGTTTAGTCAAGCAACAATTATGTTGTATATTTAGAATCACTACAACAACTTCAAATTGTGCCTACAAGAATTTCTAACATAGTGATAAAATTTGTAACCACACATACATTTGAATAAAATGACCCAGTCTCTAGTTTATCATGAGTCTGGATCTCAGGGTGCATTACACAAAGCCTCCAGTACAGTGGAAGATCGGCAACCCTTGCTCAGTGTCCATTTTCACCCCTGAAGTATGACCCACCTTATTCAAAGTAGAGATTACAAACCCTGACCTTCTGCTTTGAAGTAGGCTTCATGTCTTAAAAAATGTTTCTATACACATGGAAAACTTCTGTCTTGGAATACAGAACATTTCCCAATGAATATTTTATTTCAGTTCTCTTAGTAAATGAGAATTATTCACATACTGTTAGTGAGCCCCACAAATAAAAGTTGCAAGAATATTTAAATCAGGTGAGCTGGCAGGACACAATCCTGGACTTATCATTCATTTACCGAAAGTTTCAGCTAACACATTCATAGAATTACTAGTATGTAAGCTACAGCACTGTCATACATAAAATGCTTATACTTTTTTTTTATCTTCAGCCACTAATCAAATTTAACTTCATAATGTTCAAAACTGTTTTCATCAAAGACACTGGCCCTGTTATCCTCCAAGCACAAATTATACATCACACTCCAAACTTCAAATCACATGAAATCACTTTGTAAAGAGCATGAGGATTTTCTGTGGACCAGTAGTTTTGTTAGAACTGTGCACATACCACCTTCAAGCAAGCCAGAATTGAAGTTCTGGGTCATGAAGATCATTCAAAGCAGATTCCTGTAACCAGCTGGAGTATCAAAGTCCTGCCTCACAACACTAAATACAAATGACATTTTGTAGGATTCCAACTGCGACAGTTTTATGTCGATTGAAGGGTCCAAGTAACACAACGAATATTGTGTATTCATTACATGTTTCGGCCAACTTATAGTTGTACAAAATTGGACCTAGTAAACAATACAGATTTGACAAACACAAAAAAGGGATGATGATACCGAAATTTGTGAGAGTTTTGTTCGATTACGAAATGTACTTCTTGACATTCCACAGTGAAAGGCCAACAGATGTAAGAACTATATAAGGCCTGCTTCTAATCAAACACCAGTATCACAAAGTTTTGCTTTGGCCAGTACATGTCAGTTTTTCCTTTCATGTAACAGTGATCCTGTTGCATGCATTGTTATCATTAATTTTTTTTATTATTATTATTTTTATACATCCATATTGTTACATATGCAACAATACATTATTCTGACAATCAATGCTTTGAAAGACACTACACTTTCAGAAAGCTTTCTGTAAAAGTTCTTTAGCAGTTCTTCTACATGGTAAGCTTTTAATAAGAGTATCATATAACAATGCTCTCTGTTCAGTGCTATATTTCAAGTTATTCCACATCACAATACAATCCTATCACATGCATTCCCACATCCTCCATACTAATAATGATTGAGCACTGCCTAAATCAGCAGTGCACTTATGATTAGTTCTCTGGTTGGAAGTGAGCAATCTGCAGACCCCACATTTCAAACCCTTGGTCTCAGGATAAAATGTCAAAGTGACATATAGTTGATGATATACTGATGTATCCTACGCACAATACCTTATAACAAATCTGATAATATTATAGACCCAATCAGTAACAATGAATACAAAGTAATTAATAACCATTTAAAAGCCCACAGCTATACGTAAGAAAAACTGAAAAATACAGCCTACTAATAAATGCATTAAACAAATCAGTAACAGCAGAGTACTTTACACATCACTAACTGCCAAAAATTAACACAGTTATAGTTAATAAATAAAGAATTACTGTCTAACTTGCAGCCTAAAAACACACTACAACTACCTACTTGTGATCAAATTACAACTGATGGTCATTCTAGTGTACAACATTGCTATTACATTAATAGTAAGAGATGGTGAAAACTGTCTCACCTTGAGGAGAATAGCTTTCATAGTCTCTGTGAGTGTGCCATGGCTGAACTTGCAACGTTCACCAGCAAAACATTTAAGACCAGTGTGGTAGAACTTGCATGGGAAATCAGAATGCATGTACAGACACTTATCCTTCTTCGCACAGCAATCCATAAGGTAAAATTTACACAATTCCATTTTGCGAGGAGGCAAGGCATCATGAGAATATGGACACTCATCACCCTGTAACATCACAAAAAATATCCCAGACTTTACAGTAACTGAAATTTAAAAATGTGTCACAAGAGTTGGTTAAATTTAAATCACTGTCTTAATCACAGTCATTATTTTCATTTTCGTTCTGAATCAGTATGGAGAACATGCAATATTAGTCCCTTAGGAAGAGAGAAAATTTACATTATCTTATGCTGATCTCTTAAAGAGCATTTAAATCATAAAGGCCAGAACTGCAGTGCTTTATTAAATGACTACATAAACATATTTGGGGGACCACGGTGGCACAGTGGTTAAGGTGCTGTGCTACAAATCGGAAGGTCGCTGGTTTGATCCCAGCTGGTGTCATCGGAATTTTTCATTGACATAAAATCCTTCCGATCGCACTATGGCCCTGGGGTCGACTCAGCCTCTAACAGAAATGAGTACCAGGAGCATTTC
>Ga0123355_10004421_pt1 | contig 20441 bp, 14 predicted proteins | sample TergutEmb28metaG_3_FD_89872 | JGI IMG/M metagenome (GOLD analysis project Ga0123355, IMG submission 89872) | Embiratermes neotenicus P1 segment gut microbial communities from Petit-Saut dam, French Guiana - Emb289 P1 | ecosystem: Host-associated > Arthropoda: Insects > Digestive system > Gut ...
AAAAACCGTCGCTTCGGGTGCGAGCGAAGCCGAAATTATTGAAAAAATTGATATTGGTGGAATTTCGCTCATTCGCGCTGCTGCCAAAAATTATAACGATGTGATTATCGTTGCTTCGCAAGAGCAATATGAACCGCTGTTGAATTTGATTGAGGAAAACGGTGCGGAATCGACTTTGGAGGAACGCCGTTGGTTTGCAAAAGAAGCCTTTGCGGTTTCGTCGAATTACGATTCGGCAATTTTCAATCACTTTGACGAGGATAACGCGAGCGCGTTCAGATGTAGTGAAAATGATGCAAAAGTTTTACGCTACGGCGAAAATCCGCATCAGCGAGGGATTTTTTTCGGGAAATTCGACGAAATGTTTGAGCAAATTCAAGGAAAAGAAATTTCGTACAATAATTTGCTCGATATTGATGCAGCGATTAATTTGATAAATGATTTTGATGACATTACTTTCGCTATTCTCAAGCACAACAACGCTTGTGGAATTGCATCGCGACCACAACTGATTGATGCTTGGAACGATGCACTTGCCGCCGACCCGATTTCGGCGTTTGGCGGAGTGCTGATTACAAACGCGGTTATCGATAAAAATACAGCGGAAGCAATCAATAAAATTTTCTTTGAAGTTATCATTGCGCCCGATTACGATTTGGACGCGATTGAAATTCTCAGCCAAAAGAAAAACAGAATTATTCTGATTTTGAAAGAAAACGGCTTGAAAAACAAACAATTCCGTTCGTTGTTGAACGGCGTGCTAATGCAAGACAAAGACACGCATATCGAAACGACAGACGACTTGAAAATTGTTACCGAAACGTCGCCGACCGAACAGGAAATTGAGGATTTGCTTTTTGCCAATAAAATAGTAAAACACACAAAATCGAACGCCATTGTGTTGGTCAAAAACAAACAAATGTGCGCGAGTGGCGTTGGACAAACTTCGCGTGTGGATGCGTTGAAACAGGCGATTGAAAAAGCCGCTTCGTTTGAGTTTGATTTGAACGGCACGGTGATGGCTTCGGATGCATTTTTTCCGTTTCCCGATTGTATCGAAATTGCAAACGAAGCAGGAATCAGCGCAGTAATTCAGCCCGGCGGTTCAATCAACGACCAAAAATCAATTGATGCCTGCAACGATAACGGAATGGCAATGGTAACGACGGGAATCAGACATTTTAAACATTAGGGAAATTTTGAATTTTGAATTCTAAATTTTGAATTGCGTTTTTTCATTCAAATTGTCGCGAAAATTTAGAATCCGAAATTCAAAATTCAAAATTTAGAATTCAAAATTTTTAAAAATATGGGATTATTTTCATTCACACAGGAACTCGCCATTGACTTGGGAACAGCCAATACGGTAATCATTCACAACGACAAAATTGTAATTGATGAGCCGTCGGTGGTGGCATTGGACAGACGTACCGACAAGCTAATTGCTATCGGCGAAAAAGCGCGCCAAATGCAAGGAAAAGAAAATGAGGGAATTCGCACGGTGCGACCATTGCGCGATGGCGTAATAGCCGATTTTTACGCGGCAGAGTTGATGATACGCGGAATGATAAAAAGAATTCAGCCGAAAAATCGACTTTTTATGCCGAGCTTGAAACTCGTTATCTGTATTCCTTCGGGAAGTACCGAAGTTGAAGTTCGTGCTGTTCGCGACTCTGCCGAACACGCAGGCGGTCGCGATGTGCATATGATTTATGAGCCAATGGCTGCTGCAATCGGAATTGGAATTGACGTGGAAGCTCCGGCAGGTTGTATGATTGTAGATATTGGCGGAGGAACGACCGAGATTGCCGTGATTTCGCTCGGCGGAATTGTTTCGAATAAATCAATTCGCATTGCCGGCGACGATTTTACCGCTGACATTATAGATTATATGAGTCAGATGCACAACTTGAAAGTGGGCGAGCGGACAGCCGAAATGATAAAAATCAATGTCGGCGCAGCAACAACAGAATTGGACGGCGAAGCACCCGAAGATTACATCGTTCGCGGACCTGACAAAACAACTGCACTGCCGATAGAAGTTCTCATTTCGTATCAAGAAGTTGCACACTGTCTTGATAAATCGGTGATGAAAATCGAATCAGCCATTTTGAGTGCGTTGGAACAAACACCGCCCGAATTGTACAGCGATATTGTACAGCGCGGCATATATTTAGCCGGCGGCGGTGCGTTGCTTCGCGGATTAGACAAGCGTTTAAGCAAAAAACTGAAAAACATCAAGTTTCACGTTCCCGAAAATCCACAACACGCAGTTGTACGAGGCACAGCCATTGCATTGAAAAATGTAGATAACTATTCGTTTTTGATGAGATAAAATTAGATGAAATTTTGAATTCTAAATTTTGAATTTAATTTTCAAAATCCAATTCAGAATTCAAAATTCAGAATTCAAAATTTTCTATGAGAAAATTGTTTCTCTTTTTGGCGCGTTACAGCATAGTGGGATTGTTTCTCTTTTTGGGAACAATCTCTTTTGCCTTGTTTTTGAGTAACAACAAATATCCGCAAAGCGTTGTTTTTTCGTCGAGCAATCAGGTTGCTTCGTATTTGTTTCACATAAGTTCGTCCGTTGCCGATTTTTTCAATTTGCGTTCCGAAAATGAAAATCTTTTGGTGCAAAATACCGAATTAAAAAACCGAATTGTTCAATTGGAGAATAGATTAGCACTTGCAGAGTTCGACAATCTGATAAATTTTGATTATATTTATCCCGAAAAAGAGTTCAGATTTATTCCTGCCAAAATCATTAATAACTCGACCAACCGAACGCGCAATTTTATCACGCTCAATCAAGGTGAACGAGACGGTGTTCGCGCCAATATGGGAGTTGTGAGTGCTGAAGGAGTTGTTGGCATTGTGAAAACGATTTCAAATCGGTTTTCGGTGGTAATTTCGATTCTAAATCCGATGAGTCGAATTAGCAGTAAAATTGCTCGAAACAACCAAATCGGACCGCTTGTTTGGGATGGAAAAGATTACCGTTACGCTACGCTGACCGATATTCCGCGCCACGTCGAATTACAGATTGGCGATTCGATTGTAACAAGCGGCTTGACTGCAACTTTTCCGGCAGGTATTCCGATTGGTGTTATCGAAAGTTTCACCATTGGCGAAGGCGATGCTTTTTATACCATCAGAATACGATTGGCGGTTGATTTCCGAACAGTTACGAATGTAAGTGTTTTTGATTATGAGAATTATTATGAACAAAAAAAAATAGAGAGTGTAGAATGAAAAGTGCAGTTGGCAAATTCTAGTCTAAAATCTGAAAAAATTGCACTCTGCACTTTGCACTCTACAAACTAAAAAAATGTATCATTTTTTACTTCAAAATATCGTCCGATTCACTGTGCTGGTACTTATCCAAGTATTGGTGCTGAATAACATTCAGTTTCTCGGATTTATCAATCCGTATATTTATATTTTGTTCATTATTTCTCTGCCTATAAAAAATCCGCGTTGGTTTAGCTTGATACTTGCTTTTGCTTTGGGCATTGTGATGGATATGTTTACAAACACGCTTGGACTGCATGCTTTCGCTTGTGTTTTGGTGGCTTTCTTACGAAATCCGCTTATCAATCTTTTTGCATCTAATGAAGATAACATAAACTTTACACCATCATTCAATACATTCGGAACAGCAGATTATGTAAAATACGTTTTCATTATCGTTCTCATTCATCATTTTACATTGTATTATATGGAAGTTTTCAGCTTCGCCAATTTTTGGATGACAGCGTATCGAGCAGCGTTAAGTTCGCTGATAACAATATCGATTGTTTTGAGTGTTCAGTTGTTAGGAAGGAAGTAGACGAATGTGCAAATTTGCACATTAAAATATTATTTTATTATTATATTTGCACATTTGCATATTATCACATTTGCATATTTATAGGAATGCTCAACAATCCGTATCAAAATAGAAAATTTATAGTTGCCGCTATTCTAATTGTGGTTATTCTCATTTATATTGTCCGATTTTTTTCGCTTCAAGTGATTAGAGGAGAAGAATTTGGCAGCATAGCAGGAAGAAATGCACGGTTGTACAAAACACTGCATCCGCCACGCGGAATGATTTTTGACCGAAACGGCGAATTGCTCGTTTACAACAAACCGGCTTACGATGTTATGGTGATTACGCGCGGAATTCAAAATTTGGATACACTCGAATTTTGCAGAATATTGGGAATTGACCGCGAATTTTTTGATACGCGTATGAACGAAATTCGCGACAGGCGGCGGAACAGAGGTTTTTCTCCGCATACTCCGCAAGTTTTTATGACGCAACTGAGCGTGAGAGATATTGCCGGTTTTAAGCAATCGAGTTTTAAATTTCCCGGATTTTATATTCAAAGTCGTACCTTGCGCGAATACGCTTTTCCGAATGCAGCACACGTTTTGGGAAGTATCGGCGAGGTTTCGCAACGACAAATTGATGCAGACAGCCATTATCGGAGAGGCGATTTTGCCGGTCAAAGCGGTATCGAATCTACCTACGAACGAATTTTAAGAGGCGAAAAAGGTGTTGAAATTCTATTGCGCGATGCCAGAGGACGAATAAAAGGTAGTTTTCAAGATGGCAGGTATGATGTTGCACCACGAGCCGGCGAGGACATTACACTCACGATAGATATTCATTTGCAACAACTCGGCGAGCGGTTGATGAACGGAAAAATAGGAAGTATCGTTGCCATTGAGCCAAGCACAGGTGAAATTTTGGCGATGGTTTCAAATCCGACTTTCGACCCATCGCTTCTTGTTGGGCGAGCGCGTTCGAGAAATTTCATCGAACTTCGCGATGACCCGACAAAACCACTTCTCAATCGTGCCGTGCAAGCACGATATGCGCCCGGCTCAACATTCAAAATGATTCAAGCACTGATTGGTCTTGAAATGGGCGGAATTACGGAACACTCGCGGTTTTTGTGTCACGGAACAGATTCACGACCGATTCGATGTACGCATTTTCATCAAACGCCAACCGATGTTTATGTTGCAATACAGCAAAGTTGTAATCCATTTTTTTGGGCAACATTCCGAAATACATTGGAACTCCACGGGTACGGAGCGAGAAACGCTACTTTCAAAAACACATACACAACTTGGGCTTCAAAAGTAAAAAGTTTCGGACTTGGACCGAGAATTCCGAATACGGATATTTTCGAACAAAGAGATGGATTTATTCCCAACGAAGAATTTTTCAATAGAAGATTCGGACCAACAGGGTGGCGAGCTACAACCATTCGCTCGTTGGCAATCGGACAAGGCGAAATTCTGACTACGCCGCTTCAAATGGCAAACTTCACGGCTGCTATTGCCAACAAAGGCTATTTTATTACACCGCATTTGCGCCGAACAGGTTTGGCAGAATGGGAAAGACACGAAACAGCTGTTGATAGCCGTCATTTTCCTGCTGCAATAGAAGGAATGCGACGAATGATGGTTTATACCGGTTCGGGAAGTCGCCTTCGTGTTCCGGGAGTTCAAGTGGCGGGAAAAACCGGAACAACACAAAATCCGCACGGCGAAAATCATTCGATGTTCGTTGCTTTTGCGCCGCTGGAAAATCCGCAAATTGCCATTGCCGTTGTGGTAGAAAATTCGGGATTTGGTGCACATTTCGCTTTGCCTATTGCAAGTTTGATGATTGAGCAATATATTCTTGGGAAAATAGGACGAACCGATTTGCTCGAAAGAACAATAAATACAATAACGAATCCGGATGTAGTGAGGAGATAAAATTTTGAATTCTAAATTTTGAATTTTGAATTCAATCTTACTATTAAGTTAATTTCAAAATTTTTCAAAGTCCGGAATTCAGAATTCAAAATTTAGAATTCAAAATTTCAAGAAATGAGACACATCAGCATAAAACGAGAAATAGATTGGGTTACAATATTAATGTACCTCATTATGGTTGTATGCGGCTGGTTGAGCATATACAGCGCGACTTATGATTTTGGTCAAGAAAGTTCGATTTTTGATTTCAGCAATCGTGCCGGCAAGCAATTTGTTTGGATTGTTAGCTCGTTTGTTCTTATTCTTATTTTACTTTTGGTCGATTATAAAATATTCAATAGCATTATTACAAATTTCGCTTACATTGCTGTTGCATTGCTGTTGATTCTCACTATTTTTGTTGCGCCCGATATTAAAGGCTCACGTTCGTGGTTGGTATTTGGTCCTATCAGTTTTCAGCCGGCAGAATTGGCAAAGGTAACTGCCGCCTTAGCCGTTGCGCGATTTATCGCAGTGAAAGGAAAAATAACAGAATGGAAACATTTCACCTTGGTTTGTCTTATCATATTTGTTCCTTTTATCCTCGTTGTTTTACAAAGAGAAACCGGTACGGCATTGGTTTTCTTGGCTTTCTTTTTGGTTTTTTACCGTGAAGGGATGAGCGGCGTTGTGTTGCTTTCGGGAGTTTTTTCCATTTTGTTGTTCATCATTCTTGTTCTTTTTGGCGATGTTCCAATGCAAAATACCAAAGGCGATTTGGGAATTGTCCTTGCGATGTCGGCAATTCTGCTTGTGCAATTTGTTTACACATTTTTTTATAAAAAAGAAAAGCGAAAGCCGTCGTGGATTATGCTCGGCGGAGTTATTGGTCTTGCGCTTATTTTTTACGTTTTGAATTTTTGGTTTGCAATAAATTATACTTACGTTGCGCTTTTTATTGTTTCAGCAAGTGCATTGTATTGGGGAATTTTTGCGCTCATCAAACGCTCAACAAGATTGAGAAATTTGGTGATTTTCATCGTTGCATCAGTTACATTTTGTTTTGTTGTCGACTATATTTTCGATTCGGTATTACAACCACATCAGCAAATTCGCATTAAAATTTTGCTGAATATGGTAGACGACCCAAGCGGTTCGGGTTACAACGTAAATCAGTCGAAAATCGCTATCGGCTCAGGCGGATTGCTGGGGAAAGGATTTTTGCAAGGCACACAAACAAAATTAAATTACGTTCCCGAACAAGCTACCGATTTTATTTTTTGCACCGTAGGCGAAGAATTTGGCTTTATTGGAGTAATTTTTGTTCTACTTCTGTTTTTGATTTTCTTACTGCGACTGCTTCACATCGCCGAACGACAGCGCGACACATTCAGTCGAGTTTATGCATACGGCGTGATGAGTATTTTCTTTTTCCACATTATGATAAATATCGGAATGGTTGTCGGGTTGATGCCGGTAATCGGTATTCCGTTGCCATTTTTCAGCTACGGAGGTTCATCGCTTTGGGCGTTTACAACTCTTTTGTTTATCTTACTGCGATTAGACGCTTCGAGAGGCGAAATTATGAGATAGAGTTTTTTTTAGAGTGTAGAGTGTAGAGTGTAGTTGGCTTACGCGTAAATCTTTGCAAATTTCAGAAAATATCTTTTGAAAATATTTTCATTCAAACAAACATAAAACCTTACGCGTAAGCCAACTACACTCTGCACTCTACACTCTACACTCTACACTCTAACAAAGATTTCATTTCCATTTGCACTTTCAATGCTTCGGCGCGTGCTGCTTCGGCAAAATCGGTTTCAGATGAAGCATAAATTATTTGCCGTGATGAGTTTACCAACAAACCGCATTCACTGTTCAAGCCATTTTCGGCAACCTCTTGCAAACTTCCACCTTGCGCACCAACTCCGGGAACAAGTAGAAAATGATTCGGTACAATTTTGCGAATTTCACGCAACATTTCGGCTTTTGTTGCTCCGACAACATACATCATATTTTCAGAATTTCCCCATTCCTGTGAAGTTTTCAGCACTTTTTCAAAAAGTTGTTCACCCGTTTCACTGTCGCGCACAAACTGAAAATCGAATGCGCCTTTGTTCGATGTTAGTGCCAAAACAATCGCCCATTTATTTTCGTAAGTCAGAAACGGTGAAACCGAATCTTCGCCCATATACGGTGCAACAGTAACGGCATCGAAATCCATATTTCCGAAAAACGTGCGAGCATACATTGCTGAGGTGTTTCCAATATCGCCACGCTTGGCATCGGCAATAATAAATTGGTCGGGATAATTTGCGCGAATATACTCAACGGTTCGTTCCAGCACATCCCAGCCTTCTAAGCCAAGACTTTCGTAAAATGCCAAATTCGGTTTGTAAGCAACGCACAAATCGGCTGTTGAGTCGATTATTGCTTTGTTGAACTCGAAAATCGGGTCTTCCGTTTCGTCAAATAAATATTCGGGAATTTTGTCTACATCCGTATCCAATCCGATGCAAAGGAATGATTTTTTGCGAAGGATATTTTCAAAAAGTTGTTGTTTTGTCATTGTGAAGAAGTTTTTGGCAAAGGTAATTAAAATATTTAATCGGTTCAAGAGATTAAATATTCTCTAGCTAGCCACTAATTCGGCAAATGTTATAATAGTTGTTGTAGCGTGTAAACGATTGCTGTGGAATGTCAAAACATTTTGCATGTGAAAACACAGCAAAAGCAACATAGATTAACAGGTTGTGTTTTTTTATTGCAAAACAAGCGGCAATTTATTTTCCACTCAAAGCTACACGAAAAATACTGAATTGACAGCAAAAATAATCTTTTTGCGAAAAAATATCACAAAAAACTTGTTTTTTGTTTCGAAATGTTTTACTTTTGCAGCCTCAAATAATTTGCAGACGAAGAATGGTTTAGATAAAATAAATTTTTTGTTGCGATTATTAGGTGAATTAAATTACAAAACAATAACAAACAAAATGCAAAAAGTATGAGAAAATTAATCTTTTTATTTGCTTGCCTTTTTTGGGTGGGCATAGGGTTGACTCAATCGAATTCGATTTCCGGAAGAGTGCTTTCGGCAGAAACCAGAGAGCCTATTATTGGTGCTACTGTTGTGGTACAAGAAATCGGCACCGGCACTATTACCGACATTAACGGTAACTTTTTTATAGCAGTGCCAAACGCTTCTGCGACACTTGTTTTTTCGTATCTTGGCTATCGGCAAGTCGAAATGTTAGCAAGCGACGGAATGACTGTAAGAATGCAGACAGATGCACAAACATTAGACGAAGTAATTATAACCGGTTATGGAGTAATACAAAGAGGTGCTTTTACCGGTTCGGCACAAGTGGTAACATCAGCCGACTTAACAAGACAAGTGAATACCAATGTATTAACTGCCTTAGAAGGTACAGTGGCAGGTTTGCAACTGAACACTTTTACCGGCAACCCGGGAGCATTTGCTGCAACGAACATTCGAGGTGTCGGCTCGGCAAATTCAGGTACAGAGCCTTTGTTTGTGATAGACGGCGTTCCAATGTTTACCGACAGAGTTGGACATAACAGTGCCGCAGGAGATGGCGAAATGGCTGCCAGTGTACTGGCAAACCTCAATCCAAACGACATTGAAAGTATTACCGTATTGAGAGATGCAACTGCAACATCAATTTATGGTGCGCGTGCAGCAAACGGTGTTATCGTAATTACAACCAAACGAGGAGCGGCAGGACAAACTCGCTTCAACCTAAACTCTCGCTTCGGTAGTAGTTTTGTACATAATTTGGACCACAATTATCGGATGGTTGGCTTGGAAAGATACAAAAACATCTGGCAAGAGGGTTTGGTGAATGCAGGATTCGCAACCGAAGAAAGTTCAGCAGAAGTTTTGAACTCTTTTATCGACAGTTGGTTTGGAGTCGATTTGAGTCAGGACATAAAAAGCGTTGATTGGCTACAAGAAATTTTGCGTGTCGGACATATACAGGAACACGACTTGAGTGTTTCTGGCGGAAACGAAAATCTGCGCTTTTTTATGAGCGGAGGATTTTTGCAGAATGAAGGTATTATGATCGGTACAGGAATGACACGTTATAGTGGTAGAGTAAACTTGGACGGAAGAAGTGGACGAATCAGTTTTGGTGTTAACGCCAGCGGAGCATTTTCTTCTATCGACAACGCACTTACCGAAAGTCAATTTGCCAATCCGCTCGTGGCAGTTTACGATTTGCGCCCGTTTGAACAAGTTCGCAACGAAGACGGAACTTTCAATTTGGGTGCCGAATGGAATCCGGTTGCTCTTGTCGATGCAGAAAACGGCGATGTGAGAAATCAAAGACAAACCACAGCTGTTGTTAATCCTTATTTCACAGTCGACATATTGGATAAAGAATTGGTATGGAAAACAAATGCCGGATTACATTTACTCGATTTGAACGAATCTCAATTTTGGGGAAGATACAATCCGCAGGCTAATCAGAGCGGATTGTATGGAATGAGAAACACAGTTCGTGCTACAACACTTACCATTACCAACACGCTGAATTGGAATAAAACTTTTGGCGACCATAGTATCAATGTGCTGGGTGGACAGGAAGCACAGCGCATTCAACGTGAAACCATGTTTTTTTCTGCCGTAGGATTTCCTGATGGAGTGAGAGAACTGGCAGCTGCTTCGACACCAACGGGAGCTTCTTCCGATATTATTGCAAGTACAATGGTTTCGTTTTTATCCAGAGCAGAGTATGGTTTTCAGCATAGATATTATGTATCGGGAAGTTTCCGCTACGATGCTTCTTCGCGATTTGGAGCAAATAATCGCTGGTCGCCATTTTGGTCGTTGGGAGCACGCTGGCGCATTTCTTCCGAATCGTTTATGGAAAATACAAATCACTGGCTGAACGATTTAACTTTACGTGGAAGCTACGGAACAGTAGGAAATCAAGATATTGGTTTTTTTGCTGCACAAGGTTTGTTTAATTATGGTTACAGATACAACGGTTTGCCCGGTGCACGTCTTGACCAGTATCCAAATCCCGATTTGAGATGGGAAAGAGGCGCGAAAGCAAATATCGGTTTCAATGCAAGGTTATTCAATCGTATCAGTGTGGAAGTTGATTTGTACGACGAACGCACCAAAGATATGATTTTTGCAGTTCCTTTATCTCGACCTACCGGTTTGACTTCTATTTTGCAAAACGTGGGTGAAATGCAAAATAAAGGTATTGAATTTTTGATAAGTGCCAATGTTTTGAGGTACAACGATTTTTCTTGGGATGTTAGAGTAACCGGAGCATCAAACAAAAATACAATTTTGAGGCTGGCAACCGATTATCCAATTGCAGGAACGATTACCATTCGTCAAGTAGGCGAGGCCTTTCACACTTTCTATATGCCGAAATGGGCAGGTGTTGACCCCGAAACCGGTGCGCCTCAATGGTATAAAGGTACGGAAGGCAATGAGTTGACTACCAATATTCGTGAAGCGGGACAACGTATTGTAGGTTCGGCAGACCCTAAATTTTTTGGAGGATTTGGGATGAGTTTCAGTTATAAAGGATTTGACCTTGCTTTTGATGCAAACTATATGTTAGGAAACTTAGTGTATAATACCGGATTTTCTTTTGATATGCAAGTGGGTGATTATGTTTTTGGTCCTGTTTCAAACTATGTATATGAAAATGCGTGGCGAAATCCGGGTGATAGAACGAATGTTCCAAGATTTGTTGCCGATGATAATTCGGGTGCAAACACGCATTCAAGTCGTTTTCTTATGGATGGCTCTTTTTTGAGAATGAGAAATATAACGCTTGGTTACACGCTGCCCAGACAATTGGTAAATCGTGTGCAAATTGATAATTTGCGAGTGTATGCTTCTGCCGATAATTTATTTACAATTACGGCAAGCGATTATATCGGTTTCGACCCGCAAACACGTCCTAATGGATTCCAATCTTGGGCTTATCCGCTTCCGACAAACATTGTTTTTGGTATCAACGTAGGTTTTTAATTTTAAAAAATTGTTTTTATGAAAAAGGTATTTAGTATTTTATGTATCATTGCATGTGTTGGTTTTTTCTATTCGTGCAATGATTTTTTGACAGAAAAGCCAGCATCGTCTTTATTATACGAAGAGGCTTTTGATAGAGCCTCCGATTTTGAGTCAGTAATGAACGGTGCTTTTTGGAGTTTGGGTTCGCACCGTTTCTTGGGTAGAAATGTGTTGGCAATAGGCGACGTATCGAGCGACCTTACTACACACAGCAGAAGAACTTCGCATTTTCTCAATATATTTAATTATATAATTGTTGATACAGACGGAATTTTGAATGAGATTTGGGAATTTGGCTATCGTATCATAAATGGTTGCAGTCGTGTAATAGATGCTGGAAATAACTTGCCGGAAAGTTTTTTACCGCAAGATATTCCTATTGTTCACACGCAAATGTCGCAAGCATACGCGGTAAGAGCGTTGGCAACATTTTACTTGACTAATATTTTTGGGTTACCGTATTCTCCGGCTAATCGTTCTACCTTAGGAGTTGTGAATGTAACCGAAACAGTTTTGCCTTTCACGAGGGTAGAGCGTGCAACGGTTGCTGAAAATTACGCGCATATATTGAGTGATATTGCCAAAGCAAAGGAGTATTTAGCAAAACCCGGCGTGAGATCCTTGTCGCAGGCTTATATGAACGAAGCGGCTATATACGCTTTGGAAGCGCGTGTAAAATTGTATATGAAAGATTACGATGGAGCTATCGCTGCAGCAAATCAAGCTATTGCTTTAAGAGGAGGTTCAATTGTTTCTACTGTGGATGATTATGAGCGAATGTACAGATCTTTATTTCCTTCGAGTGAAGACATTTTCTTCATTGCCAAAGCAGAGGATGACCAACTTTCGGCAAATTCTCTCAATACACTGTACAATGTTTATGGAGTTGGAATTGCCGATACGGTTTTCAATTTGTTTGCAGAGAACGATATTCGTTTGCCTTTATTAAGCACAGTGCACACGCTTGGTTTAGGCGGTAAATTTTCAGGCATTTTCGGCAACAATCAAGTTTCAAACTTGCCGGTATTCAGACTTCCCGAGCAGTATTTGATTTTGGCTGAGGCTTACGCACTGAAAACAACGCCGAACTTTGCCAAAGCAAAAGAATACTTGCTGGAAGTGGCGGCAAAAAGGAATCCCGATTTAGACCCGAATTCGATTCCCGAAACTGCCGATATTTTTAATTACATTGTATTGGAGCGAAAATTGGAATTGGTACAGGAAGGACATCGTTTCTTTGATTTGCGCCGTTGGGGCTTAACTGCCAATGTATCGAACGGGCTTTTTACTGATTTCTCAATTTACCAATTTGTTTTTCCAATACCGTTTTTAGAAGTAAATTCCCGTTGGGGAGTTGTTCAAACAGAAGGCTGGCATAATAACTTGCCTCGCTAAGAATAATTTTTCGATATAAGACAACAAAGACTGTTTCAGATTGAAACAGTCTTTGTTATTTTGTGATTATCCGTCATTTCGTACTTGACACGACGCTCGAACTTGTTCGCTTGGCCCAAGAATGACGAAATCCTACAACTCACTCTCTTTCAATCTCTCGGCATTTTCAGCAATTATTAGTTGGTCAATTACGCTTTGGATATTTCCGTTCATAAAATCGGTAAGATTGTAGATAGTATAATTAATTCGATGGTCGGTAATCCGCCCTTGCGGATAGTTGTAAGTGCGGATTTTGGCAGAGCGGTCGCCGGTAGAAACCATCGTTTTGCGTTTTGACGAAATGTCGGACAAGTGTTTCTGCAATTCAATATCGTATAGTTTATTACGAAGCATTTGCAACGCCATTTCGCGGTTTGTTACTTGCGAGCGCGAAACTTGACATTGTATCATAATTCCTGTCGGTTTGTGCGTGAGCTGAACTTTTGTTTCAACTTTATTTACGTTTTGTCCGCCTGCACCACTCGAACGCGCGGTTTGAAATTCTAAATCGGCGGGATTAATTTCCACATCAACTTCTTCCGCTTCGGGAAGTACAGCAACTGTCGCCGCCGAAGTGTGAACACGACCTTGCGTTTCGGTTTGCGGAACGCGCTGTACGCGATGAACTCCCGATTCGTATTTCAATGTTCCGTACACATTTTCGCCCGTAACTTCAAAAATAATTTCTTTGAAACCGCCGATTGTACCTTCGTTTTCGCTCGTAACTTGAATTTTCCAGCCTTTCGATTCGATGTAGCGTGTATACATTTTGAAAAGGTCGCCGGCAAAAATCGCCGCTTCGTCGCCGCCTGTTCCGCCACGAATCTCCATAATCACGTTTTTACCATCCTCCGGGTCGGCAGGAATGAGTAAAAGTTTGATGTTTTCCTCCATTTGCGGAAGTTTTTCAGCCAGTTCGTCAAGTTCGCTTTTTGCCATTTCGCGCATTTCGGGGTCGTTTTCGCTGTCGAGAATTTGCTTGGCTTCATCTAAATTTGCGAGTGCAGTTTGGTATTCGTCGCGCGCATCCATCAGTTTTTTCAATTCGCTGTATTCGCGTGTGAGCTTCACATAGCGTTTTTGGTCAGCCAGCACCGAAGGGTCGGTAATGAGCGTTGCAATTTCCTCAAACTTCGGTTGTAAACCGTTTAATTTTTCTAATAATGATTTTTCAGACATTTTTTGTACAAATTAATTTGCATTTCGAGCTACAAAAGTACTAAAAATTAAGAATATTGAACGTTCGTGAAAAATAATTTGGCAGTAAAACAAACAATGACTACTTTTACAGTCTCATTTGTAAGATATAAACACAGAGCTGTTTCTGAAATTATTCTCGGTGCTTCTCTCTTTAAAAATCTCTGTGTAAGAAAAAGCAATTTTATATGTATACAATAATTTTCCAAAAAATATTTTCATTTTTCTTTTCGACAAAAAGCAAATTATTGTTCGAGAAAGCGATTTTTATAAGCGCAATTTTGACCTTTGTAGTCCATTTTTCGTTGATTATGCTTTCAAATATGGGAATTATTCCGCACGAAGTTGCGGGAGGCGCAAATCAAAATCCGATTCACGCCATTTATACACCGTTTACCATTATTTTGATTTTCGAGATTTATTTGCTCGTTTATTATCTTCCGTCGTCTATCACAAGTTATTTGGGAAGACAATATGAGGTAATTGCATTGATTTTTATTCGACAGATTTTCAGCGACTTGGCATCTCTTTCAGAAGGATACGCGATTGTTGATTTCGAAAAATTACAAATGCTTTCATTCAATTTTATTGGTCTGTTGGTGTTGTTTTTGCTGATATTTTGTTTTTACAAATTGAGCGGTAGTAAAGAAACGCGCTTCAACGAACAGCACGCAAAATCGTCCATTGCCGAAAAACGTTTTATTGCGACCAAAAAAGTAATGGCATTTGTGCTAATGTTACTTTTTGTTTGTTTATTTGTTGTCAGTTTGTTTAGTTACGACAGACCCGAATTTACCATTGCTAATATTCCCGGAATAATAAAAACTATCAACAATACTTTTTTCCAACATCTTTTCATTGCGCTGATTTTGTCGGAAGTGTTGCTTTTACTTTTCACGTTCAATCTGACCGATAAATTCCATAAAATACTGCGAAATTCGGGCTTTATTATTTCCACTACGTTACTTAAAATTTCGTTTATGACACAAGGTATGAGCAATATGATTGTTGTGCTGATTGCCGTGGCATTTGGCGTGGCGGTTATGGGCATTTACCGATTGTACGACAGAAAGTTGACGTGTTGAAAGCACGAACTTGGTCATTAGCAAAAAACTTTAGTCCGAACCTCAAAACGGAATGTTCATTATTTTATGATAAAGGCAATAGCCCTGTTAAATTTTAAAAACTTAACAGGGCTTTTTATTTCTCGCCAAAATCAAATATTTTTTTCAAAAACATTTGTTTTTTCAAAAAACTATCCGTACGTTTGCAATAAAATTAAAATTGTAACGACTACAAAATTTAAATGATTGTATTTTTAGACACAATATACACAAAAATCACACAGTTTTGAGCGGCTTAAAATTTATTCCAAAACATAACGCAATAAAAATGAGGTCAACATTTAAGAAAATTTATAATTATTGTATCAACCAATTAAAGGAGCATAAAATAGGTGTGGCAGCGGTGGTCTTTGCCGTTACCACTTTTCTTATTCTGTTTTTGTTTTTGAAGCCTTACTTTTTTCAGCCTTACTTGGAAACAAAATTTGAAACTGAGGAGGAACGAGGTAGATTTGTTCTCGAACAATTGACACAATAACGAGCATTTTTTTGAAAAAATATCCATTGAACAAATTATTTTTTAATCATTAATATTTATCTTGAACAAAACTAATTTTTAAACTTTCAAGCGTATGGAACACTTTGATTTTTCGCTAGTTAATTGGTCGCGACTGCAATTTGCGGTAACGGCTATGTATCACTGGATTTTTGTGTCGCTCACGTTGGGATTGGCGGTTATCGTTGCCATTATGGAAACGATTTATGTCCGTACCAACAACGAGGAGTGGAAAAGATTGACCAAGTTCTGGATGATTATTTTCGGAGTAAATTTGGCGTTAGGCGTTGCCTCGGGAATTATTCTGGAATTTCAATTCGGAACAAATTGGTCGAACTATTCTTGGTTTGTGGGCGATGTGTTTGGCGCGCCGCTGGCGATTGAAGGCTTTATGGCGTTCTTTTTGAAAGCAGCATTTTTTGCTGTTATGTTTTTCGGTTGGAACAGGGTGAGCAAGCGTTTTCACCTACTTTCGACTTGGTTGGTGGCGGGAAGCGCGTGTATTTCTGCTTTGTGGATTTTGATTGCAAATGCGTGGATGCAACATCCTGTCGGAATGCAATTTAATCCTGATTTGGCTCGAAATGAAATGATTGATTTTTGGGCAGTGATTCTCTCGCCGGTGGCGATAAGTAAATTTTTCCACTCGGTTTCTGCCGGATTTGTTACGGGCGGAGTTGTGGTAGTTGGTATCAGCAGTTGGTATTTGCTGAAAAATCGCCATAGAGAAATGGCTCGCAAGAGTATTTTGGTTGGTGCGTCGGTCGGACTTTTTGGTTTGGCAGTTGTGATGATTTCGGGACACTCCTCGGGACAGCACGTTGCGCAAAAACAACCGATGAAACTTGCCGCTATCGAAGGATTGTTTGAAGGACAGGAAGGCGCGCCGTTTTCGGTTGTGGCTTTCGGCAGAAGTACAAACAATCCCGAACGCCCTTACGAGCGGGAAATGAGAGGAATAAAAATTCCGAATTTGCTTTCGTTTATGGCTACGCACGACTTCAATGCGTTTGTTCCCGGAATTGTCGATTTGATTGAAGGAAACGAAGCGCAAGGTATTATGTCGGCTTACGAACGAGCCAAACGCGGAAAAGTAGCGCAAGATGCTTTGCGAGCTTTGCGCGATGCGAGAGATTCCGACCCGGAGGAACACGCGAGGCTCAGAGCTTTGTTTGACGATGAGCTTTGGCTCAGCGAGTACTTTGCGCATTTCGGATATGGATTTTTCTACGACGAAAATCCGTATGTGTTCAGACAAAACATTGCCCGATTGGTGCCGAATGTTCCGATTAATTACTGGTCGTTCCGCATTATGGTTGGTTTAGGATTTTTGTTTATCGTTGTTTTGGCTTTGGCAGGCTGGTGGGCTTACAAAGATGAATTGACCGACAATAAAAGTCTTTTCTATCGCTTAGCCTTGGTATGTGTTCCGTTGGTTTATATCTCTACTCAGACAGGTTGGGCGGTAGCAGAAGTTGGTCGTCAGCCTTGGGTTGTACAAGATTTAATGCCGACTTTTGCCGGAGTTACTTCCGAAATGAGCGTTGGCGCAGTGCAAACAACACTTCTTGTGTTTGTTGTTTTGCTTGCCGCTTTGTTTGTTGCCGCTTTGAAAATTATATTTGCACAAATTAAAAAAGGTCCGAAGGAGGGATAAAAACTTATGTTTGAAAATATGTCACATTTAGCATTACAACACTATTGGTTTATATTAGTGTCATTGTTGGGCGGATTTCTCGTATTTCTACTATTTGTTCAAGGCGGACAAACCTTGATTTACAGTCTTGGAAAAACAAAACGAGAGCGCGACATTCTGGTTAACAGTCTTGGATATAAATATCCGCTTACGTTTACCACGTTGGTAACTTTCGGAGCAGGTTTTTTTGCAGCATTTCCGCTTTTTTACGCCACGAGTTTCGGCGGTGCGTATTGGGTTTGGATTTTGATATTGCTTTGCTTTGTAGTTCAGCCGATTGGATACAGATTTCGCTCAAAGGAAAACAATTTGTTTGGCGAAAAAACTTACGAAATGTTTTTGATTATCAGCGGACTTCTGGGAACAATCCTTCTCGGAACGGCTGTTGCAACATTTTTTACCGGCTCGAAGTTTGAAATTGTCAGCAATCACGCAGGAACAATCAGTTCGGTATGGCGCGGAGGTGCGCGCGGTTTGGAATTGGCATTCGATTTCACGCGCTACGCAACGTTTATCAATTTGTCGTTAGGATTAGCCGTTTTCTGTTTGGCTCGTATTCTGGGCGCACTTTATTTTATAAATAATGTGTCGGACGAAAACATTGTGCAAAAAGCGGCTCGAATGGTAAAAATTATGACCGTTCCGTTTCTCGTATTTTTCCTTTTCTTTTTGGTAAATATCTTACTCAGAGAAGGGTTTGCTTACGAATACAGCAACGGAGTTACTACTGTGGAAATGGTGCAATTCAAGTATTTCCACAACTTGATTGAAATGCCTCTTGTCGGTTTGATTTTGCTCGCCGGCGTTGTGTTGGTATTGGCAGGAATTGGTTTGGGCGCATTTGTTCGCTCGACGAAAGCAATTTGGTTGGCAGGCGCAGGCACAATTCTGACCGTTTTTGCGCTTTTCCTCACAGCAGGATTTAACAATACGGCTTTCTATCCGGCTTACGGCGAATATTTACAGCACAGTTTGCATATTCAAAACAGTTCGTCGAGTTTCTACACATTGGTAGCAATGAGTTATGTTTCATTGCTTGCGCCTCTCGTGATAGCGTATATTTGGTACGCTTGGCGCGAAATGAATAAGAAAAAGATTGACGACAAAGAAATTGATGCAAAAGACGAGAATAGGTATTAAAATGCTGAAGCGAATTTAAACAGGCTCTTACAATCGATAAATTAAAAACCGCACAAAATATGTTGAGTATTTTGTGCGGTTTTTGCAAACTAATTTACTTCACCGCAATCGTTTCAATTTCGACCAGTGCGCCAAGCGGAAGTTCTTTCACTGCAAAAGTAGAACGCGCCGGACAATCCGACTGATAAACAGTTTTGTAAACCTCGTTCATTGCGCCGAAAAGCGACATATCCGAAAGAAAAACAGTGTGTTTCACCACGCTTTCGAGCGAATAATCGGCTTCATCTAAAATCGCCTTGATATTTTTGAAAACCCATTCGGTTTGCTCGGTAACATCGGTTGTTTCAATTTTTCCCGATGCAGGATTTACAGGCAGTTGTCCCGAAATGTACAGCGTGCCGTTTGCCTCAACCGCTTGGCTGTAAGGACCAATCGCGGCAGGCGCATTTGTTGTGTTGATTATCTTTTTCATATTTTTAAAAATTTATCAGCCCCTAAATCCCCAACCCCTTTCCCCCTCGGGACTTTCCCCATAAGGGAAAGAAAAAGGAAAATAGTTTTTGGGGACTTTCTGACTTTCTGTTGTTTTCAATTAATATTTCTAAAACTTGCGATTTTTGCACTCACTTTTTAATTTGCACTTCCTCAAAGTCCCTCTCTTGTGGAGAGGGATTTAGGGAGAGACTTAACTGCTGTTTTACCGATTCCTCGTGAATGGCGATTAAAATTGTTTTCATAAAATCGCTGTTTATTCCCATTTCATCGGCTTGTTTTATGCGTTTTTCCAAAATTTCCTCATAACGTTTTGCCTGCAAAATCGGCATACTTTGCTCTTTTTTGTATGTTCCGATTTCTTTGGAAATGCGCATTCGCTGAGCCAAAAGTTCGAGCAAATCGTTGTCCAATTCATCAATTTGTTTGCGCAAAGTTACTAAATTTTCGGTAGTTTGCGTCATTTCTCGGATAACTAAATTGTCTAAAATCAATTTTAGCACGTCGGGCGTAATTTGCTGTGAAGCATCGCTCCACGCTTTTTCCGGTTCGCAATGCGCCTCGATAATTAATCCATCGAAATTCAAATCCATCGCTTGTTGCGCGATGGAAGCGACCATTTCACGCTTTCCACCAATGTGGCTTGGGTCGCAAAGTATCGGTAGATTCGGCAATTTTCGGTGCAATTCAATCGGAATATGCCATTGCGGTAAATTGCGGTAATTTTTTCTATCAAACGTGCTAAAACCACGATGAATAGCGGCAATTTTCGCAATTCCCGCGTTGTAAATCCGTTCAATCGTGCCAATCCACAAATCTAAATCGGGATTTATCGGATTTTTTATCAAAACAGGAACATTCGCGCCTTTGAGTGCATCGGCAATTTCTTGCACGGCAAAAGGATTTGCCGACGTTCGTGCACCAATCCAAAGAATATCAATGTTGTGTTTTAAGGCTTCCGAAACGTGTTTCGCGGTAGCAACTTCGGTAGCAACGTACATTTTGGTTTCGGCTTTCACTTGTTGAAGCCATTTCAGACCGATTGTGCCAACACCTTCA
>Ga0123355_10004422_pt1 | contig 20439 bp, 12 predicted proteins | sample TergutEmb28metaG_3_FD_89872 | JGI IMG/M metagenome (GOLD analysis project Ga0123355, IMG submission 89872) | Embiratermes neotenicus P1 segment gut microbial communities from Petit-Saut dam, French Guiana - Emb289 P1 | ecosystem: Host-associated > Arthropoda: Insects > Digestive system > Gut ...
AAATACAAGAATTTTGTAAAATGTATCATTGTTATTTTTTAATAAATTATATTGGCCCGCCTAAAGTTTTTTTCCTTTCCTTTGGCCCCCTCTTTAAAAAGTTTGCCCATCACTGGTGTATACTGTTGCAAGTGTATGGCAGTTTGGACACAAAAATTTCAATTGAAGCAGCGGATTGGTGTTTGGTAACAGAGACCTTGTGTATTAGAACTGTGGGATTGAAATAATGTGATAAAAGTAAGTGAAAATTACAGCAATATGTCTTATGCATTGTAATAGAAATGTAAACGTAAACTGATGACCTGTCTGTTTGATTTTTATGTTGCAGACATGCATAGTTTGTGTTTTCAGATGGTTAATATTCAGTCCATCCAACCATAATTCATCTTTGTGTCATCACATGAATAATATTGTACAGTATAGGGCCACTACTTGTTCACCCCAATTTGTGGTGGTATATTGAGGATGGCAGTATGCTGACGGTGGCAGTATACTGAAATACCACGTAATAGGGAATTTCTGTTTACAGTCTTCCATGGGTGCTAAGTGAGGGTTGTGGTGTATCAGGGTTTGACTGTATTTTGCCACGAATTTTTTCAGGCAGGCTGTAAATATATAAAAGTGTATTTTACCGGCTGCATATGCAAGAGGAAGTTATTGGGGATAGTGTGGGTTTCAACGAAATGGGTCAAATTTGTCAGATACTTGGGGGGGGGGGAACAAAGGGAACACAATGAGGCATTGCACAGAATTCAAGGAAGCCCATGATTCAGTTAGGTGGGAGGTCTCGCATAATATTTTCAGTGAGTTCGGTATCCCAATGAAATGGTAAGGCTGATAAAAGTGTTTAAATGAAACCTATAGCAGACTCTAGGTAGACAATGATATGGCTACATGTTTCCTGGAAGAATGGTTTGAAACAAGGAGATGTGTTATTGCCATTGCTTTTCAACTTTGCTTTAAAATGTGCCATTAGGAGGGTTTAGGCAGACCAGGAGGGCTTGAAATTAATTGGTACACATCAGCTTCTATTTTATAATGATTATCTTCATGTATTGGGTGCAAGCAAGGAAAACACAGAAGCTTCAGTATGCATTAGTAATGAGATTGGTCTAGAACTGAATGATGAGAAAACTAAGTATATGGTCATGTCTCGAGACCAGCATGCAGTGCAAAATCACAACATATATATAGGTAATAAATCATTTGAAAAGGTGGAATACTTCACTTATTTGGGCACATCCTTAATGAATCACAATTCCTTTCATGAAGAAATTAAGTGCAGATTGCAGTCAGGGAATACTTGCTATTATTTGGGTGCAGAATCTTTCATCTTCCAGTTTGCTGTCCAAAAATATAAAGGTCCACATATATGGACCTATAATTTTGCCTTTTGTTTTGTATGGGTGTGTTACTTGGTCTCCCACAGTGAGCGAGGAACATAGGCTGAGGGTGTTCGGGAATAGGGTACTGAGGAAGGTAATTGGGCCTACGAGGGAAGCGGTAACTGGGAGAGTGGGGAAGATGACATAATGAGACACTTTATGATCTGTACTCATCAAATATTTGGGTGATCAAATCAAGAAGAATGAGATGGGTGGGGCATGCAGCACATATGGGGAAGAGGAGAGGTGCATACAGTATCTTGGTGGGGAGACCTGTGGGAAGGAGACCACTTGGAAGACCCAGGCTTAGATGGTGGTATATTAAAATGGATCTTCAAGAAGTGGTGTGGGGGGATTGACTAGATTGATCTGGCTCATGACAGGGACAGGTTGGAGGTTCTAGTGAATGCAGTAATGAACCTGTGGGTTAGCTTCTCAGGAAGGACTCCTCTCTATGAAGTTAGTTAGTTTTCTACCTGTGCTGGAAATATTGCTTCGGTCAGTGCATATCAGCTGTCGGCAGTTGTGTATCTGCCACAGTCAGGGCAAGACACTTTTTTTATGTTCCCAGAAAGTTTTAAAATATGCTGATACAAATTTCATTGAATTTCAGAGAAGGAGAAGAAATATCTTGATGAAAATTCATGCTAATATATTTGTATTAAAATCATCATCTGTCCTAAAATGTTTTTATCATGTTAGCCAGTTGCTTCTACATGACCCATTTGACTGAGCAACCACTGTGACTTCATGAACTTTGTATTTGTGAACTTCTTATCTTGAACTTAAATTGAATGCTTCTACGCAAGTGGCTAATGCTTGCTATTCATTATTATGCATATAAGCTGTTACAAAATGTAAAGTTGCCATTTGCCAATGACAAGACAGATTACTAACACAGCTGAAGGACAAATCTCAGAACCTCTCAGATGACGGAGAATTGATTAATGCATTGCCATTACCAATGAAAGCATGAACTAGCATTATAGTCTGTACATTATGTTTGAAAGTATCATTGTCAGTAGTTTTAATTAAAATGTTACAGATGAAGTTATTGATATTATTCATTTAAGTCAGGAAGTGAATGCATATTGTAACAGTTCTGGTGTACAGGAAAACCTCGTTAATTCAAATTTGGTGAATTCAGAATACCATATAATTTAAAGTATGACATTCCTCATCATTACACATAGGATTTTGTGTACTCCTTAATTTGGCTAATTTGATGTTTGATTTATATTTGATTACTAATAGTGTGTAGTTCAAAATTTTTTGAAGCAGTTATCCTCGGTGATCCGTGTGAAGTGTGGTATTATTTTTTCCTTAGTTTTATCTTGATGGTAGACTGTGTACTGAACATAGCAGGAACTGGTATGGTGCTATTTTTTTGCTGTAGAGGATGGCTTGTTAGGTATTAATAACAGTACTAGTTGCAATAAGTTTTTTTGAAGTGTTCTTATGATATAACTGAAACTTTTCTGATTTACTAAATACAGAAGAAACATATTCTTGTATACTGCAATTGTATTATACTTATGCCTCATATATATTGTTAAGACTGTGTGTTGGTATGTCTGCCTTAGCCTTGTTTTCGTCATAAGTGATTAAGAGTATTGTCTACACATCTACAGGTGCCTGAGAAGTCATATGCCTGACTTGTTTATTGAATATTTCATTATGTCTGCATTTTATGACTTGGCATGACTACATGTCTTGACAACCCTGTGTGACAATGCACATGTGACAAAACTGCAATGAGCCAACACTCAGGGTCATGTTTTCACATTAGTAGTGTGTTGTGTAAAGATGGGAATGACAACTATGAGCAGTTAATCCACTGAGGAGAGTTTGGTAGCAAGTGTTTGGATGCATAAAGACAGCACAGGTCAGACAATAAATCAGGTGATGACACCATTTCAGCAGCAATTTGGGAAGCCATGTCTGTGCAGAGCAACTCTTTCATTGTGGGGAAAAATGTGTTTGTGAGGAATATGAAGGATTCTCCTTGGAGCAGTCAACCAATATCCTGAATGGTGACCTGTGCTGTGGTTGCCACTTTCATTGAGCGATCACCACACAAGTCTGTGTGGAAAGATCAGCAGAACTTGGGAGTACTACATTTGACCATGTTTGACCACAAGAGGGACCTGGTGATGAAGTCATTTTGGCCAGTGTTTGTAATTGAACTTAGCAATACCAACATGAGACTATGTCACAAAGCATGAGCTTTGTTGTTGGAATGATTTCGGGCAGCCTTGTCTCATGGAAAAGTTCTCTCTTCAGGTGAATGTGCACTTTCCTGCAGCTCTATGTCTTGAAATGTATTTTAGGGCTAAACAGAATCCTCGTTACACGCTTGAGATGTAGGACCACCCACCACAGATGAAGATAGTTCAGGTGTAACTACCAGTTATGTCATTGACCCATATTTCTTTGATGGAACATTTAGTGGTGGTACATGTGTTAAATGTGGAATTATGTTATACCAGGCCCCAGCAACAATGGGATTATGTAACAGGTGTCATTTTGGCAAGATAGTGCTCCAGTGCATTTCACCCTGACTGTGTGTGAATTCCTGGGTGAATCATTAACAGGTCAGTGTATTGGTTGGGGTTGTGCAACATCCCCTTCGCTTCTGCCATGGTTGCCATGTAGTCCCACCTTGAGCACACCTGATAACAGCCTGTGCATGAGCTCTGCATTGTGAGTCACCATTACTAATAACTGCATCTCTTGAACACCATGAATTCCATGGAAGAGATCACAAAGGATGTGATGACACATAAAGCTCTGTGAGGACCATGAGGGGTTCCCACAGGGATCTGCCAGATCCATAAAATGCGGGTAGGATGAAATAAATAAATGTGTCAGGTGTGCAGTGCCTTCTTGGACGTCCCGTAGGATAATGAGTTAATGCTCTACTTTGGCTACTGCTGTTTATAAATTTACCTTCCAAATTCTGTAGAAAGTTCTGGAATATTGACTTGGAAATAGGCAATCCCAAAGGTACCCATTTCTCATATATATAATGTGATCCATGAAACTGAAAATAATTTTGATTTGAATTAGCATTTATTAGATTGGCCATTTATTTGTTACTGTTGATGTGTTAATTTTTTATTAGTTATGCCATAATTTTTATTGGTTCATTTATAAAGATGTTGACATACATAACTTTTACATCCAACATGATCAGTTCAAATTCTTGTTTCACTTTAATGTTGCATAGGTTTGCTAACTGTGAATATTTTTCTCTGCTACATTTATTAGGGAGGTTTGGGATAGACTTCAGTTGTTCCACCACTGAAAATAATGCTTGGTAACATTTCCAAGAAAGATCCAATAATATTTTGGCATATTTGTAATGAGACTGTAACAGTATGTCTCTTAGCTTCATTATGCTTGTTTGTATGCGTCTGCGTATAAGAACTCAAGCCCCTGTACAGATTTTCATGGAATTTTTTATGGGGGAGTTTACTAAAATTTATTAATGTTTCAGTTTTTGTTCAAGTGGAACAATAATTGACACATCACTGAAGACCTGTATGAATTTTTGATTGCACATCTAGCACTATTTGGACAAGAAATTGCCTTACACAAAAACTGTGCACTAGAATGAAGCATGTGTTTTTATGTCCAGCATGTTCTAATGTAAGCCACATGGTTTTTGATACAGTTAAAGAAGGTGGTGTAAACATGCCGGAATTGTTACATTCTGTTTACATTTCCTAACCTGTTTTTAGTTTTGTAGTATTGAATGCAAAGTCTCTGGTACCATTTAATTGGCTGATTTTTAACTTTAATGAGGAACTGTTGGAAGAGTGACAATTTGAGTCCAAGTCTGATGACTGTGTACCTGAAGAAACATATGGCTATTGTTACAGCCATCACTATAGTTAATTAAATTCCAACAGTTTTTTTTAGGTAAATAGAAGGATAAGTGTATAATACAGGATGACATTAAGAGGTCAATTACTCTCCACCATGTAAATGGGAACTGGAACTTACTGAGACATCGAAAGGTAAGAGGAAGAATCTGTGGTATAGCATCAGTGCAGTTGAGGAAGATAAACTCAAGGTAATGCATTACAGTATTTTTGTGTGTGGTGTTCTTATATGTATGGCCTCCATTACTGATTCAGTCATACTGGTTTCTTGGATAAAATGTAAATTGTCTCTGTACGGGCATGAAAATAAAACTTCACAGATTCTCAATCTCAATACTGTGACTCTTCAAGAAAATTTGCTGTTGGGGGTAAGAGCCAAGAGTAATTTTTGGATAGGAGACTGGGTGAGTTTCAGAGCTGGACTGCAACAGGGTTTGGAAGAAACAGTCAGTCTGTGCTAGGAATTGAACTCCACTCATGTTGTGTTAGGAAAATAATTTGTGGTATACTGTATTGAGTTTTGTAGGAACTGGATATAGAATACAAAGGTTTCGGTGGCAAGGAATATGTATCATAGTATTTGTTCTGATGCCTCCCACAAACCAAACCCTCATCTGTACCTCAGGGTTATGTTGATTCGTACCCTGGGTCACAGAGGTAGTAACACGTGTGGAGGGGATACCCTGTTGAGGGTTACCACAACACATGCTGGCTAATGGAGCTCTGGTCTACGCAAGTCAAGGTGGAAGGTATCATGCTGAAGGCTGTGTGACACTGGGGTAGTGATGGCAGTGTCATAAACGATCCCTTTGGGGAACCAGGCCAGGCCCAATGGTATGTAGGCCTTCTGTCCATGTGGGCCTCGTGGACGGTGACTGTATGTTTTTCCCCCATTTCTTGGGAGATCTCCTTAACTGGGGACTCTTGACAGATGTATGTGAATTAATAAACCATCAGCTCTGGAGACGGAGCGTCTCTTTCCATGGGGACCCTATTGGGAAACATGGAGGGGGGTACCTTACTGGGGACTTTGAAGGACACATGAGTTATCAGGGGATGTGTAGAATAAGGCTCTGGAAACAGGTGTCTCTCTCTCTCTCTCTCTCTCTCTGTAGGAGCCCTGTTGGGGTACCGGGGGGGGGGGGCATTTGGTGGGAAAGTTGAGAGATAGTCGAAGGAGGGCTGTGGAAATGGAGCATCTCTGTCTATGGGAGCTCTGTTAGGGGAACCTACAGGGGGTGCTGGGGACCCTAAAAGATATGTGAAGGAGGCTCTGGAAACAGGCAGCTCTCTAAACTAGACTGGGACTGCTTGTGGTTCTTTGTGACAGAGGCAGATCAAAACATGGCGCAGCTGAATCTGCTGTGCGAATATGTGGCAGCAGAAAATGAGGCTGCCAACTTACTGCCAAAATGGATCTGACATGCCATGTGTAGGACAAGAAACTGCAGAGAATGGTTAAGCAGGCTGTAAGGCTCTGGAGGAATAGAAAACAGTCAGGATATTGGACAGAAGTGTGTGTGTGTGCAGTTCCTTATCCTGGATCCATGCTCATAAGGACTGGGAAAGTACAGCAACTGAATAGGACCAAATTTTAATCTGTGTCAGGAATAAGAACAGGCCACTGTCCGTAACAAGGGATGTTCACAAATTAGGATAAATTGGTGATCAAATTGGAGCAGGTGTTATCAGTAATGAAATGCCCTCCATACAGCATTATGAACATTGACATACTGTGCAGTTTCTGCAAGTGAGAACTGAAGAAGTTTGACAGAAAATTTTGTAACAGTTGGGCCAGTGTGGGTGTCTGTGGAGCCTAATATTAGGTGGAGTATGAAATCTTGCTGTGGTTGTCTTGGTCAGATGTTCGTAAACTTCTCCGTTTCACACAGCATGTGAATGTTGTGCTCTGTGGAACACCATGAAATGTTGTGTTTCATTGTGCCATCATTTGAAACAGGAACAGTATTACAATTGAAAATGTGTTGTCGCTTTATACAGTGGAACATTTGAGATGGCTTTTGTGTAAGTGGTTGTGGGATATATGTACAATTTAGAAAATTTTAGTAGTAGGGATTAAAGTTTCATTGTCCATTGTGAAGTGCTACTGGTTTTAAACATACATTTCTTTACATGAACCATTCTTGACTCAAGTTGACAGCTTGTTTTTTATTCCTAGCCATTGCTTTCACAAAGCAGTGTTGGTACTGTAGCCAGAAATTCACAGTTACGCACTGTCTTTTTGTCACACGGCCTCCTCTCATAATTACACCAAATTGAACATGTGCATTTGATTGTGATGTATAGCAAAAGACTGCCCTTGGTTATCAAATTCAACACACACAGTTATTTTAATTCTATTGCACAGTATGACTGAACATGTACTGGGGCTCTGTTGATGGGGATGCACAGCATGTGCCTTGTCACGGTCGTGGTGCAGTATGATACAGTCAGTTTATTTAATTTTAAGTACCATGGAGATTAATGTGTGGGTTTTTATGTGTGTGTGTGAAGTGGGCAAAGTTTTGTTCAGAATGCCTGAAGGAACAGGAATCACTTGGAAGAACTTGACATATTTGAGAGTATAATATTAAAATGGTTCTTTAAGAAGTAGGGTGGAAAGGTGTGGTGGATTGGATTCATTCTGCTCAGAACAGTGGTTGGTGTGGAAGCTACATGAACAGAGTAATGAATGCAGGAAATTTCTTGACTAGTGGAGCTTCCTTAGACTGTCTGCTGCATGTGTTAGTGTAATAGATCTAAAAGTTTTGATTTTGGCTGTGTGCAGATATGAAGATGCTTGTGGGTATTGTATGGGGAGGTAGGTAAGCAAATCAGTATGGAAAATGTACGTAGTGAAACAATTGTTTGGGATTTCATTACATTTTTTGGTTTTTGTATGATAATTGTCAGCCCCAATTGTAAATGAGCATCGAGACCATGTATATTTTGAAGTCACTGTTTGCTGTAAGAACATCACACACTGTTTTCACGTATGTAATCATGTTATTGTGTTATGAATGTACACTAATGCCATCAATAGGAACATAGGAGGATTTACAGTCAAGTGTTAACATTGTATATGTCAGCATTTTTGTAAATTATAACATCGGTAGTGATAAAACATAATTAAACAGTGTGGATATCTTTTCCATTAGCACATCCAAATTACATCTTAATGCTGGGTATGTGAGAATGAAAATGCAGGTGCCTGTACCCTTCCAGGTTTGTGTTGTGTGGATCTGTATGGAATTCTGTAGGGTTAGCATGATTACCTTCCGGCTTTGAACTGGGATAGAAAACCATCTTTTTTGTGTAGTGACCAGGCAAGATTAAAAAGTAGGCCATTATCTTATGTTTCCTGTTCTGTAATTAGTCTTCCCTTTTCATGATACAGATTTACAGGCATTACAAAATGTGTGTCCTTTTATCTTTGTTTATAGAAACCTCATCAGTTACACAAACAGCATGATTATTGTTCAGAATGAGTGGCAAATCTTTATTCATCCCAGTTGTACTCCCTGTTGTGGATGTGTTCCTTGTACCATATTTTGGGTTTTCTACCTCTGACAAGTATAAAAGGAAGTTTAAAAAAATAAGGTAAACAGTATGTCTGACATGAAATACTATTGTGGGACTGCAGATTTAAGCATGTAATCAGCACATGTAGATTGTGTCATTGTACAGCTATGAGTGAATACCATAAGTATGTCAGATTAAAGAAGGATGGTCTGCCGGAACCATTGCATACTTTGAAGTATGAAGTGTGTTTTGGTTTTTGTGGGTGATGTGTGTTGCACCAGTAAAAATCCACAGCCAGTTGGTGAAGGTGTATAGAGTATGTGTAATACCATGAAAACAGGCAGATATGATGTATGGCTTTCAACAGTAGCAGGACAGATGTTGACAGGTAGTGACCTGGGCACCAAGCATGTCCACTACAGATGATGCGTGGTTTTACAGACGTGTTGCAGCTGCTGATGCACATTGCCTGAGAGCTAGACATTCAATGGGTAGTGCACAGAATTGTCTGTGACCATCTGGATTACAGAGAAGTGTGTGCACACTGGGTGCCAAAGAATCCCACAGATGATGACAAAGCTCATTGTATGGGACTGTATGGGCCTTTCTTGTATCCATTTGACATGTTACACTGATCAAAGAGGGCTGTTTTGGAGCTGAAACATGGTTAATTACACAAAACCTGAAACCAGAAAAAGGATGTGTGGTAGAGAAACTATCAACTCCCTTCAGCAAAGAAAATGGAAGCATTGTCATCAGTCAAGATGACAGTGGAAAACTGTCTTGGGACCATAGACACGTGCTTGTGTTGGATTTCCTTGACCGTGTTGACACTGTGTGGGCTGAGTGTTGTTGTGGCACACTTAGCTTACAGTGGCCATTTTTTGCAAAAGGCCTCAGTTACTTCACCAAAGTATTGTCCTTTTGCATGAAAATGCCAGGCATAATACACCCAACTGGACAGCTGTTTATGGCTGTACATCTGATATGTTATGGATCAGTCCCAATCTTGTGCTCAGTGTTTTATCTCTCACTCAATCCTTGAGAAGCACCTGGCTGGCAAATGGTTGCAGTAGATGCTGATGTGAAGCAAGGTATCGCCTCTTGGCTACAGACACTTGACAGTAATGTCTTTACCCTGGATTATGAGCCTTGGTACCAGTGTAGGGTAAATGTTGAGATGGCAGTGGTGAGTTTGTTGAGGTCTGATGTGTACCATCTGTTTCACATGTGCCATATATTGATCAAAGTCACAATGAGTGTTTTTTACCTCATTTTTTGGAAGTTCTTTGTATATACAATGCAGTCTGAGCAGGTGGGTTCATAAATACTGGGTGATCTGAATGGTGGGGTTTCTGTGTTATTTGTTGAGTAATGTTGTTAGGTGGTTTTGTTTTGTTAACCTCTTTTTATCGTAACCATTTTTTATTACATAGTACTCATGTACTGATGAGTCGTTTATGACTTTCAAACTTGATGGGGAAAAATCCTCCTGGTGTACTGTCAGAGGTCGCAACATATAGCTGTGCACCGTTAAATCAGTGTGATTTTAAGTCCTGTTCTGATGGCATTAGTATGATAATTAAAACGACGCTGTTTTTGTACCAAGTGGATCACAATAAACTGTAATTGTCCCACCCAAGTCCGTGTGATTGCTGTATTACTTGCACTGTGTTATAATTTGTGGATTTGATATTGTGTGTGTTTGTATTTATTATTCTCCTCATACTGTTATATAGGTACATTTCATATTTTTCATTCAGTGTTCTCGGATATTTCCCTTTGACCCCTTGCTTGGTCATGATTTCTTACATGTTTATAAAATAATTTCATACATGCTAGTTGAGGTCCTTCAGTCAGAAGGTAGCCATGGGATGGAATTTGATGGTGTATACCAGATTATGGTTTTCGCTTTGTGCCGTTCTGCAAACTCAGAGTGGCCAAAATGTGAGAGAATAGCTCTGCGTTTTTTATTCCTCTGCTGCAGTTTAGTGCCTTTTGTATTTTAATTCCCACATTTGAAATTAAAAGCCAGTAATCCTGTTCTTTACTGTTGGCTTTAATATTGTGGTAATGTGTTTCAACAGTCGCCTACTGTACATGCATGTAAGTTTTCATGGCCAGTTATGTGGTGCCAAAATAGCTATATGTAGTGTGCTGGATTTTTTTGGTTGGGGGGGGGGGCTATCGTTTGGTCCGTGTGGGATTTTGTGGGGCCGTAAATATTGGGCAAGATGATGATCTTGAGCTGTGGCGGTAATTGGAATACCATGTAATAGCGATTTTGGTACCACCACGAAGTAGCTGAGAAGTGCGCTCTTCTGGGTTATTAACACAGTGAGTAATGGCAGTTTTACTACAACCAGAAGAGCGCAGTTCTTAGCAAAAATTTCTTGCACACCACATTTGAAAATTCTTGCTACTAAATACGCGCTTGGCAGTAAAAATTTTCCCGCCAAAAAACTTATATATATATATATATATCCTGCTTACTAGTGTTGCTTACCAGATGTCTCTGCTGTTGCTTCTTCTTCCGGCACGTTCGGCTCGAACTTCTCAACCTTGGGTTGCTGTGCCGTCGTCTTATCCACTATATCACGAAGTTCTTGTTGAGAGAATAATTTTAATTCTGGAATTTCCTGATGACTTAAAAGGTCGAGAAATCTTAACGGAAAATTTTTTTTAATCCAAGTCCTGGCCGGTGGTCGGTCTCGAACTGCTGAACCTTGGGTTGCTTGCTGGGCAGTCGTCTTAACCACTAGACCACGAAGGTTTTGTTGACAGAATAATTTCGGAACTTCCTGATGAATCATGGAGTCAAAGAATCTTAACAGAAAATATTCAAAGTCCTTGTCGGGCGTAAAAAAATTATACTAAGTTTTTTGGCGGGAATCTTGGTTTAGAATATGTATACTCCCCAACACACAATATTTATTAGCGCCCAGTTTACCAGAAAACCTACTTGCGTAACGAAAAATGTTGCTGCTGTTCATAAAGCTTGGCAGTCCAGTGCCTTAGCCACCAGACTACGTAGTTCTTGTTAGGTAATAATTTTGGAACTTCCTGATGAATTGTGAGGACAAGAATATATTTACCAGATAGGTTTCTTTAGACAGTCTAGCTTCCTAACTAGACTACGACGCTCGCTTCAGTAATATAAAAGCAGAACGTTTTGATAAATTGTCTGTAAAATGAAATGTCCCGTTGCCTGTGTAGAGTATTGCCTCATTACCCGCCCTGACAAAATTACATCTCTCAATCAGCACTACCAGTGCATTGCTGTAGTACTTTATTTACAGACGTGGCGTCACCCTCGTAACATTGCTTGCAAAGCGGACATATATCTCGTAATGTTTCTCCTCGTACGTAAGCTTTTTATGTTACGAGACAGAGATACAGAGGCTTTGTGAAGTCCAGTAGCTACCGCAGTGCTACAACAAAATGTTCAAGGTGTTCAGCACTGAGATTACGGTCTTTAGCGTGACGCCGTGTCGTTCGGCACACACGGCATAAGATCCCAACAGACGTGAATGAAAGAGGACAAGGTAGGGGGCTATGGCAATTTGTATCGACTCCTCGGCTGGGATTAGAGGTGTAAAAAAAAAAGGTAAATAAGTCCCATTACAGGCCCGAGGTGCCCAGAGGGTTCCAGGAAGTTAAGGTTCCCAGATTACGTGACGATGGCCCAGGATGGTGGTAAGGTTGTCAGCCTTAGGCACCAGCCGCTTTTACCCCCAGGAAAATACTCCTGGTACTCATTTCTGTTCGAGGCTGGGTCGATCCCCGGGCCATTTGCGATCGGGTTCGAATCCCAGTCAGGCCACGCCAGCATAAGAAGAGGGGTAATATTTGAAATTATTTGATTACACTGGAGTCCAAGCAGTGTCTATTGGCCTTACATAGGAGAGAACCCGTGGATGGACCTTACTAGTATTTCGCGTGATTTGCGTCTTGACATTTATAAGGGCAAGAAGCAGACCGTTTGGAAGTTACATTTAGCGTCAGAATTTGGGGTTGAGAAACTTGTGTAGTTTGAAAGTGGTGGCTGTGTCACACGGGCGCCACTTTCAAAGGTTAAACCACAATTTTCACTCTGGCGTTTTGTGCCCACAATGTTTAGTTGAAATGTAATTTACAAAATATTGCTTAAGAATTGGTCAGTCAACAAGAGAGGACCATATTTCAGGTACGCACCCAAAATTTTTCATGGGGGAGGGGTGTTGTTGAAGCTGACATGTAATTTGTTTTTGAAAATTGTTATAAAAATCATTTAAGTGTAACATTGTTTGCATCTGTTTTTTTTTTAATTACTATACTGAGGAATGTTCAGTTGGTACCGACACAACTGTTGAAACGGACAACTGCCACATGAAATTGTCTGATTATCTCACGTGAAGTCATTTAGTATGTAGACATGGAACCAGCTTTCATGGCTGAAACTAGGTAACATTTACTTTGGACTTGAAATGTTTATGTTTGTGCTGACTGCAGCAATGATGAATTTCATATCGACTAACTACTTTCCTCTCTTTATAAAAATACAACACTATTAACACACGACATACATACGTGAGCTGCAGTGGAAATGTTTCCTATACATTAAGGGAAGTGTAAACAGGTGTGTTAAAAAAATGCCATATATTGACTTTCAACTTCTGTTTATTTTCGTTTTTTACATAATAAGTAAAACCCCTTTACTTTCTTTTCTTCGTCTCTTAGTTAGTTTTCTCTGTAGTACAGAGAAATGTGGGGCAGACAGATAACCTATAGTTTACAGGAAGCAGAGCATTCTTGATCTTCTTAAATCACAAATGGACTTGCAGCTTTGATACATGTGAGTTCTTTAATCCCACTCAGCATATTTAATTATTCACTTGTGTAACATAACAGGACAGCCATTATTTGAAAAGAAAAAAATACAGTTATTTGCACCATTAAGGAAAAAATAACATCACAGAAGTTCACTACATAATTTTCTTCAGGTCACCAGTTCTGACCCTAAATAAATTAATATAAATTACATCTTGTGAGCGCTTTCAAGAGTATGATAACAAAACATTTCACTTTTAAGCCAAGTAACATAAAAACCAGCACCATTCAATAAACAGAATTGTGTATTAGAAGACAGAGGAATACAATACTGAAGGAAGTACATACTTTTAATACACTAAATCATCAATGACTTATTTTCTTTAAATAAGAAATCAGGTTATAATGAATTTCACTATAGTACGAGTAGCGTATCTAGTCCTTGCAACCCTTTCCTGCTCAGATGACATGTAACAATGCCCGATGAATAACAAGGCTTCACTTCAAATCAATTCATGTCTACATCGCTGTTCCTTTTGAATAGTTCTGCATAGGGACTAGACTGACTGTTCTAACTTCAAAAATAAACAGTTGAGCTGATTTCCTCTTGTCCCCTTAAGTGTGATTGTTAATCTGTCATACAGTACATACCTAATAAAGCTTCATGCCAGGAGAGAAAACCATTTCACTTATAATTTTCACTAGGTCCTGTATGCATCTGTTTAATGTCCAAACCACTCAAAATTCTAATATAGTTTTCATAATTAAAATGTATATTTCCCAGAAAGCCATATCAAGATACACATATGAAAAATAATTTCAGCTGTAGGCTTTATTGGAATACTACCCCATGCAAAATCTTCCACATGACACAGGAAGCAAAAATAACTCACATGACATGACTATATGTCAATCTGATCTCTTCTAATCCAAGCCCAATGACTCCTTCACATTTCCCTCTGTTAACAAAATTTCACATTCACTGAACCACAACAAACCAATATCTGCAAAAGTATAGTTCTTTTCAACATTTTAATGTTAATAAAAAACAAACAAATAATGCAAAGCCAATCAACATAATCAGTTTGATTCCTGCTTTCAGTACTTTCCTTCTGCTTAAAAGCATTAATAAATATCAACTGATATTCCAATACATCAAATATATTAACAGTATTCAGGCTGCTGTTATTTTTTTATGGGAAGGAAATTACTGGAAAACTATTTTCGTATATAATTTTCATACCATTTTCAAATGTCACCCATTGGAGGAGCTGGTGTTGAGATTTACTTCCACAGGAATCAAGTTATAGATCTGAGGAAAAAGAAGAATATATATAAATTAGAAATCTGCAATTTTATAGACTGGTACTTAATAACCTATAACATGCCACATCTTGTTATGCAGCAGTGCACTGCAAAAGAACTTCTGCACATTAAATGCTGGCCTCTCAATGCACAGTTTCTATTAATTGCTGTGGTAAAAGACTTTTTCAGTTTTCTGCAGAAGTTTTAATGCTAAGATCAAAACTACTGAATTTCCCTGCTCTGCACCTGTAGTTTCAAGTATAAGTCACATTTTTAATGACGAATAAATCTCAAGCATTGTCATACTAAGGCAAATTGGGGCCTGCCTGTTCGCCCAGCTACACCAAGTGGTCAATTTGAAGCAATTCACTCCACAATGCATATTCTACAAACCCAGGCTTCTCACACTTTTGGTACGAAGGCATGGTATCCACGGCTGAAAAATGAACTGAACTTCATTTCTTCACTAACACAGCACATGTCACGAACAAAACTGCGATGTAACATCTGCGGCTAAGTGTACCTTGTTATTTATTTTTATATACATGCATCAACACTAAAATTTGGGAATATGGGATGTTTTAAATATTATTAGATATATTTGAAGGTAAAATATGTACAGTGTTCATTTTGCAGTCTGAAACAGAAACATTGTTTTTTCATTAAGATAAAATGTGCACTTCTATGTTGAACACGTCACAATGCAATGTGGCACATGCTTAAAGTGATTCGCTGTCCACACAAAAATATAAACAAAAATGAGAAATGAATATGTGAGTGAGTTTGTGTAACAGAGAAATAGATGTCTAATACAAGCATCTTGGAAGAAGGCACCTGGTTGTGACACACATGGAAGTGGTATATGCTCCCATACCTGCTGCATTCACATTTGACAAACTATGATGAGTTATTTTAATACAGGACATTTATTTTAATTCTGATCACAGCTCCTGTGCTAATCAGTGGTATAGATACCTTGTTGGGGGGGCCTCCCTGTAATTATAACAGTTTTCCCACACGTACCTGACATCCAAGATGAATTTTATCATGAAGCAGTCAAGAATGGAAACCATCCTGAAAGAACCCACTACAAAAGTTTGGTACTCTGTATGCTTTGGGGCTCCCCTAACCCACAAGGTGTCCCTGTGTTCTAAGGTTTGTGGGTGTTTTACCTACACTGCGGGTGCTATTTAATAGGAGTCTGTGACACACAGACATACAAAATATCAGAAACCTAAACCGACCGTTTTTATAATACTTATCATTAAATAATAAATGAACACTAGAAATGTAACATTACATTGGAATATACAACAAAGAAATTTATAAATACATACAAGGGCAAAAGGGCAAGTTGCCCTTGTGTTTAATTGAGCACCATATTACAAAGATGAATGAGGTACAGAGTTACAGCTCCACAAGTTAACATGAACGCTAAACTAAGGTAATGGCCATTAGTCCATTAAACTCCTGTGGAACAAGCTTCCCTGGTACCCACTGGGGTTAGGAAGGCCCCAAAACTTGTCCATATTGGTGAAGAGGAAAATCTCTGGCCTCATCAGGAATCAAATTCCTATATCCTTGTCATCCAGCTCATACCATAGTCACTAAAATATATGAGCTAAGAAATACATAAATTGTCACACCATGAGACAAGCAGCATTTTTTTTTGCCACAAACAATACATTATCTTTCCTGTGGGACACCTCCTATTACACAAAAATAAAGAACACTTTTATATTTCTGTGCACATCTCTACCAAAAAGTGTTCCCAATAAAACCTCAGAAAAATTAAGCATTTCATGCCTAACAGTATTTTTTAAGTCTCACAATTTTCAACATACTGAGACAAGAATTATGCTATGCATACATCTCCTACTGTGTAGATTCAGCAATCAATAATGGTCTTCTGAACAAAAACAAAGACTGTCAAACAATCAAAATGGGTTTCCAAATGAATGGGAAGATTGTGTGATCTAAGGTTCATAATGGTGATGCTGAAGACTTAAGTCTTCCATGATGTAACATCATGTCAGTTGGCAAACCGTTACATCTGTGATCTGCTCTCTTTTGGAATTTTATGCAGTGTAGAAAAGTAGCTGTTTGCCATTGTTTCATGACAACCTACCAGTCCCTTTCAGATGGCACTGAGAAGCTGTCCAGGAATATTGGTAACAAACTAACATACTATGCCAAGTAAAGTGCACAGACTTATTCACACCAAGGTGGAAGTCTGAAATCATGCACAGTTACTAAGGTGTTGGAAGACTCCTAGTGCCTTCTGCGGGACTTAGCATCCAATAAAGAGTCTGTCTTCTTGGTATGCTGTAACATATCAGAGACTTGAGTCTTCAGATGTTGTGGCTGCTAAAGTATCTTCAGTTCACACATCTGGTATGATGTGTTGGGTAAAAACTGAAATGATATTTAAAATAATACCTGTCTTTTAACAGTGTTGTTATTTGAAGTCATTAGTATTATGCTATTTACAGGACAGCATAAAAAGTCAGCATTCAAAAAGGGAAAATATGGATTCAGTTAATTAAGAAAATGTGCCAGAATTGTTACTATGTGCCAGCTGGATGAGTTTCTTTTGGAAGCAAAAGAGGCAATAGCCAAATCTTTATTTTTCAAGTCAAATGTCAGGGCACAAGGAACTACTGCTTGCTGGGGAATCCACAAATTCAATAATCGAATAAAATATTTTATCTTTATTTCATGGTTCTCTATTCCTGCTGGTCCAACTCAAATATGTGGCTTTCAACGAGTTATGAGGACCCTTTCTTCAGAAAAGTGTTCATAGTCTCATGTGAGCTGCATCAGTAATATACAATAGGCACATTGTTGCCACATCTGCCTTCTATTACATTTCATAATGTGTTTAAAGAACTGACTTCTGGTATAACACTGCAGAGAATATATTATCCTCAAAGCAACTGCACTAAGCAGCAAATGGTGCAATGACTTAAGGCTCTGCTGGAAGTACTGTGTTTAACATGGCTGAATGTGATAACATAACTCAGAACTGTCATGCCGTCACAGGTATAATACCTCCGACAGTTGGTGACAGCTGCGTTCAAACTCAAAAGTAATGTGCCATGTTGCTGTTTGTATTCTGACAAAATGGCTCAAAGTCAGCAAATCATGCAGAATTAATTTTAAAAAATCACAGATTCATAACAATTTCTTGAAATATTACGACATGAAATTTATTTTAAAAATCGAGACGTTTGTATTTCATGTTTCACTTCAAACTTTTTCCACCTACACATGCTTCATTATATAGCTACAAACTGCAAAGACAAGACTGTAAGCCATTTCATGGTCCAGATGCAACAGTTTGCACTTGGCATAATTTACAGTAATGGACCACGAGATCTGTGACCATTCTGTAGTGATTCCTACTCTTCATGTGTGTTATGACATGGAATAAATTACAGATCATCATCATCCAGGTAACAACTTCCAAAATTTTTACTTCATAACACAGTTTAAATTCGCATGGAAGTATGATGCCATATGTGACTTCAATGACAAACTCTTGGGTTATGTAACACTGTTCCTTCACCTGCACAGGTCATACAGGATTGATCAGTGGAATGACTTTGCCTGATGTGTGTGTGTGTGTGTGTGTGTGTGTGTAGGGGGGGGGTAGTCCAGATAACCAGTCTCTAGCCTAAGATCTAAGCGTTAAAACTTCCAGTTTCCAGTTAGGACAAACACACAACACCTGATATTATTTCATGGAATACCTTCCTATTTTCTTACAAACTTTAACATTTAAAGGTGATCTCTTCTGTTTTTTATAGGCAAAGGTAATATAAACCCTACAGAAATAGACTAAAAAGAAAACAGACAGTGGCAATTCTATTTGTGGCAAAGAATGAGTTCATAGGACTCACATGTACAAAACAAAAACTCTTGCCAAATGCAAAACCTCATGCTCATTACAGTTATTATGTTCCACAATGAGTACTAACATTAAAAAATACAGATAAAATTATGGAATATGTACACACTGTTTGCAGTCAATAATGGCAAATTAAAAATTCAGTGTGGTGTGTGGAAAAAATAGAACATTTCCTAAATATATCGCAGGATGTTTAATAAGACCATTACAGACAGGTCTCATTTTACGCAATTTCTTTCTGTGTAATTTCGCTTTAATGTGACTTGAGAATTTACACCACTTTTGAAATTCACATGTTAATTTTTGGTTTAACATGATGTGGCAAAGACTATCTGTGGCTGCTCTTATATTCTGTAGAAGACAAGCAGAAAATGAAGCCAATGTCATGCCATCAGTCACATGTATGGATTGATTACATTGCTCATATAATCATGTGGCTTATGTAGTCTCATCTTCAAGACCTAGTGCAATCCAAGTGAAAATTGTAGAAAGCGAACGAATTGTTGCCACATGCCATAGTAGTCACTGCTCATAGTAGCATATGTACATTTCTTGATGATGCTGATAGAATTAAAATGCTAAGTCAGGAACTAAATGTTTGTGAAGCAAGACTAACACAGTCCCATTGGAATGAACTCAAAATAACTATTGATGCGAGTCTCTTACACTTTTACTGCATTAGATAAAAATATTGTATAGAAAAGTATGTATACTGTGTGGAAAAGTACATATATGGTATACACAGTACATATATATTCTACAGGTCTGTACTAGTGTTACAGTCATACCCTACATTGGATATGGTCAATTCCCTAACCCCCAGAAATATGTTTAAATGGGAATTTGTGTTCCATTTGCATGATGTTTGTTAGCAATAGGTTGTCATATATAGTGCTGAGAGGTCGCTGGCGTAATATCATTGTCGTAAATGTGCATGCACCAAGTGAGGAAAAAAGTGATGAGTCAAAAGAGGAATTTTATGAGGAATTAGAGCAGATCACTTCCCGAAATATCATATGAAAATGTTACTAGGAGACTTAATGCAAAAGTGGGGAGAGAGAATATTTTCAAGCCAACAATTGGAAAGGAGAGTCTGCATCAGGATAGTAATGATAATGGGGTTAGACTAGTTAACTTTGCCACATCAAAAAATCTGGTGGTTAAGAGCACGATGTTCCCTCACCAGAACATTCATAAATATACCTGGACCTCCCCTGATGGTAAGACTCACAACCAGATTGACCACATATTGATAGGTAGGACATGGCATTCGAGTGTACTGGATGTGCGAAGTTTTACGGGAGCTGATTGTGATACAGATCACTATCTGGTGATTGCAAAGGTTAGAGAAAGATTAGCAGTGGGTAAACAGGCCGCACGGAGGTTTGATAGGCAAAGATTTAACTTGAGGAAGCTTAATGAGACAGAGGTTAGGGAAAAGTATCAGATTGAGATTACAAACAGGTTTGCAGCTTTGGAGAACTTGACGATGATGAGCACGTAAATAGGACTTGGGAGAACATTAAAGAGAATATCCAAACCTCAGCGAAAGAGAGTCTGGGTCTGCATGAATTGAAGCAGAATAAACCCTGGTTTGATGAAGAATGTTTAGGTTTTTTGG
>Ga0123355_10004423_pt1 | contig 20439 bp, 19 predicted proteins | sample TergutEmb28metaG_3_FD_89872 | JGI IMG/M metagenome (GOLD analysis project Ga0123355, IMG submission 89872) | Embiratermes neotenicus P1 segment gut microbial communities from Petit-Saut dam, French Guiana - Emb289 P1 | ecosystem: Host-associated > Arthropoda: Insects > Digestive system > Gut ...
GCAGATAGGGGCAAATGCCATTTTGCGTGTGCATATAGACCGTGAAACAGGCGTGTATACAGTTTTTTCAACAAAAACAATCGTAGAAACCATAACAGATGATGTGGTAGAAATAAGTATTAAAGATGCACAATCAATAAATGCCCAGCTGGAAATAGGCGATAGTGTAGAAGTTAATGTAACTCCTAAAAATTTTGGGCGTATAGCCGCCCAAAACGCTAAACAAGCAGTTGTACAAAAATTCCGCGAAGCAGAACGCGAAATCCTATACAATGAATATATTGACAAAGAAAACGAAGTATTAACAGGAATTGTACAAAGACGTGATAAGCGCAATGTAATGGTTGAAATTGGTAAGTTAGAAGCAATCATCCCCGTTGGTGAACAAATGGCACGCGATTCTTACGCATTTCAAGACAGGCTAAGAGTTTATGTGTTGGAAGTTAAGCAACATACAAAAGGTCCAATGATTACAGTATCTCGCACACATCCAGAGCTTTTACGAAAATTATTTGAACAAGAAATACCAGAAGTAAGCGATGGCACAGTTGAAGTAAAATCTGTGGCACGTGAGGCAGGTATGCGAAGTAAAATTGCAGTATACAGCAAACATCCACAGGTTGACCCCATTGGGGCATGTGTAGGGCAAAACGGGCAACGCGTCAACATGATTAGTGCAGAACTGTGTGGAGAAAAAATTGATATCGTTGTATGGAGCGACTCGCCTGATGATTATATCGTATCAGCATTAAGCCCTAGTAAAGTTGTTGCAATTGCCACAAATCCCCGTGAAATGGCTGCACATGTTGTTGTTCCAGATAATCAGTTATCATTAGCAATTGGTAAAGAAGGGCAAAATGCCCGTCTTGCGGCTAGATTAACAGGCTGGCGCATAGATATTAAAAGTGCAACTCAAGCACAGGGAACAGACTTTTTAGAATTTCCAGAATTTGAGAATGAAGAAGTAGATAATGAAATGGAAGCGGCTTATACCAATTTCTATAAAGATGTGGCTCTGGCAAATGACAATGAAGATAACGGGAAAGAATATACCCCACAAATAGATTCAATTGATTCTCCTGAATCTATAGAAAAATCTACAGAACAGGTGGAAGAAGTAGCAATAAAAACAGAAACAGTTGAGGAAGCCAAAACGGTTGAAACCACCAATGAAACAACTGAAGATGATGATGAAGTAGATTATGGCTACTATGACGAAAATGGCGAATTCCATTATTATGAAGGTTATTATGACGAAGATGGAAACTTTATATTCTATGATGACTATTATGATGAAGATGGTAAATTAATAGAGTATCCAGATGATGATGTTATTGTTTCAGAGGACATCAAATGACTTTATTACGCCGATGTGTAGGTTGTCGTAAGATGATTCACAAAAGTCTACTCATCCGCATAGTTAAATATCGTGATTTGACGGGCAAATCTTTGTTTTTGTTAGATTTAGGGCAAAAAGCATCTGGACGTGGTGCATATCTATGCCACAATAAAACATGTCTGGAGCTTGCAAAAAAGACTAAAGGATTTGAACGCTCTTTAAAATGTACACTACCCAAGGAAATATATGAGAAATTGTGTTCAACAATTGACAATTGAATTTGGGCGCGAATAACGTGCCAATAGCGGAAAGGTTAGGTGGCTTAATGCCGAAAATTCGTGTACACGAATTAGCCAAGGAACTAAATTTGAGTAACAAAGAACTCATTGAAAAAATGGGGGAAAGTGGGCAAGGTAAGACAGGCCTAAGTACCCTAGATGACAACGATGTTTCGAGGCTTCGAGGGGAACAAAAGAAGGATATTCCAGTAGGTGAAGGTGGGAAACCATCGCGGCCACTTGGCACAGACGGTAAGCCACGAACACGTCCACCAAGACCAGTTGGCGCGGATGGTAAACCACTTCCGCCACGACCAAGACCAGTTGGCGCAGACGGTAAACCACTTCCAAGACCACCAAGACCAGTTGGACCAGATGGTAAGCCACTTCCACGCCCATCAAGACCTACGAGAGCAGATGAGAAATCAGTATCAACACGTCCTTCCAATTCCACGCCTCCTACGCCACCACCTCTTGGAGTTTTGTCAGATGATAGTGGCATTGCAAAACCTATAGTTCCGCCCCCAGAAGAACCAAGACAAAAGAATACAGAACAAGAAAATAATAGCCGTCCACAAGGTCAGGGCGACCGTCCGCCACGACGAGATAAAGGGCAGGGGCAAGGTACGTATAATCGTCCACCACGTGATAATGCTAACCGTTCACAAGGACAGGGGGGACAAGGTTCATACAATCGTCCACCGCGTGACCCTAATCGCCCACAAGGCGACCGTCCGCCGCGTGACCCTAATCGCCCACAAGGTGAACGTCGCCCATATGACCCTAATCGCCCACAAGGCGACCGTCCGCCGCGTGACCCTAATCGCCCACAAGGTGAACGTCGCCCATATGACCCTAATCGCCCGCAAGGTGAACGTCGCCCATATGACCCTAATCGCCCACAAGGCGAACGTCGTCCATATGACCCTAATCGCCCACAAGGTGAACGTCGCCCATATGATCCTAATCGCCCACAAGGTGAACGTCGCCCATATGACCCTAATCGTCCACAAGGCGACCGCCCTCCACGTGACCCTAATCGCCCACAAGGTGAACGTCGCCCATATGATCCTAATCGTCCACAAGGACAAGGTGGTGGTTATGGAAGACCTCAAGGAGGAGGCGGAAGACCTCAGACAGGTGGAGCTGGAGGCGCGCGCAGTGGTGGTTTTGGCAAACCAGCAGGGGGTGCAAAACCTGGAGCTTCTGGTGGACGCACTGATGTTAAAAAAACAGAGCCAACCAAAGACGATAAACGTCAACAATGGCGTAATCAACAGATTCATTCTGCCAAAAATAAAGACGATAAGCGCAAAGACAAAGAAAATCGTCAAGCGTTAGACCGTCGTGGTGGGAAGAAACCTGTCACCAAAAAACTCATGCCAAAACGTGAACAACCAACTGTAACTGTGATTACTGTAGCACCAGAAATCACAGTTCGTGACCTTTCAGAAAAACTACTTCGTTCCAATGCAGAGGTTATTAAAGTATTGATGAAAAAAGGCATTATGGTGACAGCAAACCAAACTATTGATTTTGAAGCTGCAACGTATGTGGCAGAATCTTTTGATGTGCTTGTCGAAGAATATGTTGAAGTTGATGTGTTTGCAGAGGCATTTGATGCCGTGCCTGATGATGAAAGCTCTTTAGAGGCGCGTCCTCCAGTTGTTGTTGTAATGGGGCATGTTGACCATGGTAAAACTTCTCTGCTTGATGTTATTCGTAAATCAAATGTGCAAAAATCCGAAGCGGGTGGAATCACCCAACATATCGGTGCATATAATGTTACAATTAATGATAAAAAAATCACCTTCCTTGATACCCCAGGGCATGAGGCTTTTACAGCTATGCGTATGCGTGGGGCGCAAGTAACAGATATTGCAATTCTGGTAGTTGCTGCAAATGATGGTGTTATGCCCCAAACAATTGAGGCTATTAACCATGCAAAAGCGGCAGGCGTTGAAATTGTTGTTGCTATTACTATGATAGATAAACCTGATGCAAACCCTGATAAAGTTAAGCAACAATTGGCACAACACGGGCTTCAATCAGAAGACTGGGGTGGTACGACCATCACTGTGCCTGTTTCTGCACGTGAAAACATTAATATTGATCAATTATTGGAAATGATCTTGTTAGTGGCAGAAATGAAAGAACTTCGTGCCAATCCAAATAAACCAGCAAAAGGTAGTATTATAGAAGCAAAACTTGATAAAGGGCGTGGACCAGTTGCCACTGTTCTTGTTCAAGAAGGCACATTGCGTGTGGGTGATCCTATCGTTGCAGGTGCTTGTTATGGTAAAGTCCGCGCAATGACAAACAGTCGCGGAAAGAGCGTAAAAGAGGCAGGACCATCTATTCCTGTTGAAATTATTGGATTAGCAGAAGTGCCTACTACAGGCGATATTCTTTATACCGCGCAAAACGAAAAACAAGCACGCCAATTGTCTGCAAGTGTTGTAGCAAAAGGGCGCGTGAATATGATAAAATCAACACAAGGCAAAGTATCCCTTGATGATTTGTTTAGTCAAATTCAAGCGGGTCAAGTTAAAGATTTAAATATTGTTATTAAGGCGGACGTTCAAGGTTCTGTTGAGGCATTACGTGGTTCTTTAGAGAAGCTCACAAATGATGAAGTGCGTGTACGCATTATTCATACAGGTGCTGGTGCAGTTACAGAGTCTGATGTAATGTTAGCCTCTGCCTCTAATGCGATTATAATAGGCTTTAATGTGCGTCCAGAACCAGTTGCAAAATCCGTAGCAGAATCTGAAAATGTAGATGTACGTTTCTATAGCGTAATTTATTCTGCAATCGACGATATCCAAGCCGCCATGAAAGGTATGCTAGACCCTGAATTTGCAGAGAAAATTATAGGTCATGCAGAAATTCGTCAAATCTTTAAAGCCTCTGGCATTGGTATAATTGGTGGCTGTTATGTAACTGAAGGAAAAATTACCAGAAATGCACAAGTTCGTATTGTGCGTGATGGGCGCGTAGTTTATGATGGCACATTAGATACTCTACGTCGTTTTAAAGATGATGCACGTGAAGTAGCCTCTGGTTACGAGTGTGGTATGTTGTTTAAAAACTTTAGTGATATTAAAGAAAATGACAAGGTGGAAGCATATATAATGGAGGAAATCCCGCGATGAAAACTCGAATGATTCGCATTAACGACGAAATTGCCAGAGTCACAGCCTCTGTTATTCGCTCGGAATTAACAGACCCACGTATAGGCACAGTTGTTAGCGTTTTGCGAGCGGAGACCACCACCGATTTAAAGCATTGCAAAATTTATGTGAGTGTTTTGGGGGAAGACTACCAAGATACAATGGACGCACTTAACGGCGCGACGCGATTTATACGAAAACGAATTGCAGATATTATAAATCTTAGGCAAACACCAGAACTCAAATTTATATTTGATGACTCTATTGAACATGGAATGCGTATGCGTCAATTAATTGAATCGGTAAATGCTACAGGAGGGGCAGTTCATGGAGCAGATATTAAAACTGATTCGTGAACACAATCAGTTTGTTATTGCAGGGCATAGCAATCCCGATGGTGATGCTATCGGTTCTTGTTATGCCTTGGCAATGGCACTGGAAAAAATGGGTAAGGAGGTTCATGTGCTTCTCGAACCCTATCCATTAAAATTTAATATTATCCCAGGGCGCAGACATTTACATGTAGGTACATTGGATAAACTTCCAAGTAATGTATTTATAGCTCTTGATTGCGCCGATATAGAACGGCTTAATATAGCTAAGTTAGTATTTGAGCGTTCTGAAATTACAATATGTATCGACCATCACGAAACTAATCAGGGATTTGCACAATATAATTTGATTAAGCCCGAAGCCCCAGCTACTGCCGAAATGGTGCTAAATGTAATTGAAAACTTAATTGAAATTGATAAAGAAATTGCTGTCGCTATATATGCGGGGCTGGTGTGTGATACTGGTGGGTTTCGTTATTCGTCAACATCTAAATCAACTATGGAAATTGCCGCAGGGTTAATGGCTATGGGAATAAATTTTACCCAAATTTACAGCGAATTAATTCATATTCATCGTTTTGCTGCTGGTAAAGCAATGGGTGTAGCTCCCAATAATATGTCTCAAAATGCAGATGGGCGTATTGTTTATTCATTTATGACACGAGATATGCTTGCCGAAGTGGGGGCAGCACCTTCTGATTTGGATGGTGTTGTTGAATATCTAATGGGTACTCGTGGCGCAGAAATTGCTTTGCTGGTTTACGAAAAACATACTATGCCTCATGTAAAAGTTAGTTTGCGTTCAATCGGTCCTAATGTAGGACGTGTTGCAAATATTCTTGGTGGTGGTGGGCATTGTTTGGCGGCTGGTTGTACTATTGCTGGTCCAATTGATTCAATACGGGAACAAGTTTTATTTCTTCTGGAGCGCGAATTACAAGCATATGAACAAGAACAATTATAATGGTGTTATTATTGTACACAAGGAAAAAGGCTACACCTCTCAAGATGTAGCCGCAATTATAAAAAAAATCACCCATTCAAAAGCTGGGCATACTGGAACTCTTGACCCTGATGCTACAGGTGTACTACCTATTTGTTTAGGGCGAGCAACTAAATTAGCGGATCATTTTGCTTCCGCTGATAAAACATATGAAGCAGAAATTATACTTGGAATCACCACTAGTACAGGTGATTTATCTGGCGAGGTTATTTCACAATCTGAAGTGAATTGTAATATAGAAACTATTACCATAGCTGTGAATTCATTTCATGGAGAATATTTTCAAATACCTCCCATGTACTCTGCAATAAAAATAGGTGGGAAAAAGTTATATGAACTTGCGCGCCGAGGTCAGACTATAGAACGTCCGCCTCGGCTTGTTAATGTGCAGAAAATTCAAATTACTGCATTTGCACCAGAAAAGAATTCATTTAATATAGAAGTTACCTGTTCCAAAGGCACGTATATCCGTAGTTTAGCAGAAGATATTGGCAAAAAACTAGGATGTGACGCAACAATGGGTGCATTGAAACGTACGCGCTCTGGTTTTTTCTCAATTGAAAATGCGTTAAAACTAAATGAGATAAAGGAGCAGCTTGATAGTTGTATACTGCCTGTCGACCAAGTCCTTCCTTTCCCACATGCCTTTGTATGGCACGAAGGACTCAAAATGGCACGAAACGGAAATGCGATTCCATTAGAGCTAGTTGAGATTGAGATAACAAAATCGTCAGATAAGTATTGGTTGTTTGAACAAGACCTGAATACCTTGATCGGATTGTTCAGGTTGGAAAATGACAAATTACGCCCCGAGGTGATGATGTAATGAAAATAATCTGGAATATTCACGAATTGCCAAAAAACTGCATTCTTACCTTGGGTAAGTTTGAATCGTTACACAGAGGGCATAATGCTTTACTGTGGAGGGTTAATCACCTTGGCACAAAAGAAAAAATGTCTACTGTGATTATGGTATTTGAGCCACACCCCGCTACTATTACCACAGATAAACACTATAAACCAATTTTCACGCGTTCTGAATGGAATCATTTATATAACTGGATTAATGCTCCCAGTTCAAGCAATCATCTTAATAACATAGCAGTTGATTACATTTTGGTGCAGGAGTTTGATAGGGAATTTGCAAAAATATCACCCGCCGAATTTGCAGAAATGCTTTTTAGCAAAGCAGGAATTATTGTTGTTGGCGAAGGTTATCGCTTTGGGCATGAACGCGAAGGCACTGTTGAATTACTGCAAGAAGTGGCAGAAAAACGCAATTGTAAGGTAATCGTTGAACGTAAAATAAAAAATTCTTTAGGGAATACAAATGAGGTTGTAAGCACCACTAATGTTAGAAAAGCACTTACAGCAAATGATATGCAACAAACATGGAACTTATTAGGATTTCCGTATTTCGTTATGGGAATTGTAACCAGAGGGAAACAAATTGGGCGCGAAATAGGATTCCCCACTTTAAATCTTTATCCACCAGCCCAAAAACTGTTACCCTCTAATGGCGTTTATTTGACTCAAACTACAATTGCTGATGATGCCCATTTCGACAGTATTACAAATATTGGCATACGCCCAACTTTAGGTAATACAGAAGCTCTTTCTGTTGAAACTTTCATTCTTAATTTTCCCAATAACAGATATCCTACCAATTTATACGGGACTTCCATTAAGGTGGAGTTTATTGACTTCATTCGCCCAGAAATCCAATTTAATAGCCTTAAAGATTTGAAGACACAAATTCAAGAGGATATCAAAATCATTAAAAATCGCGTTAGTCATTAGATAGGGGTAACGCCACTCTTTTGCAATACAACTCACAGCACCATTAACCCAGGGGCATTATAAATATCGTCAACTGTACCTCCTAGCCCGTTGGTAAAAATATGTGCAAGTAGTGCCTTTTCGCTAAAGGCTTTTGTCTTGTCACCATCAGGTAAAAATTCTGTAATATAATCAAGCGGAATACGTTCCAATGCATATTTTAAAGTTGCTGTGCTGGGAATATTAATTGTTTTGTATGGCATTAGTCTTTCACGTTGTGGAATGTATTTCGCTTCAACTGCGCGGTAAAATGCTGTTTGTAAATGTGGCGCAAGCCCTTTGTTTTTATATCTAATTAATAATCCAGCACATAACAAAGTGATGTTATAGTTAAATAAAATCACTTGTATCATTCCTAGTATAATAAAGATGATACCTGCGATTTTCCCCATCATAAGCATTATACGATTGGCACGAAGCACACCAAACCTGTTAGCTATAAATTGCTGTAATATTCGTCCACCATCTAAGGGTAATACAGGCGTTAAATTAAAAATACATAGAATTATATTATAAAATGCCAGTTGCTCCATCCAGCCTATACCCACATATGATACCCTTGAGGCCGTAAGTGTCCATGCTGCAATTATGACATTTATTAATACTCCTGCGCCATAAGTAACATATCGCTCCCATGCTGCAAAATGTTCTAGTCCACTAACATGCGCCATAAACCCAAGTGGGAAAGGTTTTACATTTTTCACCTTACCGCCAAAGTATTTTATTGCAAAAACATGCGCCCACTCATGCAAGAGTAGTGATGAAATTACAAGAATAGCTCTTACAATCCAATTAATCACTATCATAATCTTAATGGTAACTCTACATAGTTGATTGGGTTTACAAATTGCCCATTACGAAATATACCAAAATGCAAATGTGGTCCAGTGGAGAATCCTGAGTTACCAGAGTATGCAATTTGCTGTGTTTGGGTTACTCGCTCTCCAAGTTCAACAGAGATTGAATACAAGTGTGCATAAAATGATAAATAACCATCGTTATGAGATAATCGAACAAAATATCCAAAAGATTCTGAATATCCTAATGCAATTACATATCCATCTTTGGGTGCGACAATTGGCGTTCCTGTTGGAACAGCAATATCAATACCATCATGAAACTCACGTCGCCCTGTTATAGGATTATCTCTTAAACCACTAAGTGATGTAATTTCTCCATCTACAGGGTTAATCCATATTATTGGCTCTGCCATTGACTCCACTATTCCTGTCAATCCCACAGTTCCAGAACTACTGACGGCTCTGGAATCTGTGGGTTTGATTCTTCGCCTTCTGCCGCCATGCTGTAATATTCTATATTATCAGAGTTATCAATATTGGGTTGAGCATTTGGATATATTGGGTATGGGTATAGAGGAGGCTCTAATGCTGGATAACCAGGTACAGGCGTGAATTGTATATCTTCCCAGTTAAGCCAATTTTTCCTAAATTCTTGCACATTATGAATAAGTTCTGATGGTGTATTTGCCCCTGTTAAGGCAAATCGGATACCATTTTGTATTGTTATAGCAGGAGGGATATCTATCAAACTTATTAGCAATACTAGGATAATTACTACTCCACTAACGATACACTGAATTATTATATTTTCACCTGCTGTAAGATTTTTTTCATTATCGTCATTATTTTCGGTGATAATAGGTTCTTCACGCTCATAAATATGGGCGCGCGAATGGGTAAACTCCTTGGGTGTTGTTATTTGTCTATGTTGCATTCTCAAACCCCCTCTAAACTTGCGTTCACTATAAGATTCATATGCCATCTTTTTTTATTTATGAATATTTTTACATTACTTGGGGATGATAATAAAAAATTACACTGGAGGACGACATGAAAAGATTAGCAATTGCTATTTTCGTTATATCTATATATGTATCTCATTTGACAGTAACAGCCCATAGTATTACACTTGAAGGGGAAACTATTGGGTATGTAATTGGTCGCGATGGGGATTATATTCACATTGTTGGCGATTTATTATCTGAAGTGGGGCTTGATGATGTGATTATTGATATTAAGGGCTCTCATATATATGATTTGCTAACGGGTTTTCCAATATCTTCACAGGATATTCACATAGGCACAAGTATTCGTGTAATTTATAGAATATCTCAAGAAGAACCTTTTAACGCACTCACAGTGTGGATAAATTGGGATTCGCCAAATTCTGCTGTGTTTTCAGTGGAAGTTAGTCTTAATATCCAATATGGAAATGACAGTTGTGCATTTCTGTCTGCTGATGGTAAATATTTAATCATGATATCTGAAGATACTACTGTATGGTGCCCATTTCGTGGCGAAATTTCACCATTGGATATTGTTTTTGGGCAAGAACTTTTTATATGGGTGGATATGATTACTGCCAGCACCCCCGCGTTAGTATATCCTGATATGGTTGTGCTGATGGAGTAATAATTTATGTTTTCCGCAAGGAGAGGAATTGATTCAATTATGCAAATCAAAGTGGTAATACCTGCTTCTGGTAAGGGCATCCGTCTGGGTGGGAAGATTCCAAAGCAATTTCAGTTGTTGGGCGGTCTTCCCATTTTGTTTAGAACAATTGATGCTTTTCAAAAGCATGAAATGGTGACAGAGATTGTTTTGGCTGTTCCGTCAGAGTATGTACAGGAAGTAAAAGGCTACGGCTTTGAAAAAGTGTTGCATGTGGTGGAAGGTGGTATTTGTAGGGTAAGCAGTGTAAATAATGCTTTGCAGGTCATATCAAAAGGGGGAATTGTGTTAATACATGATGGTGCAAGACCTTTTGTAAGTGCAGAGACAATCACAGCCGTTGCAACTGTAGCAAATAAATATGGGGCGGCAGTGGCATGTACACCCGTTACAGATACCATTAAAGAAGTTTCTTCCACTGGCACAGGGCAAATTATATCAACTCCAAATCGTAACAATCTATGGCGCGCGCAAACTCCCCAAGGGTTTACATATGATTTGATTATGCAAGCCCAACAAGATTTTGAAAATATCGAAAATATAACGGATGATAGTACATTAGTTGAGCGTTTAGGAAAACCAGTTTACATTGTAAAAGACAGCCCTCGCAATATGAAAATTACCACCCCTGAAGATTTAATTATTGCAGAGGCTTTTCTATAGTGCATCAAAACATGAGATACATCAAGAAATCGAATTTAGAATTAGAGGACAAGATATGTTACAAAATTTTTTGCGTGGTGATGACTTTATATGGATTTTATTGCGTTTCACAGTAACAATGCTGGCGACCATATTTGTTACAAGAATATTCCTTGCTGTATGGAATCGTTTTGGAAAGAACACCATTCATCATAAATTTCTCAAGAATGTGTTGTGTGCCATTGTTTGGGTGATTGGCATTGTCACCGCATTAAGTTGGTTTCCCCAATTTGCAACAGCAGTTGGTGCATTAATTGCAGGATCTGGAATTGTAGCTCTTACAATTGGTTTGGCGGCACAAGATTCATTGGGAAATGCCTTTAATGGGCTTTTTATTTCCATTTCAAAACCCTTTGAAGTAGGTGATCGCATTCATCTTGTAAATGCAGATATCACGGGATTTATTGAGGATATTACCATCAGGCACACGGTGGTACGGACTTTTACAAATAGTCGTATAATCATCCCCAATTCAGTTATAAATAAGGAATTGATTGAAAACTCAAATTTTTGCAATCCTCAGGCTTCAAATTTTATTGATATTATAGTGACATATGATACGGATATAACAAGGGCTTGCGAAATCATGGCAGAAGTAATTGGTGGACACCCAGATTTTGTTGATACTCGTACCCCTGAACAGCTTGAGACGCTCCCAAAAGTGCGGGTGTTTATACGTACTCTTGGGCTGTATGGGGTGGAATTGCGTGCTAGCATGTGGACAGCAACCATTAGTATAAATTTTGCCGCTTGTAGTGATGTGCGCCGAGATATTCTTAATGAATTTGAAAAGGCGGGAATCCGTATATCATCAAGTAAAATCATAGCTGCATTAATTCGTGAGGGAAATTAAGGTTAATTGCATTTGACATTTGCCTTATGTTGTCATATAATCTTAGAGGAACATCAAAAAGGGAGTAGCGCGTAAACATCATGTTCGTCAACACAGTCATAAGACTCGGGCATGGTGCGAACTATATTTATTATATAGAATCGGCGCAAGACTTTTGGATAATAATAAGCGAAGTTTGTTTGTTATTATTTCAAAATTCTTGGAGTCGATTTTTTTCTGTTCAAATAGATGAGGGCTGTTCCCAAAGCCCCCACTATTTTACTCATCATAAGGAGCTTCAAAAATGAAAAAAGCATTTAGAGTCTTGAATGAAACTTTTGTTACATCCATGCCCCTAGCTATAATAATGATTGTGGTAAGTGTATTTATAGCCCCCTTTGAGGACTCATATGATTATATGCGTTTGGCAGTAGGTTATGTAGGTGTGGTTGTAGGGCAATCATTGTTTCTGGTAGGGCTAGAACTTAGTGTATTACCTATTGGAAAAGAAATAGGAGCATCTCTTATAAAACTCAAGAAGACTTTTTTTATAGTTTTCTTTGGGGTTATGTTTGGATTTTTTGCTACAGTTGCAGAGCCTGCAATGTGGGTATTGGCGCGTCAAACAAACATGATTGTTGAAGCAATACATGTTACTGTGTTTGTTGTGGTAATGGGTGCTGGTATAGGCTTGTTTGTTGGCTTTGCATTGTTTAGATTAATTAAAAACATTGATATCCGTATAGTGTTTGCCGTTTTATATGCTCTTGTTTTTATTATGATAATTTTTGCACCTCAACAATTTGTGGCACTAGCATTTGATGGAAGTGGGGTAACAACAGGGGATATTTCTGTTCCATTTATGTTGGCGTTGGGGCTGGGTATTTCAACAACAATAGGCAAACGACAACAGGATGATAACTTTGGGATTATTGGCATTGCGTCAATTGGTCCAATAATTACAGTGTTTCTATATGGTATTATCCTTCGTTTTATTCATGGTGGAATGCCTCCAGAGGGCATATATGACCCTAGCGCATTACCTACAGATGTAGTAGTGGTTGTTGGCAGAAGTTTGTCTGATACTCTGATTGCACTACTTCCCCTGTTATTAGCGTTTTTACCGTTTCAGTTCCTATTAATAAAGTTAAACAGAGCTATTTTTGGACGTATAATGTTAGGTATGATTCCTGTATTTGCAGGGTTACTTATATTTCTATTTAGCATTGATTTTGGATTTGCATTTGCAGGGGGCTATATTGGCGAAGTATTTATGAGTCCAGATAGAGCAAGTTGGTTTAGGTGGATTTTATTACTTGTGGGCTTTATATTAGGTGTTGCAATAACATTGACCGAACCAGCTGTAACACTGTTGGGCGAACAATTACAAGAAATGATAGGACTTAAAAGCATGACAACACGCTTGTTTTTAGCGTTGGGTATTGGGGTTTCTGCTTCGTTGGCAATAGTAAAAATTATGCTTGAAATAAATATTCTTTGGTTTATAGTGCCATTGTATATTATTGCTATTGTTATGATGAAATTTTCTACAAAATTTTTTGTTGGGCTTGCTTTTGATTCAGGAGGTGTTGTTGGGGGGGCGTTATCATCCGCTGTGCTTACACCTTTGACTTTGGGCATTGCACAAGCAGTAGCTACAGCAAGTGGTGAAAATGCACAATCAATTCTTACAAATGGTTTTGGAATTCTAGCATTTACTTCAGTTACGCCATTGATTGCTATTCAAGTACTAGGAATGATATACTCTAAGAAGAAGTTATAAAAAAGTGGCTACGCCACTTTCCAAAGAAACCGAACCCATCCGCCATCAGCGGCGGATTAAGGGAAGGTAAGATTCTTTGAGTGGTGTGAGAGGGAGATAGAGTCCCCATTTAAATAGAAGGTGTGTTTTAGTATGGAATTAGGTGTAGTCTCTTCAGCCGCACAAATAGAAGGCGGAGAACTTAGACACAATTGGAAAGATTGGTATGAGTGCGGATATATCAAGGATGGCTCTAACCCAGCAAGAGGTTGCAACCACTGGCAACGCTGGAAAGAAGACATTGATTTACTGAAAACAATGGGAATTAAGCACTATCGTTTTAGTATAGAATGGGCAAGACTAGAACCAGAGAATGGTTATTATGATGGAGTTGCCACAGCACAGTACAGGGAAATGATAATGTACATGAAAACAAGCGGAATAACTCCTTTGATGACATTACATCATTTTACACATCCATTGTGGTTTGAAGATATAGGCGGATTTGCCAACCCTGATAATATCCAAATATTTTTAAAATATGTAGCCTTTGCGGTTCGCACATTTGGTGATTTGGTGAATGAGTATATAACCATCAACGAGCCTAATTTTTTTGCAATACAAGGATATTTTACAGCAAAATTCCCACCTGGTAAAAAAAACATAACCACTACAACAAGAGTAATGTCTGTGATGGCATCTTGCCATGTTCGTGCATATCAATTAATCCATCGTATGCGCCATGAGATGGGATATAATAATACAAAAGTAGGATTTGCACATCATATGCAGGTATTCACTCCTACAAACTCTAAAAACATGTGGCAAGTAAATTGCGCCCGCGCTTTAGCATGGAGCTTTCAAGGAATTATAGAAAAGGCATGTTTAAAAGGTAAATTTTCCTTGCCTCTTAAAAAATATGGTAACATCAAAAAAGGAGAGTATTGTGATTTTTTGGGTATTACTTACTATGGAAGGAGTTTTGTTACAGGATTCAAATACAGCAACCCTTCTTCAAAAACAGAAATATACCCACGTGGAGTTATTGCCTGTGCAAAAAAATTACATGCAATATTGCCACGCCCCATTTACATTACAGCAAATGGCACGTGTGAAAACAGCGAAAAAGCAGTTAGATTCATATATGACCATCTGCGTATATTAGAAAAGTGTAACCTCTTTATATCGCGATATTACTATTGGAGTTTCACAGATAGTTTTGAGTGGTGTGAAGGTGAAAGCGCAAGATTTGGTTTAGTACATGTAGACTATGATACCCAAATACGCATCATCAAAGGTAGCGGGCATTTTTATTCAGAGGCTGCCAAAAAAGGTCAAATTTCTAAAGAGTTATTGGCAAAACATATTGAAACTGAAACGAGGTGAGAAATTGAGAAGTAACAATCAATGGGGTGACAATCAAGGAGGTAACCGTCCCAGAAGCAGTAATCAAACTAAACGACGAAGACGGCGAAAAAGCAGAGTAAAGAAACTCCCAATATTAATATTGATTACGTTAATACTTGCAATAATTTATTTTATGCTTATTAGGGATAGCGATTCAGATGAATATGTGCCTGTTATTGGCTCTGAAATGGAAGCTACTGCTTCACCTTCGCCAACCCCAAATGAACCAGAAGAACCATATGATTATGAGGAAAATTCATCACCTAACCCCAGTGGCTTAGGGCTAAATCTGACATCTGTTCCACTTGAAAGCCTTTTTGATACAGGATATTTAAAAATGGTAAATCGTTCTTTGCCAGTGTTGCATATACAAGAAGATAAATTTACATCCGCACATCCAACCGTAGCAGTGAGTACAACAGAAATACGCTTGCACGAGACAGCATTGGAAGCGATTGCTGGATTATTTCAAAGAGGACGAGCAGAGGGATTTAATTCATTTTTTGTAGCAAGTGGGTTTAGAACTGTAGAACATCAACAACGACTTTGGGATAACCCTGCTAACAATAGAGCCTATCTAATGGAGCCAGGGCATAGCGAACATCATCTTGGCTTGGCTGCGGATATATTAGCCTCGGGAATAAATATGGTAACAATACAAATGTCAGGTACACCAGAAGCAGCATTCCTAGCCACTAATGCGTGGCGTTATGGGCTAATCTTGCGATATCCATATGGTAGAGAACATATAACAGAAGTGCCTTATGAGCCTTGGCACTTTAGATATGTAGGACGTGTACATGCATGGTATATGTACCATAACGATTTGGTATTAGAAGAATATATCTCCTTGCTAGAAGAGCGCGAAACATTCAGTGTTGAACTGGAAGGGCGAACATATTACATTATTTATCAGCATCCTGTAAATGACTTTATACAAGTTCCTGATTTGGATTTCCGTTTATCAACATCCAATCAAGGTGGGTATATTATAACCGCATGGCGGCAGTAATTAAAACCGTGCGGTTTTACCTAAATATCTTATGTTAGTAAGAATTCAAAAATGAGAGGAAATAAAAATGAAATTAGGCATAGTAGGGCTTCCCAATGCGGGAAAAAGCACATTATTTAATGCAATTATGCAAACAGGGGCAGAAGCCTCAAATTATCCATTTAGTACAGTAAGTCCGAATGTGGGGCGAGTTCCCGTACCAGATGAACGTTTGGGGCATTTGAATGAAATGTATAAAGCCAAAACTGTAGTACCTGCACATATAGAAATGGTAGACATAGCAGGACTGGTTAAGGGCGCAAGTCGTGGTGAGGGACTAGGAAACCAATTTTTATCCCACATACGTGAAGTTGATGCGTTGGTGCATGTAGTGCGTTGCTTTGAAGACGAAAATGTAACACATGTATATGACACGATTGACCCTATTCGTGACATTGAAACAGTAAATTTAGAGCTTATATTTGCCGACTTGGAAATGATAGAGCGACGACTTGCCAAGGTCGTAAAAACTGCCCGCACAGATAAATCTTTTCAGCGTGAAGCGGACATACTCACTAAAATAAAGGAAAGTCTTGAAGAGGGCAAATCTGCGAGAGTCCTTACATGGGATGATTCAGACGACTTAAAGTTAGTGGAGAGCCTAACTTTGATTACACAAAAACCTGTATTATATGCCGCGAATGTGAGTGAAAATGATATGGGTGAACCTTCTCCAGATTCCCCGCTTGCCAAATTAAAATCATTCGCAGAACAAGATAATTCCCAATTGTTTGTTTCCTGTGCCAAGTTGGAAGCAGAAATAGCCATACTAGAACCAGAAGAAAAGGAAATGTTTCTCGAAGAAATGGGGCTAAATCAGAATGGTTTAGCACGTTTGATATCCGCTGGATATGAATTATTAGGGCTAATTAGCTTTTTAACGGCAGGTCCAAAAGAAGTCCGCGCATGGACAGTAAGGCGCGATAGTAAAGCTCCACAAGCCGCAGGAAAAATACACAGTGACTTGGAACGTGGATTTATTCGCGCCGAAGTTGTAGCATTTTCAGACCTAATGGAGAGTGGTAGTTATACTGCTGCCAAAGAAAAAGGGCTGGTGCGTGTTGAGGGCAAAGAATATATTGTGCAAGATGGAGATGTGCTATTAATAAGATTTAATGTTTAATTTTCAAGGATTACTTTGAGTTTTTAAACTTTCTTAATTTTGCAACAAAAAACGAGAGTTAGCAGAATTTTTTTGCCACTCTCGTTTTTATTTGCATTTCATTTACTGCATCGCAAAAACATTACCTTGCACACTGGGCGGTATTTCAAACTGATTAACCCAATCTTGATAACAACCTACACAAAGGTCAATTGCATGTGCTTCACCATCATAGGGCGAATGATAACCCCAAGTTTTTGATAGTGCCACATGATCCTCAAAATAGCCAAATGAATTTTTAGTAACATCACGCCCACAAGAGTTGCAACGAATATCAACCACTTGCTTTTGCATGACAGGTGTTTCAACAAAGGCCTTCATCCCGCTCCCCCTCATTTTTTATGAATATAACAAGTAAATTTTTACTCTCTTTTTAAAGCCTGTGGTCAATAAATTTGATATATCATTAAACACAGGTTCTTATTATCCCCGCTCTGATGGTTTTTACACGATGCTACGCCGTACAGAATCTTCTAAATTTATGTGTTGATAATTGATATGTTGATATGTTGATAATTCTTTAGTGTAATATAAAGTTCCAAATGCTGTTTTAATGGGTGGGAAAATTTTCGCACACAGGTTCATGAAAATTTTACCATAAGTCAATAATGTTCTTTTTCCTTGCTCCTTGCGAATTAACTTTATAAGCTCTGATGTGTTAGTATACTCTGCATTTTGTGGGCAAAATACACCCACAGATTTATGGATAATCAAACTATATAAAAATTCAGAAAGATTATCAATATAAATCATGCTTCGTTTATTTTTTGCATTTGGTAATATGGGCATATATTTTGAGAGTCTTACTAAATCACCAAATTTTCCAATGCATTTAGCACCATAAACCATTGGAGGGCGGATTATTGACAAAATTTCACATATTTGTTTATCTTGACTTAGAAGTATTTCCGCTTCATATTTGGACTGCCCATAATAATCATTATGCCTTGGCTCAGGTGCAGTACGCGTGGTTATTTCGCCTTCTTTGATTCCATATACAGACATGCTACTAAGGTAAATAAATTGTTTAACATTGTTATTTTTTGCCTTAGTTGCTACTGCCAATGCTAAATCACGATTAACAGAATAATATAAAGCCTTATTTTGTGGTGTTTGCTTGCGGTGGGCGATTCCTGCAACAAATAATACAGAGTCATATCCATCAAAGGCGGTTTCCTGCCATTCGTTATAGGAATCTACAATATTAACATGTATATGACTATTTTCACAATTTTTAGAAGCGGCATACTCAAAAAAACTATTACCTATATAGCTATTTTTCCCAACTATTAAAACTTTAATCATCCACTTTTGCCTCTTCTAATTCTTGTATTCCTTGTTCTTCTTGGAATTCTTCTCTCTCTTCATCCTTTTGTAATTCAACTGTGAGTAGCTCTTCTTCTGTTAATAATCCTTCTTCTGAGTATCTATCTTCTGTTTTTGCCCCCATTATTTCTTCTATTACTACAGTCACTGCTTCATCTACTGTGATAACACTGCCTTCAACTAAGCCACTGCCAGAAACTGTTGTAAACACTGTGCGAAATAATATTTTTACATCTAACAAAAAACACATATTATTGGCATATTCGCCATCAATGGCGGCTTTTACATCTATTGGCAACTCGTCGCGGCCACTAACTTGTGCAAGACCTGTAAGACCTACATGAATATCATTTGCACCATATTTGTCGCGCTCTGCTATCAAGTCGTCTTGATTCCACAGGGCGGGGCGCGGTCCAATTAATGTAATATCTCCCTTTAAAATATTTATAATTTGTGGTAATTCATCAAGGCTTGAGCGTCGTAAAAAACGCCCAATTGGAGTTATAAACGCTTGTGGATTATCTAATAAGTGCGTAGGGACATCTTTGGGTGCGTCCACAAACATACTTCTAAATTTATATATCCGAAAAAATTTTTTATTACGCCTAAATCGCTTTTGAGTAAAAAATACAGGTCCCTTTGAAGTGAATTTAACAATTATTGATAAAATTAACATTAATGGTAACCATAATGGTGCAGTGGTTACAACAAATACAATATCAAGTATCCTTTTTACATGAATATACATAAACTCATTCCCCTATAGTGTAATAAACCCTGGAACTAACTCACGCAACTTGTCCACTAACTCAATTCTCTGATTAGAGTTAGCTATTTGTTTTAGTATATTAATGGACTCAAATAAATATTCTGGTTCAACGTTAATTGGACGACCAACAAAAATTTTATTGTTGGAGGTGGTTTGAATACCCTCTTCATCCATAAGCAGCTCCTCATATAACTTTTCTCCAGGGCGTAAACCCGTAAATTCTATAGCTATCTCCTTATATGGCTCATAACCAGCAAGACGAATTAACATTTCTGCTAAATCTAATGTTTTTACAGGGCTTCCCATGTCTAGAACAAAAATCTCGCCCCCTTTTGCCATTTCTCCAGCAGTCATAACAAGACTAACTGCCTCTGAAACAGTCATAAAATAACGGATAATATCCTTGTGAGTAACACGCACAGGTCCGCCATTTGCAATTTGTGCTTTAAAAATCGGAATAACAGAACCGTTTGAACCTAAAACGTTGCCAAAACGAACAGCAACAAATTCTGTGTCACTACGTGCATTCATGCTTTGAACAATCATTTCACAAACTCTTTTGGTTGCACCATAAACATTAGTTGGATTAACAGCCTTGTCTGTTGAAATGAGAACAAAACGCTTTACTCCATAGAAATCGGCGCAACGTGCTACATTTAATGTGCCAAGTATATTATTTTTAACGGCTTCTTCTGGTGAGTTTTCCATGGTAGGAACATGTTTATGTGCAGCGGCATGGTAAACCAAATCAGGCTTGTAATGTTTAAATAACCAATCCAAACGTTCTTCTTCACGAACGTTTGCAATTTCAATAAATAACTTTTTAGCGTATTTTGGTGATAACTCATGTTCTAATTCGTATACTCCATTTTCCACTACATCAACCATAACAATTTTTGAGGCACCATGCGCCGCGACTTGACGGCAAAGTTCCGAACCTATTGTTCCGCCAGCACCAGTGATTAAAACAGTCTGCCCCGCAAGATATTTTAC
>Ga0123355_10004424_pt1 | contig 20438 bp, 17 predicted proteins | sample TergutEmb28metaG_3_FD_89872 | JGI IMG/M metagenome (GOLD analysis project Ga0123355, IMG submission 89872) | Embiratermes neotenicus P1 segment gut microbial communities from Petit-Saut dam, French Guiana - Emb289 P1 | ecosystem: Host-associated > Arthropoda: Insects > Digestive system > Gut ...
AAGCAAGCTTGGGGGGTGGTTCCAATGTACAATGAAGATGAGACGTCAACTTGGGGCCAAACGCCAGCCCCGGCGATGTAAGCTTGCAAATTTGTGCAGCGTTTCCCCTCTGTAAAGAAAGAGGGCAACACCTGAAAACAGCAGACGGTTTCGTCTTTGAAGCAGGCTTACGCGATACTAAATGGCGACGTTATATAGGCGCTTGACGCAGCCGGATTTGTCTGTTACCCCAAGTTGAGGGGTAAATTTGAAGAAAGATAAGAGCCGGTAAAAAATTTTTGAATGTATACCTGCATTATATCGCCAAGCTAATAGAGCCTATCATAAAAAATTATAGCGCTGCGTCCCTTTGGGGCGCAGCTTTTTTTGGCCGGGGAATTGCATAAGCGGGACAGGTGATGTATAATGGTAAAAGTTTTTAGCGGGGTTTTGGGGCGAAGCCCCATATAACCAAGCACAAAATAATACCGTATTCGAGCGCCCCTACAGCTCGAATACACAGTCAGTTTGCCGGGCTTTACCCCGGCAAACCGCGGTGGGGTAGCCGGGTGGTGCAACAACCGGCGCAACGCAATCATGTATGAAGGTTGGAGCAACGTAGCAGTTAACGAACCCCGCATATGTAACGAAAACCCCGTATAAAAGTTTTTGAAGATTCTCAAGGAACTTTTTTCAAAAAGTTCCTTGAGCGGGGGCCGGGGCAGAGCCCCGGGGAAAGGATGGTTCTTAAACATGAAAAAACGTAAATTTATGACCATGCTGCTGGCCGGATTGCTCTCGCTTACCGGCTGCGCCGGCGCTGTCGGCGGCGGGGGCGGCACCCCTGCTCCCGAACCGGAGGAAGCGGAAGATTACTTTTATCTTAATCCGGTCAACCTTGTTCAATTTCAGCCGGTGAATCCGGGCGATAAAATCGCCGTGATGGAGACCTCCAAGGGCACGATCCGCATACGGTTATTCCCTGAGTATGCCCCAAAAGCTGTGGAAAACTTTATAGGGTTGTCTGAGGAAGGGTTTTATAACGGAAGCCTTTTCCATCGCGTGATACCCAACTTTATGATCCAAAGCGGCGGCACCGACGGCGGCGCCGGGGCTACCAGCATCTTCAGAGACGCGGCCGGAAATCCACAACCCTTTGAGGACGAGTTTTCTCCCGACTTGTGGCATTTCAGGGGTGCGCTGAGCATGGCAAACCCCGGCAGGCCGCATTCCAACCTGAGCCAGTTTTTTATCGTTCAAAACAATTCGATAGGAAGCGATACCGCTGAACAAATGCGCGCGGCGGGATTCCCTGAACCCGTGATAGAAAAATATCTAGAACACGGCGGAACACCGCATCTGGATTGGGGGCACAGCATATTTGGTTTTGTGATAGAGGGTATGGACGTTGTGGACGCGATCGCAGCGGTTGAAACGGCCGGCTACCCCACTGACCGTCCGCTGGAAGACGTCTTTATAATCTCTGTAACTATTGAACAAGCTGAGTAAATACTACCTTACAGTTAAGCGCGCCCCAAAACGCCTGCGGCGTTTTGGGGCGCGCCGACTATTTTAGCGGTTGCGCGCTGTGTGCGCCCACGGACTGCAACATGCCGCTCCTACTAATTGGGAGCTTCTTCGTTTTCTTCCGCTAATAAGATTTCTTCTTCGGTTAGGCTTTCTTCTTCCGAAAGCATCTCCTCTGCTCTTAGCCGTTCTTCGCCCCTGCGCTTTTCCATTTCGCGGCGTGTCCGCTCAAAGCGGTCATCGCGATGCTCCCATTTTAAAAATTCCTCGATCGCGGCCATTGAAAGGATGCCCTTGCTAAGCATGGATAAAAATATGCCCAGGTTTATAAAGTCATGCTTGTTAAGCGAGCAGTAAAGCTGGTTGGTAATCGCCGCGATCGCGGCGTTGAGTTGGCAGGGGTCGATCCGTTTCATGCTGCCTCCTCCTTGAGCGCGCAGGTAATGCTGTTAAACGTCTGTGCAAGGGCGCGCTGTGAGCTTTCTGCGTAGTTACGCAGGGCCGCCCCCGCTTCTAGCGCGCCCGCTCACCGTAACTATTGTCCACCAGCATATCGAAAGGAGCCCTTCTGCTGAGTTCCCCTGCCTGCTCCATTATCCTTTGCAGGCGGTCAAACGCTTCCGGGGACATGATGGGATCCGGCGCGTATGCCTCAATTCTCTTGTAATTGGCAATGGCGCTTGCCATAATCCCAAGATCGGCGTCAGGGAAAAACGGAGCAATCACCGCAGCAATCTCTTCGGGACTATGTTCAGCCACCCATCTCTGTCCCCTTGCCAACGCGTTTGTAAAACCCTGAATCACTTCGGGGTTTGCCTCCATAAAGCTGCCAAGCGCGTAATAGGCGGTAAAGGGTATCTCCCCTGCCCATTCGCCCACAGAGGCCACAATATAGCCCCTGCCTTCCATCTCTATTGTGGACGCGGTTGGCTCAAAGACTGTGACATAATCCCCGGTTCCGCTCAGAAATGCTCCCACCATGGCCGCAAATTGAATCGTGCTGTCAAATTCCACATCCAGCCCCGGAACCAAGCCCGCCTGCCTTACAACATACTCAAGGGTCATGTATGGAACGCCGCCCCTGCGCCCGGGAAGCAAATGGGCGCCCCTTAAATTCACCCATTGAAAATTTGGGTCAGGCTGCCTTGCCATCAGGAAAGAACCATCCCGCTGGGTTAACTGAGCAAACAGGATAGCGTGGTCGGCCCTGCCTTCATTGTAAACATAAATGACCGCTTCGGGGCCGGAAAGGCCTATATCCGCGGCCCCGGAAATTACCGCCGTCATTACCCTGTCCGCGCCTTCGGCTGTAATCAGCTCGATATGTAAACCCTCGTCTTCAAAAAAGCCCTTTGCCAAAGCCACATACTGAGGCGCATAAAATACAGAGCGCGTCACTTCGCTAAGAGTTACCGTGCGAAGCTGATTCTGCCCTGCCGGAGCGGTGCAGGCCACAAACAGGCTCATGGTCAGGATTATTGCCATTATCATTGCGATGATGCGTGGGCGTGGTTTGATTGATTTCAATTTGGTTACCTCCCAGTTTATATTTATTTACTTTGCGGAACACGCCGCCGGCTTCATGGTGTATTTTTGCAGATGAAACCCGCCCACTTTTGTCCTGCCGGACGGGCGTTACTCTTTTTTTGCGCGGCCAAAAAAAGAGTAACCAGAAAAAAAGGCCGCTCAAGAGGGGCGGGGGCTTCGCCCCCACAGCCCCCCTTGAGAATCCCCCTAACCCCCCGTTCTCTTTGGGCAAAGCATATCTTGATCTGCTGTCACATCTGTTTGTTGGCAAGAGAGGGGATTTTTAAGGGGGGATGAGGGCGTAGCCCGCCACCCCTTAAATGGTTTTTTTGGTTACTTTTTGCACGAGCAAAAAGTAACGCCCGTCCGGCAGGACAAAAGTGCGCGGGTTTCACCCGTAAAAGGACAGCGCGCAGCCAGCGCCGCGTCACGGAAACTACCTATGGCTCACCGCCTTCATAACTACCTTCTCCAATAAAACCACCCCCCCGTAAAGAAGCGCCGCCAGCACGGCCAAAAGCAGCACGCTGGTCATCACCAAATCCATTTGGAACACTTGCCCGCCGTAGATTATCAAATATCCCAACCCTGCCCTAGAAACCAAAAATTCCCCGGCGATGACGCCTACCAACGAAAGCCCGATGTTGATCTTCAGAGATCCAAACAGGGTATGCAGATTGGATGGATAGATGACCTTGGTAAAAGTTTGCCAGCGGTTGGCGCCAAAGGTTCTCGCCATTTTGATCAGTTCCCTGTCGGTGGAAGTAAATCCTCCCAGCATTTCCAGAATTGTAACGATGAGCGAAATTGCCAACGCCATTACGATGATGGCTTGCATCCCGGCCCCAACCCACACGATGATAACCGGCCCCAATGCAATTTTAGGCAGCGCGTTCAAAACCACCAGATAAGGGGCGGCCACCCGCGCAAGGAAATCCGACCACCAAAGAATCAGAGCCAGCAGATTGCCCAGCAAAACGCCCAGACTAAAGCCCACCAGAGTTTCAAAGCAGGTAACGCCAACATGCACAAGCAGCCCGTTGCCGCGCAAATTCGCAAGCGTTCTTAAAATACGGCTGGGCGAGCTCATGATAAAGCTATCGATAACGCCCAATCGGGCAAAGATTTCCCAAATTCCGATAAACAAAACAAGCACGCTTATCTGACAAATCAGCACCTTGACGTCCCGCTTTCGTTTTGAGGTCAGGTAAGCTGCCCGTTCGGCGGAAATTGCCCCCATGTGGGCGGTCAGTTCTTTACGCATGTACATCAAGCTCTTTCCAAATCATATTGAAGTATTTTGTGAAATCAGGGAGGGTGCGCCGCTGCAAGGGAGAGGCAGAGGCGCCGTCCTTATTATAAAACTCTATTTTATGTATGGATTTCACACGTCCGGGGCGATGGCTCAAAACAACGATACGATCAGCCATGCTGATACCCTCCGGTATATCGTGAGTGACAATGATCGCGGTTTTACCCACTTTTTTAAGGATGCGGAAAACATCGTCGGTGACAGCCAGACGGGTTTGATAATCGAGCGCCGAGAATGCTTCATCCAGAAGCAGGAGCTTGGGCCGGGTGGCCAGCGTCCGGATAAGCGCGACCCGCTGCCTCATTCCCCCGGAAAGCTGAGAGGGGTATTTATCACGGAACTGCCCAAGGCCATACGTTTCCAGCAGGGTATCCGCGTACTGTGTATTCTCCGGCGTCAGCATTTTGCGGATCTCCAGCCCCAACAGCACGTTGGAGCGGATGGTGCGCCAGCTCAGCAGGTTATCGTTTTGGAGCATATAGCCGATTTTGTCGCTTACGCCGCTTACAGGTTCTCCGTCAACGTATACTTTTCCGTGAGTTGGTGGCTCCAACCCGGCTATAATGGAAAGCAGAGTGGATTTTCCACAACCTGAAGGGCCAACAACAGCGATCTGTTCGCCTTCCCATGCGTGGAATCTTAAATTTTCCAGCGCAGTCACCTCGCCGTTTTCCGCCTGATAGGTAAGGGAAATATTTTCGAGACGCAGGATCTCGCGCATTGGGATCACCTCCTTGAGGGTTAGATACTCCATTATATTAAAAAAATAGATAGTGGTGCAGACGCCGCTGTTGCCCTTTGGGGGCTTTTATTTTGTCTTTGCATCTGCTACAATAGGTAAGTGTCCAAAAGCAAAATCAAAAGGAGATAAATATGAAAATTAAACTGACGGCAGTTTTGTTATCCGCCATTCTTGTGCTTGCAATGGCGGCCTGTACTCCCCCACAGCCTGCGGAACAGCCCGCCACATCAGGCGCGGACTTTGGAGCTTTGGCTTTGGAGTTTTCCGATTGCCCCTCAAGATACGAAGGCGGGGAGCTTGTTTTCAGAAAAGGCGTAATGGTTCAGGAATTTGAACAGTGGTCTTTCGCGGCAGATATAGGCGATACAGGAATTGTCAAGACAACTTTCGGCTATCACGTTATGCAGATGGTCGACCGCACCGGCTTTGAAGACGCAGACATGACAGAGTTTGAGATCCGTGCCCGTACCAATATGTTTTACGAAACTTACAGTGAAATGTACGAAACGGTAAACTCTGATGAGTGGGAATACAATCAGGCTCTATTAGATCAATTTTCCGACCTGCTTTCCCAGAGCGTATTGCCAATTCCTGACGGTGCGAATATCGCAACTTTGGGTGAAAACACCGTGCCCGCGATAATGTACGCCTACTTCTTCCTCGTTTACAGGAGCGACTTTGAGCAAAGCGCGCTTATGTTCGGATACGGCCCTGACGCTATGGAGGAATTTTGGGAATTAGAGCAGGCAGGGGTCACGCTCCGGCAAATGCTGCTTAACGAAGCCATGAGCTCGGCAAAGGAATACGCTGCCCTTTACCGCGCCGCGGTCGATGCCGGGATGTATGAAAGTGAGGCATCAGCCGCGTCGTCGGACGAGCGTATCGCTTCTCTGCTCGCGCAAATGGATGACGATGAGCAGCTGTTTTTTGAAGCCTACCGGCTTACGCCCGTTCAGATGAGGGAAGTGCTGCGCCAGGTTCAGCTTGCCGCCAATTACCTAAACCGGGCGATGGCCACCATTAACGTCACCCCGGAAGCCATGCGGGCAGCTTACGACGCCGACCCGGACGCTTTTGATCAGGTAACGGTGCGCCATATTCTCATTTCCAGCAATGACTCTATGAGCGAAGAAGAACAGGAAGCCGCCAGGGCTTTGGCTGAGGATATTCTTGCCCGGCTCAACTAGGAAGTAGCCAGCAATGCGGATACGCCCTGCCGTTATAGACGATATCAGCGCGCTAGCGGCGCTGTATAGGATATTGAACAAACAGGATTATCACCGGCGCAACACCTTATGCGCAAAATGCTGGATATATAAAAACGTGCAACAAACACAGCCGGCAAGCTTTGCTTGCCGGCTGTGTTGTGTCGTACTGCATTCGCTTTCTTATTTTTTAAGCATGTCTAAAAAGGAACGTTTTTTCACATATAACGGAACGCTTCTCACAAGTTCCTCTTTTCTTATCACACGCAACAGAAGTTGTACAATGTTTTTGATTGCCTCAACCAAAACCGCGAGAAAGCAAAATACCGTAAAAGCCGTCAAAATATAAAACGGAATAACGGAATTAGCCCTGGGAGTAAGGTAAGCAAAGATTGCCGCCCTAAACACAACGGCGGTTACAAATATCCTTATGAATATTGTTAAAGATTTGTTGGGTAAAGCGCAGATGCTGCCCAATATGATTATAACTGAAAAAATAATAAGTGGTATTCGTATCATTGGGTCGTTAAAATTAAAATACCCAAGCACATAAACAATATGAGACGCGCCCCAATCTATTCCAAACCACATAAGTACTATCCTTTCGGCTCCTGTTTAGGGGGAACTTATACATTGAACCCACCCCGCCGCCCGCAGGCGGCGGGGTGGGCGTCTGCAGTTTTTCAAGAAGTCTATTGCAGAGCGATGTCTTAATCCCGCCCTGCAGAAACGAGGCGCCTAACGCCTGCGGCCAAGCAGGCGTAGCATCATGATAAAGAGGTTGATAAAGTCAAGGTAAAGCTTGAGCGCGCCAATAATGGCCAGTTTTCTCACATCGTCGCTGTATTCGTCGTAGCCGCTTGCGGTGGCGTTCTGGTAAATCGCCTTGATGTTTTGGGTATCGTAGGCGATAAGCCCGATAAACACCAAAACGCCGATTACCGTAATGGCGAAATCCAGCATAGCGTTGCCTAAAAACCAGTTCGCAACGCCGGCCACAATTATGCCGATAAGCCCGAAGAAGGCCAGCCTGCCCATGCTGGTCAGGTCTTTTCTGGTTATAAAACCGTAAGCCGACATTGTAAGGAACACAACTGTCGTGACCCCAAACGCCAAAATCAGGCTGGAAAGCTCATAAACAAGCACAAACGCCGACATGGTAAGCCCCGTCACCGCTGAGTAAGCCATAAACAGGAATGTGGCCGTTGCCGGGCTCATTTTGCCGATGCCCGCGCTCAGTGCTATAACCAAGACAATCTGGATTATAAAAATTCCCACTACCCCAAGCCCGGAACCAAAAACCAGCATGAATAAAAATTCGGTGTTCAGGGTGGCCATTGCGGCTACTACCGTTGTAAGCAGGCCGACGCACATCCAGCCCATCACCTTGGCAAGATAAAGCGCGCTGCGGGCCTCCAGGTCTTGGTCGCGCTCAAGCGAAGCTCTTTGGCTGCTTGAGACCCGTCCCCCATTAAAGCTATTATTATTTCCGTCTTCAAAAGAGCGGCGGTTAGAGCCGCCTCTGTCGGAATCACGATCCCTGCGTTCGCCAAAGTTACCGAACATTTATTTCACACCTTTCTGTTTAATCAGTTGACAATTGACAAGTTATGAAATCGCGTTTCGCGCGATACCATTATTGATAGCGGTATCATTATATAGTATTTCCGCGAAAAATACCAGAAAACTTTTTGTGAATTGAGAAATATACGGCCCTGCGCCTTTTTAAAAATGCGCAGGGCCGCCCGCTTTTGGCGATTATACCTCGTAAAGCTTGGACAAGCGCAGCAGATGTTCGTACTTATCTTTTGCGAGAGCGCCGGCTTGCTCGAAAAGCATTTCGGCGCGATCCGGGAAAGCGCTTTCCAAGCTGGTGTAGCGGATTTCGCTCTTGATAAAGTCCTTGTAGCTTGCGGTGGGAGCTTTGCTGTCCAGCTGGAATGGATTTTTGCCCTGTTCCTTTAGGCGCGGGTCAAAGCGGAATAGGTGCCAGTAACCGGCGTCCACGGCGAATTTTGTTTGCTCCTGCATGTTGGCCATGCCTCCCTTTATGCCGTGAGCGATACAGGGAGCGTACGCGATAACGATAGAGGGCCCAGGATACGCTTCGGCTTCCACGATTGCGTCAATAGTCTGCTTGGGAGAGCTTCCCTGACCGATTTGGGCAACATATACATGGCCATAGCTCATGACCATTGCCGCAAGATCTTTCTTTTTGCCTTCCCTGCCCGCGGCGGCAAACTGGGCAACCGCGCCGGTAGGCGTGGATTTGGACGCCTGACCCCCGGTGTTGGAATAAACTTCGGTGTCGAATACAAAAATGTTGACGTCTTCTCCGGTGGCGATTACGTGGTCAAGCCCTCCGAATCCGATATCGTAGGCCCATCCGTCGCCGCCGAAAATCCATACGCTCTTTTTGCCGAGGTAATCTTTTTCTTTCAGGATATCCAGCGGGTCGGGTGAGCCTAGGTCACAGGCGGGACAGCAGGGGGGCACCACCGATTCCAGTTCCTTTATATATTCCCTAGTGGCGATGGCGTTTGCGCTGCCGTCGTCAAAAGTATCCAGCCAGACTTGCGCCGCTGCTTTCAGCTTGGGCGCCGTCCAGTCATGGTTTATCATATATCGGGTTTTTTCGGCCAGCCTTTCTCTAATGATGCGCTGGCCAAGGAACATGCCGAAACCGTACTCGGCGTTGTCCTCAAACAGTGAGTTCGCCCAGGTCGGGCCTTTGCCTTCCTTGTTTTTGGCGTAGGGGTTTGAGGGCGCGCTTCCGCCCCAGATAGAGGAGCAGCCGGTGGCGTTGGCGATATACATGCGGTCTCCGAAAAGCTGCGTGATAAGCTTGGCGTAGGGAGTTTCGCCGCAGCCGGAGCAAGCGCCGGAAAACTCAAGCAGGGGTTGTTTAAACTGGCTGCCCTTGATTGTTGTTTCCTTGAACTTTTCAAAGATTTCGGGCTTTTCGGGCAGGTCGAAACAGTAGGCGAATACGTTTTGCTGTTCCATCTGGCTTTCCAGAGATTCCATAACAAGAGCCTTTTGCCCTTTTTTGCCGGGGCAGACATTGGCGCAGACATAACATCCGGCGCAATCCAGCGGAGAAATAGCCATGCTGAATTTAAGCCCGGACATCCCGTTGGCGTCTGTGGTCTTGGTTCCGGCCGGAGCATTTTTCACTTCGGCGGCGGTTAGCAGGTAGGGACGGATTACGGCGTGGGGGCAAACGTAGGAGCAGAGTGTACACTGGATGCAGTTTTCCGGCTTCCAGACAGGTACGTCAACAGCTATGCCGCGCTTTTCAAAGGCGGAAGTTCCCATCGGGAACGTGCCGTCTTCCCGTCCTGTGAAAGTGGAAACCGGCAGGCTTTCACCCCTAAGTGCAGATATGGGTATATGAATGTTGTTGATAAAGTCCACAAGGTCTTTATCCGAGCCCTTGGCCAAGGGAAGCTCAATCTCACCGGTAGCGGTTTTCCATGACTCGGGCACCTTAACCTCATGAAGACCGGAAAGGCCGCGGTCAATGGCGTCCATGTTCATCTGAACGATCTCCCCGCCCCGCTTGCCGTAGCTTTCGGCGGCGGCGTCTTTCATATGCTTTACGGCGTCGTCGATAGGCATGATATTAGCAAGCTGGAAGAAAGCGGCCTGAAGTATGGTGTTGACACGCCCGCCAAGTCCAAGCTCGCGGCCAATTGCAAGCGCGTCAATGGTGTAGAACTTGATGTCGTTGCTGGCGATATAACGCTTTACGCTGCCGGGCAGATGAGTTTCCAGCTCATCAAGGTTCCAGCCGCAGTTGAGCAGGAAGGTTCCGCCCTTTTTAAGATCGCTGACCATGTCGTATTTATTTACATAGCTTGGGTTGTGGCAGGCCACAAAGTCGGCTTTTTTGATTAAATAATTGGACTTTATGGGTTTGTTGCCAAAGCGCAGATGGCTGACCGTTATGCCGCCGCTCTTTTTGGAATCAAAGCTGAAATAGCCTTGAGCGTACATGTCGGTGTTGTCGCCTATTATGATTATGGAGTTTCTGTTGGCGCCTACAGTGCCATCGGCGCCAAGGCCCCAGAACTTACAGCTGGTGGTGCCCTCGGGTGTGGTGTCGGTGTCGTCGCCTACAGGCAGGCTGAGGTTTGTTACGTCGTCTATAATCGAAAGCGTAAATATAGGCTTTGCTCCGTTTTTGGCGTTTTCAAAAACGGCGATGATGTCGCCTGGTTGGGTATCCTTGCTTCCCAAACCGTAGCGCCCGGTATAAATCGGCAGGCTTTCAAATTTGCTGCCTTTGGCGGCTAAAACGACGTCCAGGTAAAGAGGCTCTCCCAGTGCGCCGGGTTCCTTGGTGCGGTCAAGGACTGATATTGTCTTTGCGGTGTCGGGAATGGCGGCCAGCAGCTTATCTTTGCGGAAAGGGCGGTAAAGGTGAACTTTAACCATGCCGACTTTTTCGCCGCGGGCCACAAGGTAGTCAATGACTTCCTCGATCGTTTCGCAAACGCTGCCCATGGCTATAATAACGTGTTCGGCGTCGGGGGCGCCATAGTAGTTAAACAGCTTATAGTTTTTATTGGCGCGCTTGTTTACTTCGTCCATATACACTTCGACTATGTCGGGCAAAGCGTCGTAAAACACGTTGCAGGCTTCGCGGGCTTGGAAGAAGATGTCGGGATTTTGTGCGGTGCCGCGCTGTATGGGGTGATTAGGGTTGAGGGAGCTTTTTCTGAAAGCGGCAACCGCGTTCATATCCAGCATCTCGCCAAGCTCGTCAAAATCCCAAGCTTCAATTTTGTTTATTTCGTGGGAGGTTCGGAATCCATCGAAAAAGTGCAGGAAAGGCACCCGGCCTTTAATCGCAGCCAAATGCGACACCGCGCCGAGATCCATAGCTTCCTGAACGCTGGAGGAAGCCAGCATCGCGAAGCCGGTTTGGCGGCAGGCGTAAACGTCGCTGTGATCCCCGAAAATGCTCAGCGCGTGGGAAGCCACCGCGCGGGCGGAAACATGAATGACGCATGGCAGGTTTTCCCCGGCCATTTTATACATATTAGGGATCATGAGCAAAAGACCCTGCGAAGCGGTATAGGTAGTGGTCAAGGCGCCCGCAGACAGTGAACCGTGAACCGTACCGGCAGCGCCTGCCTCACTTTGCATCTCAACCACCTTTACCTGCTGGCCAAAGATATTTTTAAGCCCTTTGGCAGACCATCTGTCCACGTCCTCGGCCATAACAGAAGATGGCGTAATCGGATATATTGCGGCAACTTCGGTAAAAGCATACGATGCGTGAGCTGCGGCGTTGTTGCCGTCCATGGTCATCATTTTTCTTGCCATACTTTGCTGTCCCTCCCAAAAATATCTCTGAAATATAATTCATAGCAACTTTAGATTGTATTTTTTCTCATTTTATACTATCATATTAACTTATAGGGTGTAAAGAGGTAGCATTATAAAAATCGCCTTATATGGGCAAAAATTCTCCCGTTCGTGATTTTGTTAAATATTTATCGAAATGTTTTTAGCTAAAATGATGGAATTTAATACATCTCCCCAAAAGGAGCGCAGCGATGAGAAAGTCATGCAAGGGCCCGTTTAATCTGCGCGAACTGATCGTTTTGCTGCTGGCGCTAACCGCACTGGCGGTTCTCCTCGTCCCGGAAAGCCAAAGCGGCGGCTTTGCCACAGCGTTTATTTCCGTCCGCGGGGAAAACGTGATCACGCTGCCCCTGCATTCCGCCCAGGATCAAACAATCTACCTGATGGAAGAATACGGCGTGCCGGTCACACTTGAAGTCCAAGACGGAAGAATACGCTTTGTTAACGTCGTCTGCCCTGACCTTATTTGTGTGAGAACCGGCTGGGTACACATGGACGGTCAAAGCGCAGTCTGTATGCCAAACCGCACGGCGGTGGTCATCGCGGAATGATGCAGTTGACGGTTATGGTATCGCGTTGCGCACTATGAATTTTAATTTTTTAGTGTCCCCCTGAGCCTTACGATTGTCATCCTGAGCGAAGCGAAGGATCTTTACTTGCTCAGGGCAGCCTCCGCAAAGAGCATTTAAGATTCTTCGCTCCGCTCAGAATGACAATATCCGCAGAGCCAACGGCAGCCCGGAACGGGCTTAGCGGATGCCTTTACTGTCCACTGTCAATTGTAACTATGGAATATTATACGTTAAACCTTTTCATAATAAACATAATCGAGCGGACTGTCTTGTATGCATGGAAAATTTCTGCTAAAATGTAAAGATGGTACGCAAAGCTAGGAGTTGAGCATACATTTTGAACGAACCCAGTTTATGGATGTACATATTCATCGTTGCGGCGCTGGCGGTGTCGGCGTTTTTAGCGGCGGCTGAAACGGCGCTTTCCAACCATAACAAAATACGCATGAAAAAAAAGGCGCAGGAAGGCGATCCAAGGGCAAAGACGGTTATTCACCTGATCGAGCATTACGACAAAACGCTGTCAACGCTTTTTGTGGCCGACAACCTGCTCGCCGTGGGCGCATCTTCCATGGGCGCTATGGTGTTTACTTACCTGTTTGGTGCCTCAGGCGTGCTTGTCAACACCATTACTTTCACGTTTTTGTTTTTGATCGTTGAAATTTTCCCCAAAACTTTAGCCGACGCCAGAAGCGATGAAACGGCGCTTGGCGTAGCCGGCCCCATGCGGGCGCTCTGCGTTATTTTGACTCCCCTTAGCATTATCTTCATGGTACTTCAGACAAAGATGAGAAAGTGGGCTGCAAAGGAAGATATTCCATCCATCACGGGTGAGGAGCTTTTGCACCTCATAGAAACCATTGAGGAAGAAGGCGTGCTGGATGAGCAGGAAAGCAATCTGCTTCAAACAGCGCTGGAACTTGACGAAACCTCTTTGTGGGAAATCATAACCCCCAGAGTGAATCTGGAGGCTCTGGATGCCGACAGCACCCGGGAGGAAATCGCCGAGTTTTTGCAAAACGCACAGCACAGTCGCGTTCCTGTTTATGAAGAATCGGTGGATAATATCATCGGGATCCTCTTTGTGCAGAAAGCCATGAGCCTTCTGATCGCCGAAAAAGAAGTTAACCTGCGGGATATAATCGAGACGCCTTACTATGTCCACGAGGGGATGAAGCTTTCCGGTTTGATTTCGGTGTTTCAGTCCAAGGAAGTTCATATGGCGGTTGTGCTTGATGAATACGGCGGCACAGCGGGTATCGCTACCCCTGTTGACATTTTGGAAGAACTTGTCGGCAAGCCTGAGGAATTGACCCCGAAGGAAGACGGCTCCTTTGAGATATCCGGCGACTATTATATGTGGGATATGTTCGATGAGCTGAGCATCGACGAAAAAGATATTGAAAGCGATTACAGCACTGTAAACGGATGGGCCATGAGCCATATAGGTTTTATTCCCGAAGCGGGAGAAAGCTTTGTTTTCGGCAATTACCGATTCACGGTGCTTGAAATGGACGGCAACAAAATCGCAAGGCTGAGAGCGGAGCCAGATACCAATGGACAATTGACAGTTGACAGTTGACATTAAAGGAGTCCGCTTCGTGGGCATTGTCATTCTGAGCCATAGGCGAAGAATCTTTAAAAAACACTTCGCTACGCTCAGGGTGACACTAAAAAATTAAAATATATCACGCGCAGCGCGATACCATATAACCAAGCACAAGCAGTTTGCCGGGCTTTACCCCGGCAAACCGCAACAAAATACCGTCTTCGAGCACCCATACAGCTCTAAGACACAGCAGCGTGGGCAGGACGGAGAAACCGCGAGCGCAATGCAATCATGTATGGAGGGATGGCGCGACGCAACCGTTAGCGAGCCCCACAAACTTAGCGAGAACCCCATATAAAAGTTTTTGAAGATCCTTAAGAAACTTTTTTCAAAAAGTTTCTTAAGCGGGGCAGCGGAAGCCAAAGCCTCAAAAATAAAAGCGAAAGAAGTGAAACAAGTTGCAGGACTTCAAAAACGCGCGCCGTTTGGTGATAAAGGTTGGCACGTCTTCCCTGACTTACGAGACGGGTAACATCAACATCCGCCAACTGGAGAGGCTGGTCAGGGTTTTAGCCGATCTGGCCAATTCGGGTTTGGAGATCGCTTTGGTAACGTCGGGCGCAATTGCCGTGGGCGTGGGAAAGCTGAAGCTGCGCGAGAGGCCAAAGGACACCGCTTCGCGTCAGGCAGCCGCAGCGGTGGGCCAGTGCGAACTTATGCATCTTTACGACCAGTGTTTTTCCCGCTACAACCAAACGGTTGCACAGCTTTTGCTAACCGGAGATGTGGTCGATGACCCCGTGCGCCGCAAAAATGCGGTAAACACTTTCGCAAGGCTTTTTGAGCTTAAGGCCATACCCATCATCAACGAAAACGACACGGTATCCACCAGCGAGCTGGAAGGCGACAGCTTTGGCGATAACGACCGTCTTTCCGCCGTGGTGGCAACCTTGATAAAAGCCGATGGGCTGGTAATTTTAAGCGACATCGACGGCCTTTACACAGCCAATCCCCAAGACGACCCGAACGCCGAGCTGATCCCGATGGTGGAAAAGCTCGACGATACAATTTTAGCTTATGCATCTGGGAGTAAATCCAACCGGGGAACCGGCGGTATGACCACCAAGATCTACGCGGCACAGATCGTCGTTCCGGCGGGCATAAACATGGCGATTATAAGCGGCAACGACCCGGAAAACCTTTACTCTCTTTTGGAGGGTAAACAAATAGGCACTATTTTTAGGGGGCAGCGGTGATATATGAGCGATCTTAATATTATAGGACAAAAAGCCAAAGAGGCGGCCGACTTGCTGGCGATTCTTTCCTCTCGGGAAAAAGACGCCGGCCTGTTTGCTATAGCAACCGCGCTGGAAAGCTCGGTTGATGAGATTCTCGACGCCAATGAGAAGGACTTAAGGGCGGCGGAAAAAAACGGTATGAGCGCCGCCATGCAGGATCGCCTGCGCCTGACAAAAGAGCGAGTAGCCTCTCTGGCGCGGGCGGCGCGCGACTGCGCCGCTTTGCCCGATCCCATCGGAATCGTACACGAGGGTTTGGTAAGGCCGAACGGCCTGCAAATCACCAGAGTTGCGGTTCCGCTTGGAGTCGTGGGTATCATATTTGAATCAAGGCCCAATGTTACGGTGGACTGCGCCGTCCTTTGCCTCAAATCGGGGAACGCATGTATCCTGCGCGGGGGCAGCGAGGCTATACACTCAAACACCGCTCTGGCGAAGGTGATGCGTGAGGCTCTGGCCGGGGCCGGATTGCCAGCCGGCGCGATCCAGCTTGTAGAAGATACCCGCAGGGAAACCGCCGCCGCCATGATGAAGCTGAATAAATACATCGACGTGCTTATCCCTCGGGGCGGGGCGGGGCTGATCGGCGCCGTGGTGCAAAACGCCACCGTTCCCGTGATCGAAACCGGCGTCGGCGTCTGCCACGCTTATGTGGATGAAAGCGCCGATCTGGAAATGGCGGCAAACATCGTACACAACGGGAAGACTTCCCGGCCAAGCGTATGCAACGCTTTGGAGTGCCTGCTCGTACACGAAAAGATCGCGGACGTCTTTCTGCCGCTTGTCAAAGAGCGGCTGGATAGCCACAGCGTAGAGCTTCGCGGCTGTGAGAGGACTTGCAAAATCCTTGGCAGCGGAGCGCGCCCCGCCAGCCCCGAAGATTACGAAACCGAATTTTTGGATTTTATCATAGCCGTAAAAGTAGTTGAAAACACCGGACAGGCCATAGAGCATATCCGCCGTCACTCATCAAAACACAGTGATGTCATCGTAACCAGTACTGTTGAAAGCGCCTCCCGTTTTACCCGGGAGGTGGACAGCGCCGCGGTATATGTAAACGCTTCCACCCGCTTTACCGACGGCGGGGAATTTGGCCTCGGCGCGGAAATCGGAATATCCACACAGAAGCTCCACGCCCGCGGGCCAATGGGGCTGAGAGAATTAACCAGTTATAAATATCTTATCGCGGGCAGCGGGCAGGTTCGTTAATGTGGCTGACCTTACCCGGACAGGAGAGTTTAAATAATGGCTAAAAAATTAAGAATAAATAAAAGACGCCGCTACGTGGCTCCCGTAGGTGGGGCATTTTTGCTGCTGGCTTTGGTGGGGCTTGTTGCGTTAATTATTACAAGTATAACCCTCACTAACCGCATACTGGATAACAGGAGCGATAAAGAACTGCTGGAAAACATTATCCGCCCGGTGCTTATGTGGGACCCGCCCCCCTTTGAGAATCCGGCCGACGTCAACCCCGTTCAACTGCTTCACTTCAGCATGTGGACGGCGCTTATGAATTCCGAGTACCCTTTCAATGAAAACCAGGAAATGGAAGTGCCCGCTTCCGACCTTGACGCGGCGGCGGCCCGGCTGTTCGGCCCCGGCGCGGTTGAATTGCAGCACCGGTCTTTCGGAGATTAAGAGCAAAGTTATTACTTCGACCCTGCGCGCCGGGTTTATCTTGTGTCCGCCACCGCGCAGCTTTTCCTGTATACTCCCCGCGTGGTATCCATCGAGAGCAGCGGCGGCGGTATTTACAATGTTCGGGTTGGATATGTCCCCCCAATAGGAGCGTTCACCGCAAACCTTCAGGGGGCGCGGGGAGAGCCGGAGCCAGACAAATATATGATCTATGTGATGAGGCGGGCCGGGGACACATACCAGATCGTGGCACTGCGCGACGACCCATCCATTATAGATGAAATGTACATGCCGGGGTAGAAGCAAGAAATAGAAGGATTGCTCAGGGGCGGACATAGTCCGCCCCTATGCGATTTCCTGCCAGTATTCGCAAGCAAGTGTGTCGGCATATCTCTTTTTCAGTCTGGGTTTGACGCAGTGTCCATAACGCAAAGCGTGATAATTTCCTCTTGAATATTTTATATAATGCAGGCGGAAGTGTTTGCAGTTTTTACAGCAGTTTTTACTTTCCATGTGTTGCGCCCTCCCAATATGCAGGGGCGATTCATAATCGCCCCTGCTATGTAAGCACAAACAAATACGGCGCAAGGATATGGATAAAATCCATACCTTGCGCCGATCGCAACACAGAAAGTCCCCCGGATGCTTGCTAATTTACAAGCTGCGGGTTATAATGTAGTTTGCAAGTGCGCGGCTGTAAAGCCGTTGGCATGGAAGGGTTGTTCTTCCCTGTCAGGGGGCAAGGTGTTCCACCACCTTGTTCCTGCCTTGCTTTTTGTTTGTTGTTATTATTGTAGCAATGTTTTTATCGTTTTGCAAGCCCGTTTGGGTGATTTTTGTAACAAATTATGCATGTTCAGGGTAACATACGCGGCTGCGCGCTGTATTTTTGCGGGCGCAGCCCGCTCACTTTGTCCTTGCCGGACAGGCGTTACTTTTTGCTCGTGCAAAAAGTAACCAAAAACACGCTCAAGGGGGTGCAGGGGGCCGCCCCCCGCTGTGTCGTTGGTAGCTGTGGGGGCGCACAACGACGGTATTTTGATGGCACCCCCTTGAGAATCCCCCCGCCCCCCCCGTGTAAAAGTCAGGGGCGGGGTGGTGGTGTCAACCCTGAGCCCTTCGCTTGTCATCCTGAGCGAAGCGAAGGATCTTTACCGCTCAGGGTAAACTCCGCGAAAGGTCTTTAAGATTCTTCGCCTGCGGCTCAGAATGACAGAAATTCCCCTACGTTGTAAGCCACTCGCAGGACTTCATATCCACACGGCCGTTCGGTAAAAACCGGACGCCTTCGTTTTTCAGGCGTTCGCGCCGCAATTCGTAAAATATGCCGCCCGTCACCGAGCCGTCCGCCATAACCACCCGATGCCAGGGCAGATGCTTGGGGCAGCGGCTCATGGCCCATCCAACCTTGCGCGCCGCGCGGGGCTCGCCCAAAATCCGCGCGATCTGCCCGTATGATATGACCTTTGCATACGGTATGCGCCCGACAACTTCGTACACCTGTTCAAAAAATGATTTGTTCACGGCAACCCCTCCCAAAGCGCGGATGCATATTGAAGCCCATGCAGCAACTTTTCCTGCAAAATTTGCGCGGCGTGATAGATTTTTGGCCGGAAGTTTGATACAATGTATAAAATGGTGTTTGACGCCAAACTTTTCTTGCATAAGTTGTCTACGTCATGACGTTAAAATTGCATCAGAGGAGGAAATCGCCTGTGACCGCAAACAAAAAAGTTCTCGGTTGGATAGAAGAAATGAAAGCTCTGGTAACGCCTGACGATGTTGTATGGATCGACGGCAGCCGCGAGCAGATAGCCGCGCTGAAAAAACAATGTATCGCAAACGGCGAGCTGCACGAGCTTAATCAGGAGCTGTATCCCGGCTGCACCCTGCACCGCACCGCCCTAAACGATGTGGCCCGCGTAGAACACAGAACTTTTATATGCTCCCAAAAACAGGAGGACGCAGGCCCCACCAACAACTGGGAAGACCCGCAGGTCATGTACGCAAAGCTGCGCAAGTTGTTTACCGGCGTTATGAAAAGGCACACCATGTATGTGATCCCCTATTCCATGGGCCCGATCGGTTCTTCATATTCAAAAGTGGGCATCGAGCTGACCGATTCCATCTATGTAGTCCTCAACATGGATATCATGACCCGGGTAGGCAAGTCCGCGCTGGATCAGCTTGGCGATTCCAACGACTTTGTGAGGGGGTTGCACGCCAGAGCCAAACTGGATGAAGACAACCGCTATATATGCCACTTCCCTGAGGATAACACCATCTGGTCGATCAATTCGGGGTACGGCGGTAACGTGCTGCTGAGCAAAAAATGCTTCGCTTTGCGCATCGCTTCCTGTCAGGGCAGGAGAGAGGGCTGGCTGGCCGAACATATGATGATTCTCGGCATTGAAAACCCGCAGGGAGAAATCAGATACATAGCCGGTGCTTTCCCATCCGCTTGCGGAAAAACCAATCTTTCTATGCTCGTGCCCCCTGAAATATATAAGAAAAAGGGCTATAAGGTCTGGACTGTGGGAGACGATATTGCCTGGCTGAATATCGGCGAGGACGGCAGGCTTTGGGCTATCAACCCGGAAAGCGGCTTTTTTGGCGTCGCGCCCGGCACAAACCCCCAAACCAACCCCAACGCCCTTGCCACCATAAGCAAGGACACGATATTCACCAACGTGGTGCATGATCTGAGCAACAACACCGTCTGGTGGGAAAAAATGGGCACAGAGCCGCCCGAAAACGCCATAGACTGGCGGGGCAACCGCTGGAACGGCAAAACCTCCGAAGAAAAGGGCGCGCACCCCAATTCCCGGTTTACCACCCCCGCCATCAACTGCCCCTGCATTTCCGGCGAGTTTCAAAATCCCAAAGGCGTGCCGATTTCCGCTTTCCTGTTCGGCGGGCGCAGGGCCAAAACCGCCCCGCTGGTTTATCAGGCAAGGGATTGGGAACACGGCGTTTTTGTGGGTTCGATCATGGCCTCCGAAACGACGTCGGCGCAAGCCGGGGCGGTGGGTATTGTCCGCCGCGACCCGATGGCCATGCTGCCTTTCTGCGGATACCACATGGGCGATTACTTCCAACACTGGTTGGAAATGGGCAAAAAACTGGGGGACAAGGCGCCCAAGGTTTTCCATGTAAACTGGTTCAGGGAAGACGACCTGGGCAACATCATCTGGCCGGGCTTTGGGGAAAATATGCGCGTGCTGGATTGGATTTTGCAGCGCTGCGATGGTACCGCAAACGCTTTGGAAACCCCCATCGGCTACCGGCCCAAGCCCGAGCAGATCAACATTGAGGGGCTGGACGGCATAAGCGTGGGCATTGTTGCCGATCTGCTGAAAGTGGATCAGGAGCTTTGGCTGGAAGAAGTTGACGATATCAGGGAGTTTTACGCCAAGCTGGGCGATAAACTACCCCCAGAGCTGCAAAAGCAGCTTGATGCTTTGGAGCAAAACCTGCGCAAGTTAAATATCGTGCCGCAAAGCGCCCCTTAAAAGCGGGAGTATTCCAATGTAATGTTCCGGCGAAATTAACGGTTTCATATAGCAAAGGAGGGTTTTGCCGTGCAACGCTTACTGCTCGTTTTTGTCGTGCTGGCTATGATATTAGCCGCCTGCCAACCCAATTGTGCGGTAGCAGTGCCGGAATATGCTTACTCTGCGCAGGAATCGGAACCAGAACCCGAACCTGAACCG
>Ga0123355_10004425_pt1 | contig 20433 bp, 15 predicted proteins | sample TergutEmb28metaG_3_FD_89872 | JGI IMG/M metagenome (GOLD analysis project Ga0123355, IMG submission 89872) | Embiratermes neotenicus P1 segment gut microbial communities from Petit-Saut dam, French Guiana - Emb289 P1 | ecosystem: Host-associated > Arthropoda: Insects > Digestive system > Gut ...
AAGTCTCCCGCCAGAAGACGGTTGTTGTTGATTTGGCTAAGTTGACTTTGCTCGATTACTCTAGCATCGTTTGCTTGCCATCCAGCAACTGAGTAAATATCTCTGATTGTGTTTCCAGTAATGCTTACAGCCATAGTAACTGCAGCGCCTACTTCTGCGTCAGATCTAGGAGCACCATTACCACCAATACGGCCAACTGCACCAGCTCTGTTAGCAACGTCTACTGCTGTCATCGCACCTGCTGTGAATCCAGCTTGTGTGATTACGCCAAACGTATGGTTAGCAGTATAGTTGTCAAGCATACCATTCCAGAACGTTGGAACGTTTCTGAATACAGGGATAGCTTGCTCAGTGTTAAAGAATGCTCTACTATCTACAGCAAGAGTTCTTCCGTCTGTAGTTACAAACATTCCAGTGTTTATGTTGTTTACGTCACGTGAGAACGTACCTGAGATTATATCAGAGTCAGCTCTGAAAGCAATAAGCATACCTTCTCTGTTAACAAAGATGTCGCCGAAAGCTCCAAATCTTGAACCAACATCGATTATTGAGTTCTCCCAATATTCAGGACCGATTACGCCTCTTCTGTGTTCAGCACCTAGAAGATTTGCAAGAGTCATGTTTCTGCCATCGTTGTCAAGAACGAAAGTTGTTCTTCCGTCACCAGCAACTGTTACTAGCCACACTGTAAGTGCGTTGTAAAGTGCGATAGCAGCGTTCTCTCTATCGATAGTTACGTCATCTGTAAGATCGTCATACAGGTGAAGTGCTTGACCTAGTGCTACGAAGTTTGCAGGCCATCTTCCTACTAGCTCCGAACTGTGGTCAACGTAACCGATAGCTCTAAGAATCATAGTGATTGCTTCGTTTACTGTGATAGTTCTTCCAGGCATAGCGTTACCATGTCCATCACCAATCATGATTCCTCTTGATTGTGCGAAAGCAAGGTATCTTACTGCCCAGCTAAAACCAGCTGTATCTTGGAAAGTAGTTGTTGCAAATCCTGCAAGTGCACTTTCCGGAATACCCATTGCTCTTGTAATCATAGCAGCAAACTCTGCTCTGTTTACTGGAGTGTGTGGGTCAAATACGCCACCTGGACGTCCTTCGATAATCCCAAGATTATGGGCTACCCTAATTTGCTCTTCGCCTGGTAGTCCTGCGATGTCAGTAAGCTCCATTGGAGCTGCTGTCTGTGCATGAGCTGTGTCAGCGAAAGCCATTGAGAAGCTTCCTAGTATAAGTGCCAGGATCAGCACAAATGAAAGCGTTTTTCTCATTTTTCTCATTTAAATATTCCTCCTTTAAATTTATCCGAAGGGGAGTGTTGTTTCTTTGTTGTTGCAAATTATCCTCCCCTTCTGAAGATAATCTGGCATTTTATATAGAAAATGCACACAATGTACATATCCTATCTTGGAGAATTATACCCTTTTGTCAAACTCACGTCAATGCTATCATAGCAAATGTAAACAAACCGTAATATACAGTAATATATCCGTAAATTTCACATTTTGCCTTGATGTTCTATCTAGTTCCTGGCAGTGCATGATGTAGTAGTATCGCTATGTCACCTCTTCTTGCTGGAGCATTCCAGTCATTTATCACAACCCATGAGTGTATCAAATTATATGTTTGTGCATACATAATGAAATTTTCCGGCCATGTTGGTGCCATACCCTCTGCCGCATCACCAGCACCTGGTCGTATTCTTATGATCGCCGTTATAGCCTCTGCATATGTCACTGTTCCTGCAGGTGCAAACGTTCCAGGCCCTCTACCTCGCAAGATTCCTGATTCTGCTGCGGCATTTATATAAGGTCTTGCCCATACAAACCCCATGAGATCATTGAACGTTTCGTTGAACTCCGCATCTAAAATTTGTCCTCTATTTAGAGTTGCTCTAGCCATCATTACAGCGAGCTCAGCTCTAGTTATGCTTCTGTCAGGGCGAAACAGCCCATCAGGGTCTCCTGTAACTATTCCTCTATTCATGAGAAAATCTACAGACGTAAAGTAACGAGAGGCAAGTATATCCACCGGCCTTGGACTTCTCGTGTCCCACTGAGTAAAATCTATTGCAAAAGCAGTTGCGCTATTACTAAATACTATTGTCAAAATTAATAAGGCGCCGATTACTTTTCTTTTCATGCTCTAACCCCTCTAATTCCACACAGTAACAACTGCGGCTACAGAACCTTGCCCTGGAGCAATTGCAAACGCTCTTATCCTCGAACCTTCACGAATATCTTCTGGTCTTCCAACTGTGTATGATCTTCCTTCTCCTGCAAGGGTATAAATCGCGGCTTCGCTCATTAAATCAATTACACGACCATTGTCAAGTGTTATAAGTCCCCTAGAGACGTTCTCAACTACTGCCCATTCTCCTACTGGTGTAAGTTCCCTAAAGTCTGCATGGCTTCCTGCATCGCTCGCTCTAAACGGGCCACTTGTTATTATGCCGTTTCTTGCTATCAATTCAAACACTTCTCCATTTAGGAAAGCGTCTTCACTAGGTGCATTGATGCCTTCATTTGCTGTCATCCACGCTACCTGTCTTCCTGCAACGAGCATGTGTATGCTATTTACTCTGTCGCCTCTCTCGTTAACAGTAACAGATGTACCGTTTATGACACCGTATATTCTACCTGTAAATCCTGCATCTATAGGCACTATCATAAGAGTTATTTGGCCACCTTCCACTATATAGAACGCAGGTGTATTTGTGCTTCTGAATTTGTGAATCGTATCTTCCCTATATTGGTTTAGGCTCGTTGGAAGTTCCATGCCTCTTCTAAAGTTGTTTCTTGTTCCATAAGCGTAAACCGAAACATTGCGACTTATAGGAATTCCTGCGAACGTAGTCATGTCTGCACTAACTCTACCAATTTGGAATTGTAGGTCTGACATATTCCAAGGAACGTTTGGCCCTGTTCCCGGAGTTCCTGGCTCTGTATCTTCTATATCCCCAACTTCTTCTTCCATTGACTCGCCTTTGGCTATGAGTGTGTCAAGTACATTGTATACCATGCGGGCCGCATCTTCTCTCGTTGCAGGAGTTGGAATGTTTGCAGGAAGTCCTGCTGATATTCCCTCAGTCTCTGCTCTTGCAATAAAATCCCCAGGCCAGTTTGTTCCGATTTGTGCATTTGTAAGGCCTATTGCTCTTAATAGCATCGCGAACATTTCCGGTGGTGTAACATTATTACTTGGTTTAAATGTTCCATCTGGATATCCTGTAACTATGCCATGTCTAACAGCAAAGCTGACATATCTATCTGCCCAATGTCCTTGCATATCAGGAAAGCCGCTTGGCGGTATGTTTTGAGTAGGTGTTCCAACAAGCTCCGCAGTCGGAGGGTTTATCGCCCTTACGATTATGGCACTCGCTTCTGCTCTTGTTAGATTATTTAGTGGGCGGAATGTTCCATCTGGGTAACCTTCCATTACTCCTGCTTCAATCAGTGCTGTAATCGCTGCCGCTTGTGGCGAACCTGCAGCGTCAGCAGGGATTGTTGCTCCAAAAGCCATACCCCCCGAAAGTGAAATAACAAGCACGCATATCAGCAACTTTGTTAAAAAACCTTTTCTTTTTAGTATATTCATTATCTTCCTCCTTGTCGTATAGAGTAGCCACTCTATTACATCCCTATTTTAAAACTAACTGCAATCCTAATTGACTGCTCAGCTTTGTTTTGTTGTCTTTTTTATAAAGCACAATCCATTATACCAAAAGAATTACATTTTATCCATTACAGCCTTGTTACAATTTATGGTTTTATTTTTGAATTTTTATTTTCATTTTAAAAAACATGGAACTTTTTCATGTCCTCTTACGTCTAAGCTAATAATAAAATATTATAATATGGGAATAATTTGACAAACATTACGAATTGTAAGAAAAAATTTACAATTTGTGATGTTGTAATGCTATGAAGCATTGTGATATAATTATTTCCAAATGATGTAAAAATTTAACTTGTGAAAGGGGAACTTCATGAACAAGAAAAAATTATTAAGCATGCTTGTAGTAATTGCATTAGTGTTTTCACTTATGCCACAAGCAATTTCCAGCCCTGCACACGCCGTCACTTTTAGTGATATCAGCGGTCACTGGGCGGCAGACTATATACAGAGAGCTGTTAATCAAGGATTTGTGCAAGGATTTGAAGATGGCACATTCCTCCCAGACGCTCCTGTTACAAGAGCACAGTTTACAACTATGATAAACAGGGCGCTTGGTAATAACGCAACCACAAATATAACGTTTGCGGACGTACCACATTTTGAATGGTTCTTTAACTATGTTCAAAGAGGTGTTGCTGCGGCATTCATATTTGGAGATGACCCTCAGACGTTTAGACCTAACGACTCTATAAGCAGGCAAGAGGCCGCTGTGATAGTGTCAAGGATTATACCTGCTCCAAACTCTATGGGTAATCTTAATGTATTCCCTGATAGAGCCAGCATTGCTGACTGGGCGGTCACAGCTTTCCAAAGAGTTAACGGCAGCGGATATATGGGTGGTTTTGATGACGGAAATCTACATCCTACCTTACCTTTGACGAGAGCACAAGCAGCATTAATCATAGGCAATATCTTGGTTAACGAAAATATAGTAAGAACAGATAACCACCTAGTAAGAAACAACAATGCGACACTTACTAACACCATATTTACCAACGGAGTTACTATACACAGTGAGCTTGGAAATGGTCGTGCTACTATAGAAAATTCCGTTATCCTTGGCAACCTTTTAGTCCAAGGTGGAGGTGATGCAGCAAACAATGGTGTTATCGTAAGCAATTCAAGAATTGCAAGTGCCACAATAGATAGAGCCGCTGACCCTGTAAGATTTACAGTTAGCGGAGAATCTGTTGTCGTTTCACTTGCTGCTGCAAGAACTGCAACGATTCAAACACAGAGCTTAGCAGGCGGTCTACACGGAAGTGGTATAAATAATTTGCGAACTCTTTCTAATTCAGATATTACACTACTCGGCAATTTCCCAAGAGTTACCGTTGATGGCGCTAACGCTGATTTGCAAGTTTCGTCAGGAACTGTTACGAATTTAATCGTTTCATCAGCGGCTCGCAATTCAAGTATTACGGTTGACACAGGTGCAACAGTAAGCACCGCACAAGTGGATGCCCAAAGCTCTTTCCACGGTCAAGGCAACGTAACTATCATGAATGCAAACGCAAGTGGTATTACTTACGAAAGAAGACCTGGGTCTATAAATACAAGCACAGGTGTAAGTGCACCAACACTTGTTTCCCCACAAGCAGCGATAACATTTAATCCTGCTAATGGAGCAACTCGTGTCTCTCGTACGAATCCGAGAATAACTATAACGTTTAGTACCCCTATGACACTTGACAATGGCAATGACATTAGAAACGTTGACATCGTGCAAGGTCTAATCGACGTAAGACGTGGTGCTGCGAACGGTACACGCATCGACTATACCGCAACAATCAACGCTACAAGAACAGTCATAACTATAACGCCGGATGCAAATTTCAACGAAGATACGACTTATTTTGTTCACATCCCTGCCAATAGCTTCCGCGATGCAGAAGGGAACAGAAATGTTGCACATACTATTTCGTTCTCAACAGGTGATGATTCTAGGTTTGTAACATTTAGCCCTGTGCGTAATGCAACTGGTGTTGCAAGAACAGTAAATCCGACAATAACATTTACAGAAGCCGTTGAGACTAATGCAGGCGGACTTCTAAATACAGCATTCTTTGATACTAACACTATCATTTTTAGAACAGGAACTACTGCTACAGGTGGACAAGCAGTACCTTTTGATGTTACATGGAACGCAAACCAAAGGCGAGTTACTATTTCGCCAATAAATCAACTTGTTGATGGACAGGTATACTTCCTTGGTATTGCAAATAATAGGGTACGTACGAGCTCTGGGCAAAATGTAATTCATGAAAATATAACATTTACAGTAGGAGCTGCCGCTCAACATACCATAACCTTTAATGCCAACGGTGGTACAGGAACGATGGCAAATGCAACCGTAAACACCGGTGCAAACTTTACAATTCCTGCAAATGCATTTACAAGACCTGACCAAAGGTTTACCGGCTGGCGCACAGTTGCTGCCGCAACTGGCGGTACTGCTCACGCGGCAGGTGCAACGATTAATAACGTAACCGCAAATATAACACTATTTGCTCAATGGCAAGCGGCAACGGTTAGGGCTGGTGCACAAAGCGGGACACTTACACAAGGTACTGCCGGAAATGTTACATTCCCTGTGACAACAACAAATTTCCCTAACGGTGCTCACACTCTTTCCATACTTGGTGCCCCTGCAGGAGTTACTGGAACCATTACCAACATTACAGGAAACAGCGCTACTTTGACATTAAATACCACTGCAGCCACACCACAAGGCACTCATGCTATAAGAATTGCCCTAGGCGGTTCATCGTCTACAAACTTTAACTTGGTTGTGGGCGCTGCTGCTCCTGTAGAACCTTCCTATAGCATCTCTCTTACTCCTACAGGGACACATGTTTTCCCACAAGCTACCGAAGGCTATGCTCAACGAGATGCTCTTACGGTAACGGTGAGAAATACGGGCAATCGACCAACTGGAGCTTTAAGAGTGGATTTAGAAGGAGATAATCACGCTAGTTTTGTATTGAACACATCACAACTAGAAAGTATTGCTGTTGGCACTACTACTAGAACATTTACGGTTAGGCCTGGCACAGGACTTGCTCCAGGGACTTATAGAGCAACTGTTGTTGTGAGAGGAGATAACTTTATCTTACAAGAACTTGAAATAAGCTTTACAGTTACTGCTGATACACCGCCAAACATTTCTCTCGACAGAGGCGGAACAGTAGCATTACCTTTAAATGAATACCTTGTCGTAATTGTTACGAACAATGGTGGCAATCCAACAGGTCCTTTAAACGTTAGTGTTAACTCTCCTTTTAGGCTATCAAATCTTACGTTGCCTTCAATAGCACCTGGTGACACTGCAAGATTTACAGTAGATCATCTTCCTACAGTTGCCTCTGGCGAACATGAAGGAATCGTAACTGTCTCAGGTGGGGCTAACTTAAATACCGCAGTATTTACCGTAACACTTTACGTTCCATAAAGAAAAATTTATTATAAAGAAATATAGACATGACAAAAGGATGGCTTGCCATCCTTTTGTTGTTAGTTTGTGTTTTAATTCTATAGCTGGCATGACTATAGCCATCAATTTTTCACAGCTATTCATACCCCCTTGGGTTTTTGCTTTGCCACCGCCACGAATCAGCACAAGCATCTTCTATGGTTTTTTCGGCAGTCCAGCCAAGCTCTTTAGAGGCTTTGTGCACAGAAGCATAACAAACCTCTACATCACCCTCTCTGCGAGATGCGATTTTTCGTGGGATTTCCCTTCCAGAATTCTTTTCAAAAGCACTGACAAGTTCCAGCACGCTCGTTCCCTTACCTGTTCCAAGATTAAAGACATGCGTTCCTTTATTGTCACTCAAATATTTGATAGTAGCGACGTGCCCCTTTGCTAAATCTGTCACATGGATATAATCACGAACCCCTGTGCCATCTGGAGTATTATAATCGTTGCCAAAAACATTTAATACTTCTTGTCTTCCTACTGCAACTTGTGTGATATAAGGCATTAGATTATTAGGTATGCCCTGCGGATCTTCTCCAAACTCACCACTTTCGTGTGCACCAATAGGATTGAAATATCGCAACAGTGCCACTGACCATCCATTGCTTGCAAAGGCTGTATCCCTTAAAATCTGCTCACACATAAACTTAGACCAGCCATAAGGGTTGGTACAGCTTCCAACAGCAGAATCCTCCGTCAGTGGCATAACATTATCACCACTGTATACTGTCGCACTAGAAGAAAATATAATTTTTTGCACAGCGTGCTTTTGCATAACTTTACAAAGTGCAATCGTAGAATCCAAATTATTAGCATAGTACGCAAGAGGCATCTTAACAGATTCTCCCACTGCCTTAAGCCCTGCAAAATGAATTACACAACCGATTTTATGATTTTCAAAAATATTATTCAATTTTGTCTCATCTCGTACATCAGCATCATAAAACGCAAACGCTTTCCCCGATAGTCGCTTCAAACGGTTTACAACTTCCGGTTTGCTATTTGAAAAATTATCACATGCCACCACATCATATCCTTGTGTAAGTAGCTCTATTACCGTGTGGCTACCTATATATCCTGTAGCCCCCGTTACGAAGATTTTCATCTTGGTTCTCCTATCATATAGTTAGTCTCAATATCAACGCTTCAATTATAAATCCTCATATAATTTGACCATTTCAACGAAATCACTAATTGAAATAAATCTTTCGAAATCATTGTTCAAAAATGCTTCACATTGCAAAAATAACCCTGGTTTGAATTTGACATCCAAGCTATTGTCTACATCTCGCTTTTGAATCGCCACGCTCCCCCTCAATATTTCGTGCAATTCTTCTAATGGTCGCAGTATTAGTTTCCGTTTGCTTGTACAAATTTCTACACTCCATCGTCCTGCCGATTCCCAGTTTGCGTGATAGGAAAACGGTATTTCATTTGTAGTATATCCTGCACCACAAAAAACAGAGGCTCTAGGATGCCATGACAGAGCACCTGCCGAAAACCCTTTTATTTCTTTTGGTTTGCCACCCAAAAAAAATGCTAAATCAAGGACATGCGATGAATTACACAACAGCCACGATTGTTTAATCTCTGATGAAATGTTCAAAGGTTCTATGTAATGGCTCCATTCTGTAAAATCAAATTGAAAAGAAGTCACTCCTCCATCTTCTTCGATTATTTTCTGTGCCTCAATCACTGAAGAATAAAATCGCCTGTTGTAAGCAATATATACCTCAGCATCGTTTTTCTCTGCACTTTTCTTTATCTCACTTATTTCTTGAAGATTTAATCCACCTGGTTTCTCAAGAAGAATGTATTTAATTCCTGCGTTAAAGAGTTCTATAGTACATTCTGCTAAGGTGTCAATTGTTGAACATACAATTGCACGAGTTGGAATGTTATTTTTTGTTTCTTCAATGGCTTTTTTTACGCCCCCACATACTACGGAAATGTCATACTTTTCTTTCAGGTCATTGGCTGATTTATATCCTCTCCCTATTACTGAAAAATCAACCGGCAGAGATTTCAAAACCTTGACATACTCTTGCCCCATATTTCCAGCACCTACTATCCATAAGTTTTCCATTTAATTAACCTGCCTTGATGTTTTTATGTAATTAAGCATTTGCTTTTGTCGGCCTGCCCTAAATGCTCTGCAAATGCTTCTATCAAAATTTTATGATTGTTTATACTATCTTCAAAAGGAGTAAGCTCGCAACTTCCTTCACTAAGTAAATGCTCTACCACAATATCTGTTAGCTGGCTTTGAAATTTAATCTCAAAAGTTACTTCTCGCTTTGCCCACTTGTTATCCTTCAAAAGTAGCTCGGCTGTTTTCTTTGTTTCATTTACAAAAATCGTCCCTGCTTCTGAAATTATTTTAATTTCAGCATCTCTTTCTTCTTGTGAGTCTATGTCATTAATCAGTAATTGCGAACCATTGTTTGAACATCCAAGTATTGCTCCACTAAATTCTAAATATCCTTTTCTCTTACTTTGACTAAACCCTTGATTTAAGAACTGAATATTCAAATCTACTATCTTTTGCTCTGATATGAACTCAAACAAATCTAAATAGTGAATTGCATTACATCCCAAATTAATGCTGTTTCCATGGACTTCAAAGAATAATATTTTTTTGCCTTTTAGCAATTTAGCTATTTCTTGATAAATCGCTTGTGCTCTCCTCGTACAGTTTACATATGCCGACACCTTCATTTTTTTAAATAATTGCAAAGTAGGTTCAAAACAATTTATATCATTGAATACCATTTTTTCTAATATGATGTACTTTACTTTACTACTTTCTAACAGTCGATTAATTACTTCGTATCGACTATTAGCATCTGTTGCGATAATAGCTATGTCTACTTGTTTTGGCATAAGGCTAAAATCTGTTGTATATTCAACCATGCCATCATCTTGATTGATTTCAAGATACCTTTGCTTAGCTATTTGAAGTGTATCATTTGAAACATCAAATACAAATATCTTCACTTTGAATTTTAGCAAGGCAAGTGCTTGCAAGTGTCTACTACCTATTTGTCCTGCACCTATTATACATATCGTTTTCATCAACCAACCTACCCTTGCCTATTTTTGATATTTTTATGCTTTTAGATTTTTCCATCTTTCAAAATTGATGTGTTTCTTATTCTTCCCAAACATTTTCCACACATCGGGATTTTTTTCCAGGTATTATCAATAAAAGCGTCTCTCAACACGCTCACCTTTTGTTGCCATATTTGCTCCAAACCATGTTCAGAAAAGTTCCAAATAAACTCTTTATATTTAGTCCCACTACAACAAGGATGTACTATTCCGTCGCAGTCAATTGCAAGCCTCTGCCAAAGCTCTGAACAAGCATAATTGTCAAACTCAGCATTGTTTAATACTTCGTAATCCACAAGGTCTTCATCGTACTCTTCATAATCAATAAATGCCATTCTATCCGCAATAGGTTTAAATAAATCTTGAAACAGCTCGCGTTCTTGTTCATTTTTTTCCATTTTTACCATTGTGATACGCAACAAAGGTATTGGAGATTTTAACTTATTACGTATTTCGATTAAATTTCTAATGTTTCCGATTACTTTGTCAAAATTTGCCCCTACTCTTATTGCTTCGTAAGTTTCTTTTATTGGAGAATCAAAAGAGATATTTATTTTTATGAGCCCTGCTTTAATCAATTTTTCAGCTAAGTCTTCGGTTAATAAGGTTCCATTAGTTACAACTCCAATATCTTCAAATCCCATATCGCTTACATACTGCACCATATCAACAAATCGCGGATGAAGAAGAGGCTCTGTTAAAATCCCAAACTTAACTGACGGTACCCCCAACTTCTTTGCCTCGTCAACTATACTCTTGAAAAGTTCAAAGTCCATATACTTCAGATTTTCACCTTCGTGAATTTTAAGCACAGTTCTTGAACACATTGTGCATTTTAAATTGCAAAAATTAGTCGGATCAATATCAATATGAAGTGGTCGCCCCTCAAGAATTAAATTTTTAGGGTTTTCCAACCACTTTTTACGATACTCTCGATACGCATCACTCGCTACGTTTTCTTCATACTTACTGATGTTGTCATATTCTTCAGCCGCCGAAAATCCTTTATTCACAAAGACGGTGTAATTTTTTTCTTTCATCATGTTTTCCCTCTTTTCTGTATCTTAATATTGAAATTCTTCATAAAACATGCCGTATAGGTTGTGGTCTACATAGTGTTCCTCTAACAGGTGTGCTTTTCTCAATGTGCCCTCAAGTACAAATCCTGTACTTCTGAACAATTTATCCATCGGGGCATTTTCTTTCAAACAACCACCTTTTAACTTCCTAAGAGACATTTCATTGAAAGCATATTGACATCCTGCCTTCATAACATCTAAAGCCAAGCCCTTCCCTCTATAATTCGCATCTCCAATCATTATACCAATATCTGCTATCAAATTTCTTGAATCAATATCTCCAATTTTAAAAGTGCCTATAAAATTAGTTTCATAATAGATTGCAAAAAAACAAACATCCTTCCTTTCATACAAGTTCTTTACATACTCCTCAACTGTAGGAAACTGTAAAGAATCTATGTATTCAGGTCTCCCAATATATCTAACTACATCGTACTGTTTTAGCCAATTGAAGTATGCCGGATTATGAAGATGTTCATCTGTAAATGTTGCAAGTCCAACATTTCCTTGTTTAATTGAAATCGATTTCATGAAAATTCCCTCAGTTATATTTTCTAAATACAGGCTTAACCTCTGAACCTATTAAATAATTTTCTACTCCATCTTCCAAAGCACTTTTGTAAACGTTCAATGCTTTACACACCGCCTCAAAAGTTAACTCCATTTCATTTTGACCGTGTGCATAGCTTATTGCTATGTATGGCATCAATATATTGCTTTTTATCATTTCTTGCAAGAATAGTGTCCTAAGTTTCATTGAAATTTCGCCATTTTTGTCTTTAGTGACAATAGCCGGAGAAACTGCGATACCGTCAATATAGAAATAATCTATCAGTCCAAAACTTTCTGATATTCGATTTATGCCATCTTTAAGTCTTGTTCCATAATCCCATAAATAGTCTGTCACATTTAATTCTTTATATATGTCGATGGTTTCATGTAATGCACCAAGCCCTGACATCTCTGCACCATGTGTTGTAGACATAAGAAATACGCGTTCTTTGTCATGGAACAACCCTCCAAGACTCATAATGTCTTTTTTGCCCATCAAAGCAGACACGGAAAACCCATTTGCCATTCCTTTTCCAAAAGTGCACAAGTCCGGAATAACATCGTAGTACTTCTGTGCACCTTTAAGATCCCAACGAAATCCTGTAATCATTTCATCTAGTATGAAAATTATACCTTCTTTATTGCACAAACTTTTAACACCTTGCAGAAATCCTTCGTGTGGTTCTATGTGTGTTGATGGTTCAAGTATCACACATGCTATTTGTGATGGATATTTATTTATTAAGTTTTCCAACGATTTTAAATCATTGAAATTAAAGTTAACTGTCAGTATCTTTGTTTCAGTTGGAATTCCTGCATCCATTACAGTATCTCCGATGAACCAATCATCATATGAAAAAAACGGATGTTGGAGACATCTAGCAATTATTTTTCTTCCAGTGTATGCCCTTGCTAATTTTGTCGCTGACGAAGTAACTGACGAACCATTTTTTGCAAACTTAATCATATCCATTCCGTCAATTAAATCTACCATTTTTTCTGCCACATCTACTTCTATCTTTGAAGCACGCGTCAATCCGTTACCGTTGCTGATTTGAGTAATTGCTGCTTTATTTACTCTCTCATTTCCATAACCAAGCGTAACAGCTCTAAGGCCCATGCCATAGTCTAAATATTTATGTCCTTCAATATCATACACATACGCACCTTCTCCTCTTTCTAAGATTGATGGTGCATTAGAAGGAAACTGGTCATCTCCTCTTGAATAGGTGTGTGCACCACCTGGAATATACTTATGCGTCTTTTTTCTGTAAATTTCAAGCTGCTTTCCCATCTATCTTCCTTCCTCTTTTACTTTGGCATGAAAATTTTCCCAATATTTTTCATCACAATCAGAATTGATGTTTCTAGTCTCTGGATTGCTTTTTATATAATTTATTATATCGTTTTGCTTTACAACTTGATTTGCCATATTTAGGGATTCAATTAAATGCTTAAAAAGTAAAAAATCTTCTTCGTAATCTAAAGTAAGCCTGACTTGATCTTGCTCATCTTCTTCAGCTTGTATTATATATATATTGAATCGTGAATCATTGAACAACGATCCCCATCCTGTATCAATCTTCTCGTTTTCTTTGTTTTCAATTATTTTTCTTAAAACTTCAGTCTTATATGCCATAACGTTAGTTCCAAATGGGTAATCTATTGTTTTTATTATATCATATTGCCCCTTTGTGCTTAAATATAAACTTATTACTCTGCCAATTAACTCTGGGTTACAGAAGATGTCATCTCCATCCACATTTACAATGAATTCTATACCGTTCTCCATCGCACATGCAAGATGCCTTTGCAAAAGATTATCTGCGTGCCCATGATAACAGTTCACATCATTTTGTGAAGCTACCATATCTAGCAAACTATCTTCTGGGAGTTTAGTTGTGCAGATGAAAATCTCTTCATTTGCATTAAAAGCTTTTATTCTATCAATTAAAAACTCTAGGATTTTTTTTCCTGCAACTTCTTTTACCGCTTTGTATGGCAATCTTGTAGATGCAAGCCTCACGGTTATAAATATTCCAGCTTTATTCATGATGTTTGTTGCCCTCAACTTTTGCGATACAATTCAAATCGTTTGACTTTTCGATAGCATATAGACAATTCAATATTTCCAAATCATCTGTAAGGCTATTTGCAACAAGCTTATCTTCTCTTATGCTATCTAAAAACGTCTTCACTTCTTCAATATACATTTCTTCAACGATATTTTCATTATATCCACTTTCTGAGTTCCCCTTCGGTTCATTGTAGTGAAACCACTTTTTTTCTTTTGCACAATAATGTTTCAATACTTTTTCATTCCAATCCCATCTAAGCTGTCCTATTTCGCCGTTAACAATTAAGTTGCGAACTGCACTTCTTGAAACCACATCCACTATTAACGTTCCTATTGTTCCACTTTTGTATTTCAAGATTTGAGCATAGGTATCATCGATATCTGCATCAAGCGAAATAGTCTTATCCCTGAAGCCTGCCACTTCATCTACATCTCCAAAAATCCAATTTAGCCACGCAAGTTCAAAAGGAACTATTTCCCTACATCCGCCGGTTTCCTTTCTTGAAACATAAAAATCTTTTATATCTTCCCACGGATGCCAGTCTGGTAAATATTGACCTGAATGATAGCTAAAGTTTGAAACTTTGCCAATTACACCACTATCCATCATCTCTTTTATTTTCTTCATAGTCGGATGAAATCTTAGTGTCGCAGAAGCGTAAAACTTTAGGTTTCTGCCGATTGCTTTATTTTCCAAGTCAGACAGTCCATCTGCCATGATACTAGCCTCTATGAAGCAGTGCATGTTGTTTTCAAGAGCAATATACGCACATTCCGTATGTTTATCAGGAGGAACAGAAACAAACATCACATCAAAACTGTTTTGACAAACGCTTTCTATCGAATCTATCGTTGTGATATTATATTTGTCACTAGCTTCTTTACGTCTTGCAGCTTTTAAATCAAAGCCTGTGATGTCATCAATTCCAAGTGCCAAAAGATTTCTTATTCTTCTTTTTCCCATTGACCCTAAACCAACAATCAAACATTTCATAATCTCAATTCTCCTAATATGTTAACTTTTTAAAAATAAATTCTTCACTAACAACCGTTTTACTCAACACCGAAACAATTTTTTCACTTGTTTTACCATCGCCGTACAAATTTTGCATATTCCCAATATCGCTGATAAACTCTTTGTTCAGTGCCATCTCTATTCCTTCTTTAATGCTTTTCCTATCGTATCCCACGTCAATTATGTTTTTGCTCCTCAATCTACCTTTTTGCCTATCACCAACATTGACTACTGGAAGTCCGAAACATGGAGCTTCTACGATACCGCTTGAAGAATTTCCAACCATAACGTCTGCATGCTTTAAAACGTCTAGGTATAAGTGATTTAAACTTTTTATAAAGTAACTATCATTTCTTGAACTTGCATATTCTTCAATTAGTTTATTTATTTCATCTCCTCCATAATCTGCATTGGAAGCAGTAAACAACAACGTTCCTTCAAAAGTATCTAATGCTTCCAAAAGATTTTCAATCTGTTGTTTTTGATTTTCAATGAGCGTAACGGGATGATATGTAATTATGAAAAAAGGATATTTTATAGTAAATCCCAAGTGCTTTTCTAATTCATCTTTTCCCATAAAGTTGCGTTTTTTAATGTTTTCCATTATAGCTGCGCCTACATTAAACACCCTAAATGACTGCTCTCCCATTTTTAATATGTTATTTTTGTACGTTTCGGTAGCAGCAAAATGTAAGTGTGCCATTTTAGTTATAGCATGCCTTATTTGCTCATCAATTGCTCCCTCTGTAGATTCACCGCCATGAATATGTGCAATTGGAATATTCATAGCAACAGCAGTAGACGCACTCGCTAAAATTTCGTATCGATCCCCCAATATGAGTAACATATCGGGCTGCAATCTGGCAAATGTGCCTGCAAGTTGTATCATAAGAAGCCCCATGCTTGTTGCGATACCACTTTTGTTATCCGAATCTACAAGTATATTTATTTCTTCATCAATATTAAAACCATCTTTTTTTATTATATCAACCGTATGTTCATGATTATAACTCAAATGACTCCCTGTAACGATTAATTGCAATTCTAAGTTGGCACTTTTTTCAACTGCTTTCATTGTTTCATATAAGAGGCTATACTCCGCCCGTGAAGAGGTTATCACACATATTTTTCTCATAACTCAATCAACTCATCTTCTTTAAAATTTCTTATGGCAACACTCCCTACTATTTCAAACCATCGCATTGGAGATATTCCATTTCCAGGTCTTTTCACTGTTAAATTATCGTCTGTAAAGAGTTTCCCTTTTTTTATATCACATTTCGCAACAATACTTTTCCTTGCAATATCTATATTTTCCTGCTCTGATTGCATAGGTTTTTTTTCGCCATCACCTATGGACAATTCAATATTTCTAATGCCTTTTATCATCTTCTCCAGCTCGTCAGGCTCTAAGCTTGCTTTATGATCGGGTCCTTCCATATTCCTGTCAAGTGTGAAATGTTTTTCTATAACAGTCGCTCCCATCGCAGTAGCTACGATCGATACTTCAATGCCTTCTGTATGATCAGAATAACCAATCGGCACGCCCAGTTCATCCTTCATAGTTTTCATCGCCATTAAGTTTACATCTTCGTATGGTGCAGGGTATTCTGTTGTGCAGTGTAGAACTGTAATCTCTCCTGCACCATTTTCATTGAGTATCTTTATTGCATCTTTGATTTCACATATAGTACTCATACCCGTTGACAATATTATGGGCTTTCCTAGTTTAGCGATTTTAATAAGGTGAGGAAGATTTGTAATCTCACCTGACGGAATCTTCCATACCTTCATCCCTATGTTGTTTAAAAAATCTATACTTTCAAAATCAAACGGTGTTGATAAAAATTCAATTCCTTTGATCTTGCAATGCTCATTAAGTTCCGTAAATTCGTCAAACGACAACGCTAGCTTACAAATCATGTCTAACTGACTTTCTTCTGAGCTTGTTTGTTGTTTTTGATACACCGCTTTTTCGGCTTGCTTTGACACGACATGTTGTGGGATAAACGTCTGAAACTTGATGCAGTCTGCACCAGCGTCTTTTGCCTTATCAACCATTTCCTTTGCAATCTTGAGACTTCCGTTGTGATTAACACCTGCCTCTGCAATTATAAAAGCCCTCTGATTTACAGACATGACTATATGCCCTCCAACAATTTCCTCATTTTTTCCATTTCGTCTGGTTGTCCCATATCAATCCACGACATTTCACTTACCGGATAGACGCTAACTTTCTTTTCTTTTTTTCGCAATTTGTCCATTATTTCAGGAAAGCCTATAGCAACATCATCTTCAACTTCGTTTATTACTTCAGGCTCAACTATATAAAATCCTGTATTGGTCAAAAAAGAATATTCTGGCTTTTCTTTAATTTCGCCTATCTCACCTTTTTCGTTCATAGAAATAACACCGTACGGAATTGTAAAGTGTTTATGCACACAAACCATCGTAACTACATTTTTCTGCTCTTTATGATATTTGTAAATATCACTGTAATCCGCTTTTAAAATACTATCACAATTTGTCAAAAAGAATGTTTCATCAATATATCCTCTTAACAACCTGAGTCCACCACCTGTTCCTAAAGGTATATCCTCATCATAAAAGGTGATTTTACAATCATTTGCCTCTTCATTAAAATATGCCTTTATCATTTGCTTTTTATGGTTCAAAAGGTAGTGAAAATCATTACATCCACACTCAATGAATTCATTCATTATGTGTTCCACAATTGGTAAATCCCCAATCGGCACTAATGCTTTTGGCAATACTTTCGTATATGGATATAGTCTTGTCCCTTTCCCGCCTGCCATAATTACGACGGGTAAGTTTATTTGTGGAGATTTATTCGAATCATGAGTATTTAGAAATTTAATGCCTTGAATTTCTAGCTTGTCATTGACAACAGGAATTGACAGAACAGCCTCTTTCCTCATAACACTATCTGCATTTCGAGCATCTTTTTCATATATATATCTAGGCGTATATTGTGCTACCTTTGTAATTTTATCGTCAAGAGATCCCCCACGTAACAAGTGTCTCCTAAAATCTCCATCCGTTAATGTTCCCAGGAGTTTCTTTCCTTCCGTAACATACAAGATACGTTTTCCTTCTGTATCAAGCTGGCGCATTGCCTCTAGTAATGTTTTGTTTTCAGATATACATAATTTCGAAAAATCATTATTATTCATTGCCATTCCCAACCATCTATAAGTTTTAGCTCATTTTATCATAGCATACCATAAAATCCAAGTGTAACGGTTACATTAACGTTTGAATTGTTATTGAAATTGTTTATATGATTTATATAGTATATCCTGTTTTATATTTGCTTTGGTTATTTTTAAAAAATTCTATCGTTTCTTTTAGCCCCTGCGAAAGTGTGTACTTCGAATCCCAATCCGTCAGTTCTTTTATTTTCTCATTTGACCCAAGAAGCCTGTCAACTTCGCTCTTTTCAGGACGTAACCTTTGTTCGTCGCACACTATTTTGGCACACGGATTAATTTGGAGTATAAGCTCTTCCGCTAATTCGCCTATTGAAATCTCTTGCTGTGTTGCTATATTTATTTCTTCGCCTATCGTATTCTCCGATTTTGCAATTTTAATAAAAGCACTTATTGTATCTTTTACGTAATTAAAATCTCTTGTTGGTGAAATTGCTCCTAGCTCTATTTCTTCATTTCCGGCGAGAAGTTGCGTTATGATTGTAGGAATAACCGCCCTTGTCGATTGGCGAGGACCATATGTGTTAAATGGCCTAACAATCGTTACCGGTAAGTCAAAGCTCCTATAGAAACTTTCCGCAAGTCTATCTGCACCTATCTTTGTTGCAGAATACGGAGATTGTCCTTGAAATTGGTGTTTTTCATCGATAGGAACGTACTGTGCAGTTCCATAGACCTCAGATGTAGATGTTATGAGAATTCTTGAAGTTTGCAGTTCTCTTGCAGCCTGCAAAACATTTAGTGTTCCTTTTATGTTTGTATCGACATAAGAATCTGGCGAATGATAACTAAATGGTATAGCTATCAGAGCAGCAAGGTGATAAACCTCGTCCATTCCTTTCATCGCCTCTTTAACTCCATTTGGATCTCTTATGTCACCAGAAAATATATTGATTTCTTTTAGAATGTTTTGGGGGAACGTATCAAGCCAACCCCATGTGTTAAAGGAATTATAAAATGTAAAGGCTTTTACCTTATAACCTTGTGTTACCAATTCTTCTACTAGATGGCTTCCTATAAAGCCGTCCGCACCTGTTACTAATACTGACTTTGCCATATGCACTCCTTATCTCCTTATGATGTTTTGAAGTTCACTTTCTATGTTCTTTACTGCATTTTGCTTAAATAGCCTTCCACTTATGTCATTGCTTTCTATTTTGTTATCACACATTACTAAGCCCATAAGCTCCTCCGCATCTCTAAACGGCTTAGCATATCCCATTTCAACCAAATCTTCTGCGATATATTTATTATGCATGTTATAAACAAAAACTGTTCCATTAAAGGCAAGGGCTTCATACAAAACAGTTGATGCAACACCAACGTGAAATTTTGCTGAAGCTAAAAGTTCATGCACATTTATCGCCATATCTAAAACTTCTACGTTTCCGAATTCCGCTAAATTGGGATACTGCATTTTCCATGATTTGCTCTCTGATGGATGTAACTTATACTTCACTTCAATCCCAAATTCTGCAACAATTTTTGAAAACTCAATCGCAAGTTGACTCAGTTCTTTTCCTACTGCACCTGATGAATAAAAAACCACTTGCTTTTCGTTCCTCTCAACATTCTTTAAAGATGCTCTTGATATATCCATTTGTGGAAATCCAACACTTGTGAGTGTAGTTCCTATTGGCACACGCATTGCATTTGTCCAATAATCCCCAAAAGTAAATATGTAATTGGGCAGATATTTGTTCTCCGATGATTTGTCTAAAAAATTATATGCAATGTGATTCTTTCCAGAAGCTCCATGTTGGAGCTCTATAGTTGGAATATTCCATTCTCTCGCTGCGGCGATTATCCCCATCTGCCTTATGCTATAATGGTTTGTTAAGAGTACACACTTAAATCTATTCTTGAGAAGCTTTTTATAATAGTTTTTATATAGAAGAAAATTCTTTACATTTTCTTTAATTATTTTCATATATTTGTCATCTAACTCTAATCCCAGTTTTTCCATATGTCCAAAGAACTGCATAATATCTTTAGATGCTTCTAATTCATTCGCTTGTTCTGTGTGTTCAGAGGGTTTAACTATTCCCATTTTTTTTAAAAGCGAATATGGTTTACGATATTTGCTTGCTAATATTCCTCTTTCTTCAGCCGGATCCAATACTCCCCCTTTTTTTAGGAAAATATAATATCTAGCACATCGGCTGTTTAAAATTTTCACATCTAACTTTTTTAACTTTTTATCC
>Ga0123355_10004426_pt1 | contig 20433 bp, 13 predicted proteins | sample TergutEmb28metaG_3_FD_89872 | JGI IMG/M metagenome (GOLD analysis project Ga0123355, IMG submission 89872) | Embiratermes neotenicus P1 segment gut microbial communities from Petit-Saut dam, French Guiana - Emb289 P1 | ecosystem: Host-associated > Arthropoda: Insects > Digestive system > Gut ...
ATAAGTTTATTTCATGCCTCTACATGTTTCGAGCACATGTGCTCATCATCAGGAGGTCAAAATTGCATTACACAGCCTCTGGTATCATCACACCTATAGGTGGCCATCTTGTGCACAAGACAGCCACCTATAGGTGGGATGATACCAGAGGCTGTGTAATGCAATTTTGACCTCCTGATGATGAGCACATGTACTCGAAACATGTAGAGGCATGAAATAAACTTATTGTAGAACAAAAGTTTTGTGCATCAAGTTGGTTAATTACTGAGATAAATTGTATTACTTTTCAGGCCTTAAAAATAATACACATTTAGAAGTTAAAAGACCTTAACTTTGTATGTAAAAAAAAAGTTATTTGTGGAATACAAAAGTGTTCATGTATTCAGTTTCCTTACTCAAATGTAAGCTTTTACTCACGGGTGGACACTGAACCAAACTCTCCTAAAGAAGAATCAGTCTCATGTAATGTATTTAAATTTAACAGTAACTAGTGATTTGTTAAGTATTAAGTGTGTCATAAAGGATGTCTTGGAATTATCTAGAAATTTTGAAATTAAATCTTTCTAATTACAAAAGATGATTTTCCTTAAGAAGTTCAGTGATTTGGGCACAACAACCGGAATAGTGGCGGATAATGTAAAATAGAAATGAGTGAAAATTTGCAACAGAAATTTAGACTGCCTCTTTAATAAAAACTAATTGTCCCAAAGCTACAATGTATTAGTATGATTGTTTTAAAATTATTTTCTATAATTGAAACAAATATTATGAAATGTGTGTACAGTAATATCAAACTTTCCATTTTAAAAATTGATTATGGTAGAAATACTCAGTCCAGGGTGTGCAGTTCATATTTTAGAACGAATAATGTTTTCAATATGAAATGTTGACAAATTTAATGTTAACATTTTCTCAATTTTTATCAGTGGTTGTTATTAATTTATTTGTAAATTTATAATTTGAGTATTTATATGTGATATTAGTAAGTCAATTAATTATTATGATTACATTTTGATTTACTGAAACTGAATAACATGATACATGTGTTAGGGCAAACCATATTTTATTGCAGAAAATACAGATTTTCTTATGATATCAACTTCTTATGTTGGTCTTACATAAAACATAAGTTGCATTATTCTTACTTGTACCAGTGAAGAATGTTAGTTCACATTGCATTTGAATATTCCTGGCAACACAGAGTTTTATACAAAATGGGCCTTGAACAAAGATTAGAATAAGGTAAATATTTTCCAGTGTTCTATTGTTAAATCACCATAGGAATTTCAGCCATCCAAGAATTGAACGTCCAGTTCTTTTTTCATCTCTTGAAAAGAAACAATAAGGTGTTGTTATGTCATGGTTCAAGAACAAAGCTACCAACATATCAGTCATATACAGGGATCGGAATGGCTTTGCAGATTGGGGTAGATGGTGTGTCTCAACACTAGGTATGAGTGAAGTGCAGGTACTGGAATTTGTTTCTACAAGTATAAATTTTGGGAACAATGGATATCATGTCTCAATTCATTAAGAACTGTTTAATTAAACAAAGGCTTTCAAAAAGTACACAAATGGCTTCTATTTCTACCCACATATTTGTCCATTACCAGCTCATGTCATATGATTGTGTAATGTTATCATCTCACTGGTATTAGAGTGGCCTTGAGAGCTCTGAAGTAATTTGTGAACATTTTTGAGATGATTTCGTATTTATGTGAACTGATTTGTGTGCATGATATGATGCAGGTCTTCATAAAGACAAAATGGTGAAGTTTCTCCTGTGGTTAGTAGAAAATTGAAGGCCTAAGCGTTGTGGATGTGATATATTCAACGGAATATATGACAACCACAAAGCTTCTTAACCACTTTTTTGTCAGGGACCCCTTTGAGAGTCTGGTGAAATCTATGACCCCTTCTCAGAGAAATGTATTTAACCCTTTAAACGCTGAGTTAAATCCCATCTGCCATCTGCTGGCATTATTAGATCACCATATTCTCCACGTTGGCAGGATAAGTGTTAAATGCATAAAATAAAGATAGTGAGATTTGTTGAAGTTAACAAACTCTCTTGGAGTCTAGAGGACATAAGTTACTTTGTTGCCTACATTCATTCTTATATGAAAAGCTAGTAAATATCAATCATAGGTTATTGAAAACAAAGTTGTAATTTTTTTTGTGTCCAAATTCATGGACCCCCTGAAATCTATCCATGGACCTCCATGGGGTCTTTGGACTCCAGGTTAAGAATGGCTGTGCTAGTTGAAGATAAATGGCGAGCTTGAAAGCCTGGCTGATTCATCTGTGGGATAGCAGCCCCAATAACAATCAGATAGATGGCTAGAACAACAGTGGGGCCAATTCAGAGTCAGAGATGTGGAGAAGCGTTACCTCTGCCAGGAACTAAATCTCAGCAAACCATCCTGCATCTTAGTGAGTACATTGAGCTGTTCTGGCTACAAGGTATGACAGTACTTCTATTTAATTTATTATTACCGTAAGTTTATGAAGCGACCAATATACATACGTTGAAGAAAAAATGCGACACTGTTATAAATGCAAACATGTATTAATAAAGGTTATTGAAGAGATTGTGATTGTAAAGTATGTTTACTAATTAAAAAAATTAAACAGTTAATTTTTCAGCGCTTAGATTTGTATATTAACAGACCATTTTCAATCCTTCTCTTTCTAAAAAAGGTAAATCAGTCCCATTACAGGCCCAAGGTGCCCAGAGAGTTCCAGGACGTTAAGGTCCCCAGATTATGTGACAATGGCCCAGGATGGTGGTAAGGTTGTCAGCCTTAAGCACCGGCTGCTTTTTACCCCCAGGAAATACTCATTTCTGTTAGAGGCTGAGTCGACCCCAGGGCCATAGTGCGATTGGAAGGATAATGTCAAGAAAAAATTCCAATGACACCATCTGGAATCGAACCAGTGACCTTCTGATTTGTAGCACATCGCCTTAACCACTGTGCTAGCGCGGTCCCCCTTCTCTTCCTAACCTCATTTAATGTCTTACAGATTACCACTTTGAAGATTAACATTTGTTACAAGACATCGCTCTCATTTGAAGTGTTCATGAACTCCATTGTGGTCCTCTGACTTACAAAAGCAATTTTCATTTTCATTTGCCACTCAAAAGAACTGTGGACTCATTTAGTTCATTCTATCACTGCTTTAGTTGGTCTTGAGGAATATAAGGGTGGTAAGTACACGTAAGTCTATGAAAAATTACAGTTTTTTGTGACTCATTGTCTTCAGATATCTTTTTTGCCATCTGTAATGAACACACCTACTCATTCACTGTGTTTTCTTGTGAATATGGGCTCGCACAGAATAACTGTTTGTTCCTTCCCCCAACCTGGGTCCTGGTATAATGGAATATTCCCTTCATGGGCATGCTGTTTTGACATCTCACTCTGTGTAATTATTTGCAAGAAGTTTCTTATGAATTACACAAAAATATTATGATGCCATATGTTTAATATATTTTGGTACTTTTATCACCAGCATATTTTCCCTACTTGTTTTCAGTGGCATAATGCATACAGCTTACTGTTAACATATGACATTACTGTTTGTTTTTATAATGCCTCAGGAAAGCTATGCAGCCTTATCAGTAAAGCTTTAGCAGTGAGATGTGAAGGAAATAGTGACCTGGTATTTTGTCACTACAAGTTGGAGTCAAATATTCACTTAGTTGTGAATATCCGTTTCTACTACATTAACAAGTTAGTGATTTTATAATGTGCAATGTGTTTTTCTGCTGTGAGATAATGGACCATATGCGTGGGAAATTTGTTTCAAATGAATGTGACACCAGAAGTAAAAATTAAGAGACATTTGTACAAAAGCTGTAGATTTTTGTGACACATTTAGCCACACATGTTCTTGTTTATATGGAATGTTGCAAATAGTGTGATGTCCATATTTACATCATCTGTAACTGACTGTGATTTACAGCTGAGTCATCATTTTGGCCTTTTGATATTCCTTGGACTTGCAATCAGTACCTGGATAAGAATCATGCTTAACAATTTTATTCTGTCACTCCTCTTAGACATAACTTTTATTCCTTGAGCCAAGTTTAACAACACAGCATTAAGACATTAAAGGGCTATGTTAAACAATTTGATGTAACCTGACTGGAAACCTTCCAGGCTGTGTTGTCTACTGCAACCTTACATCATCAATAACCTGCAGATATTTGGATGTATAGGATTGAGTTTTGCCTGCACTATGTTTCAGCTTTTGCCTTTCACTTTTTCACCTTCTTACATTATTCTTTTTTGATAAATGAGCCTAATAACCTTTATCTGTAATCAACCGCGAGGAAGAGGCGTGGCAGAAAAAATAAGCCATACTGGAACATATCCTTCTCTGTCTCTCTAACATAATATATTATGTTCCACTTTTCTGTGGCATGAGAAAATCCATATAGATACTGAAACAGCTGCTCCTGAGGGAGGCTTTAGCAAACTACCTGACAAACGATAATCACCCTATTTTCCACTCTGTTAATTTGATCTATTTTTAGAGAAATGCACACTGTTTCTACCCTCTCTTATCTGTTGATCAATATTTGTGGCAATATTGACCAATTTCATGGTTTGATTCCATACTGTACTATGAGCTGTTATTTTTGTGGTAATAACAATAAATCTTCTAATTGAATTCCTTTATAATAATGCCTTCAGTAATCTTACATTAGATATGAGTTTATCTCATCACATTTGCTCTTATACATATCACAATGTAATAACACTGATCTTTCTTTCCAACTGTTATTTAAATATGAATTAGTAGGGTCTGCTTTTTTCAGACATATTATCTCTGTTTCGTTTCCTGCAATTGTGTTCCTAGTTTTAAACCCCTCTGAATGAATGAAGAGTGAGTTTGTAGTTCATCACAGTGTTGTTTTTGTATATTTGGTCCATCTTGTTTGGAGAATGTATCAACATGTAAACCTCTTTATTTTCATTCTTGCTAAGAATGTATGTGTATTTTGAAGTTTGTGTCTTAAAATCAAAGGGATAAAAATGTATAAATTTAAACTAGTAAATTATGCAGTAAGTAGCCTGCTGCATGTGTGGGTGTGAACATGAATTTCCATTAAACTGTTGCATAAAATATGCTGTCATTTGCCAAGGTGTCAGAAAATCATTATGTAATAAAGATTCAATCTGATAAGATAGTTATTAAATCATATTTAACTCTTTGAAGACTAAAAGCAATATGCAATGTATATAAGTTTTACCCTTTATATATTCATTCTGCATCTCACAGAGAATACAGTGTGTTTCCATTATAAAAACGAAATTATGACTTCTGTATAGGGGGAAAAAAAATAGCTGTTTTTGGTACAAACTATATGGAACACACAAACACTATGAGTGGACACCATGCACAGTTCTTAATTTTTAACCTGGAAATAACCACTAGACTTCAAAACCTTAATGTTGTAATTAACTGTATGGTGCAGACTCTTCCTTGAGAAAAATGTAGTTGCATAGCTTGTCTTGAAATTGCTGCTTACATTGAACGTGGGGTGTTATGCCAAACATTTGACTTGATTCTGAGCCTACGGAATACAGCGTATGTACATATTCATACCCTGTTTCTGTAAGAACCATTTTTATAAATTGTCTTGTCTATTGATATGCCTAAATTTCTCAAGTGACCTTTTCTGTGGAGTTTCTAACACAAACATGTTGTATACATTTATTGTTGTGACTCGTGTTATATGTGCTGCTCACTTCATTCTTCTTGTTTTAATCACTTGAAAATACCAGGAAGTCATTGCTATTTCGGTGGTGGTTATGATGACATAAATGCCCAGAGAGTTGGTAGTTGTTTTGCTGCCCTACTGCCAGACTGGCATTTCCGATATTGTTAATGGAGGAATAACGACATATTCTCTTATTAATGTACCTCATAGCAATGGGAAAGGGTTGCATAATAATTTGATTTTATTAAGTTTACGGTTCAGTTGTACTAGTTTGTACCATCATATAAGTCTAAGCATAGATTTGGTAGTACAAGGTGAAGTGTCTGTACACGCTATGAAGACATATAGGGGCAGTGTAGGTATAGATCCACTCATTCTTAACAGGATGATTATTGGTCAACCTCATGCACCGGCCTCTTTACCCTCAAGGAAAGAATTCCTGGTACCCATTGAATAGGTGTCAAGATTATTTGTTATGAATATTCACGTTCTTTACGTACTATTCATTCCTGTCATCATGTATCAAAAACCCGAATGAAGGCAGTCGAACTTTTGATAGTATGATTCATTCGATAGTATGCATTCCTCCTAATACCAGCACCACAAAAAACGGAAAGAGTGAAACTGGATATTCACCACTTCCTGTCACCGTTGTGGTCCGCACATGCGCAGTGATATAAAATGCATTTGTAGGTAGAAGTTAAGTTTGTGTTTGTGGCTAGTGTAAACTGTGTTTAATTCGAAATGTTTTGTGATTTGAGTATGTGATATGTGCTGCGTGTACTGTAGTGATGTATCAGCACTTTGATGTGATAAAACGAGGTACGTGTATGTTTGAAACTGCACCTATCTTCGTTACGGGCGGAAAGTAGGAAGAGCATTAATGTCGTTTCCGCCATGAGTTGACCGGTGTGTACTGTCCTATCGTGAGTCGTCAGAACAACGTTAAGGAACCTGTACGTTACATCTTCAAGAAAGGAAACGTGCTCGGTCCGTCACTACAGATGTGTAAGTTGAAAACTAGTTTTGAAAGTACTGAAATTTTGAAGGTTATGTAGATAAAGAAGTGTTAGGTCCATGTAACTATTTTAAGTTCTGTAAGTCCTCTCCGTCCGCCATATTAACTGAAATGGGGCCACTAGGCGCTCCAACTCACATTCTTCCCAGTTTATTATTTGTTTATTTATTTATTTTTGCATTCTACAAATCCATAAGAGGAACGCTTGTTGGATACAGAATAAATCATAAATTATTATCCATTAATTGTCATAACATTTATTATTGGAGATGTGTTTGTCGTTGCTGAATGAACAAATTAATGAGCGGGCCGATGAGAACCGGGTTTCGGCCCCGCCGACCAGATCTGGGTGGGTTTCTAACGTCCGTCATTCAGCCACCCATCGTCCATTAGCCTATCTCATTCACCAAACTGTGTCCACAGGTTATTGTGGGTCTTAATTCACTAGCCTCCACCGGAACGCGTTTCCTTTAATTCGCCGAACTCGCGGAACTATCTCATTCCCGGATTCGCAGTTACTCAACGGGTCCTCCGTCTTTCACGCGCCGGTTTCCGTTCACGAAACTTTATCGTTCACCAAACTGCATTCTTCGCCTATTTGTCAGTGGTTGCTGTGTGGTTCATATGCCAGTCTCGTTAACCAGCTGTAGTATTAGCTTTGTTGTTAGGTAAACTAGGTAAGAATTTCACTAAGTAATAGTGTATATATGTACTTTATATAAACAGCATATTCGTACTTATTTTCACTTCCTGATTTTTATTTCAAAGTTTACGTTATGCAAGAAACGATGAGAAAACATAACTATTAAAACAACTTTTATTTCGGTACAGATTTTTCCGCCAAAGTATAAATAATTTCGTTTCTAGATGCCAGTTTGGGGTAAGGTTGTAAACTAACATGTTTCCTGTTGTATTTCAAGTCTTATAATCCGCTTTTGAATTTGTTGTTGATAAATGATTAGCAGAATGTAATAACGTGACAGAATGTGAAATACTGCCCCCCCGTCCCCGGGATAGTGTAGTCGGTATAGTGACTCACTACGGGCTGGACGGTCTGGGGTTCGAACTCCGATGAGGGCGAAATTTCCGTACCAATCAATACCAGCCCTGGGGCCCATCCAACCTCTTATGCAATGAGTACCGGGTCTCTTCCGTGGGCACAGAGGCCGGAGCGTGGTGTTAACCGCCCACCCACATCTAGTGCTGAGGTTAAAAAAGGGTAGAGCTATGCCTCTGGACATACATGGCATTTATAGGGCGAAGTTTACTAATCACTGATTTTTGTTTTTTATTTATTACCTCTGTGTTTTCCTAGCAGTGTTCGTGAACATGGCAGTATATAAGTTATTATATTATTATTTTTATCGTCATAATCTAAAAGAGCTATAGGTAGAGCTAATGTTTGAAAACCCTGGCCTTAACATATAAATACATAGTGATTTGCTGAAAGTTATAGAAGAGAATGGGTTGCATGAACTGGTAACCCAGGGGACCCGTACTGAACGAACCGAATCTTTGTAAATACCTGTTTTGCCCACCTCTAGTCAGAGCTCCTGTTGTCCGTGTGCACTCCATGAAGACACATGAGTGACAGTCACATTGTATGACAGAGACGTAGCAAACGACTGCATTTTGAATAAGCATTATTTCTAAATACAAGAACAGATTTCAAGTCTCTTAAATGCCAGTTTCAGTACGTATTGTTGATTTGATGCCGAAATTTACGCCTTCAGGCTGACACAGTGATGAGAAAATTCAAGCCATATTTCAAGTATATGTAATTGTGGTTAACATTTTTAAGCAAAAACCGAATTTTTTAAATTTATTTTTTTATGTCGCTCTAAGTACACATTGGCTACTATTTTTATTCGAGGTGATTTCTGTCACCGTGCCTGTTCATATACGCCTATTGATTCCGACGTTCATAGTTCGATTCTGTGTAACTTCATTAGTAGACATAGTTAAATTATACGTTACTTTAGTGGTTATTGTGTCCAATTGTGTCAGGTTGTGTTCTTGATTGTCTCTGTATGACAGTCTTCCTGTACATTATAATATAATTACTGACAGAGTAACAATCGACCATTATTGTTGTTTCTGAAATAGACATCTCTGCCATTTCGGTCTGCCGGGACCCAACAGATGTTCAGGCTACGGACGTGTATGTCTCTGTATTGCGTTGCTGTATACAGACAGTTTTCGCGACCCACCGGTTCATCGTGCAGATTATTCGACCGAGTAGCTAAAGTTTTGAAAGCTGACAACTAAACATGAATCGAAAGAAGCAGGAGGAACCAACCCGTGACGCCTGAATAATTTCCCATTCCAAACCACAATTAGTCGCGAATTTCCTGGCCTTTGGGGAACCATAAGTTCATTATTATTTTCACAATAGCTCATCCCTCGCACCACTATCTTAATCTAGAGGAATCTAGCCCACCGTATTTCAATTTTAATATTATCCTCCCGTCTACCTCTGTGTCTTCGAAGTGATCGTCTTTAGGGGTTTTCAACCAAAATATTGTATCAGTGACACGATCCTGGCGCAGTAAGTAAATAAACTAATGTGCGTACTTACTTACTTACTTACTCCATGGTGCAGAGTCCTTCTTGAGAAGCTAATTGGTTTGCAGCTACTCAAGAAATTTCCCGCATTTCACGGAACCCGAAGGCTCATTACCGCACTCACAAGCGTCCGCCACCTTTTTCTATCCTGGGCCAGCCCAATCCAGTCCATATACCCACATCCCACCTCCTGGAGATCCTTCCTAATATTATCCATCCATCTACGCCTAGGTCTCCACAGTGGTCTCCTTCCCTCCGGTTTCCCCAGCAAGACCCTATACACCCCCCTCTCCTCACCCATACGCGCCTTATGCCCAGCCCATCTCATTCTTCTCGATGTTACTACCCTTTTTATTTAACGCGTTGTGTCCAAAGGGACTAAGAGAAAAACAGCTGCCTTACAAGGTTATCAGCCAAAGAGAACTGAACTAGAATGTTTTAAATGGGAGACTGATAACATAAGTTATACCACAGTAGAGGTACGGAAGAATAGTGTGCAACTGTGCCAGGCAGCTTACGTTATTAATATCATCCATTTTGTGGTGCATTCATCCCCTTAGTTTTATAGCCTTCGTACACAAAAACACAGTAGTCCTTACTTTGTTTTGCAGAGAGAGAGAGAGAGAGAGAGAGAGAGAGAGAGAGAGAGAGAGAGAATCAGAACAGACGCCACGTCGGTCGTGACAGCGACATTAAATATGCATTCCTTAGCCTGGTCTTACACGTGTTTTGTACTGGACTTGGTGCATATTTTTATGGGCGATTAAAAAAACCCCTAAAGGCCCCGATTTTCGTGCCCTTCCTTCTGCATCACTGTAAATCCCGTTACAGTTTTTGCTGAACTCATCGCCTCATATAAAATCATTTATAGCGTTGTATTGATCGGAAAACAATAAACAAACTTTTTTGAACAAATACAACGTGATGATGTTACTCAAATGTACAACGTCATTATGTTTGGTGATGAGTAAAAATTATGTAAATTCTCATTGTGCAATTTTCTCTATCCCTCATGCACTTCGTCCCACTCCCAAATACAGGATATACACAAAAGAATGGTGCGGTTTCAAAAGTTAACAAGAAATTTATTTCTCACCTTACACGGGCACAACGTACACCGTCAGCAGCAGCAACAGTCCAAGTTTCTCATGCGCTACCAGCAGTTCGCTTCTCATGCTTGCTGCGGAGCCGCGGGGCCAGTTTCCAAGATGACGTCGCAGCAGGAAAATGCTTTCTGTGTGCTCCGCTTTGAGGTGTCCAGATCTGTGATTACAGGGCAGCGTGAGTTTCGTGCATGGTTTAGAAAAGACGCACCATGCATGGTGTACTGTAATCACAGATCTGGACACCTCAAAGCGGAGCGCACAGAAAGCCCTTTCCTGCTGCACCGCCATCTTGGAAACTGGCCCCGCGGCCCCGTATAAACATGAGAAGCGAACTGCTGGTAGAGCACGAGAAACTTTGACAGTTGCTGCTGCTGGCGTTGTACGTTGTGCCCATGTAAGGTGAGAAATAAATTTATTGTTAACTTTTGACACCGCACCATTTTTTGTGTATACCCTGTATTTTCGTTTATCATTCTGTTCTCGAGTATCCTCAGTCAATGCAATTCTCTCAACGCGTGAGACCAATCTCATACTCGTACAAAACAACAGGAAAGACTGACTTTGTATATTTTAACGTTAAGCTGAACATAACGACCAAATGCAAGGTAGCGCGGTTGCACGGCGAAACCTTCCACATTGTTCAACAGATTTTCCAGAAAAACTGGAGGCACCTCAGTATTTTAGGCGCCAGACAGGAGACCCGAAGCAAGATACACGCCAAGGACCCACAAATAGTAGGCTTCACGATACCAAATAAAGTCGTCTGGGATTTGCATAGTCCTGTGCTTAACGAAAACTGTATTGGCGCCGTCGACTGTGCAGGTGCAGCCTATGAGATTTTGCGTTAGGATTGCTGATAGCTTGGCGCGTCTGTAGTAAAACAGTGCCCCAAGGCCAGAGGCTCCGCAGACAGCACGGGACCGACCGACAGACAGTTAATAGTTCCTGATACAATCAATAACTCTGTGTTATAGATTAGCAAATCTTGCGGACGCTGCGGAAGTCGACCTTAGTTCGAAAAACAAAATTGTGATAATGGTGAACGTGCGATCCTCGATTTTCGTGTCCCATCAGTTTGTCATTTTCACCTAGGCTATGATGGGTATGTGGAAGCAAACGTTTTCATTACACACTCACCGTGTAGTGGAGTTACAGCACCTGTCGTTCTTAACCTCGGCAGTATATGGAGATGAGTGGTTAGCTTCATGCGCCGATCGCTTTAACTCCCTGGGAAAGAGCCTCCTGTAACAACTGGACTGAAGACTGGGTGTACCCCAGATCTGGTCTGGAGGGTTTGGAGAAGAGAAAATTTTCTTTCCTCTGCCAAGATCCGAACTCCCGATCGTCACTGTAGCTACCAGCTACCCCGGAACCTTGGTATAGTTATAATTATTCCGTTTTAGTATTATATCGTCTGTCGGGGGAGGGGGTTGTTTTCAGCTTTCAACCTCCCACATCAATACCACTGTATCGTTTCAGTTAGTCTTATCTAGCTGCCCCTAACTTGCTAAACTACGTTTTCTTCAGTCACTCCGGCAAGATGTTAAGCCTACTGTCATACACTTCTCATCAACATAGATTCTGCCGGGGTGAAGGGTAGGGAAATTTTGTTCATGGCACTTTTTATGCAGTGAATACCGTGTGGTTAATACAGAAGTGCTCTAGTCCCGGGAGCCAAGTGGTCAGGGCGCCTGAGGTTTGTTCGCTGCCACCTAATATATGTGTTTTCTCAATATGGAACACTCATACACGCCACCATTGTGGCGCTTAGAATTTTGAGATGGCTTACAGATTTTTGTTAAATTTGTGCACCCCTGGGTTACTATATATATATATATATATATACACACATACAGGTATATGTTGTATGTACAAACACTCTACACTTACATGTTGTTAGGCGAAAACAGCGTTTCGACGCTACTGCATAGTCAACGATGTCCCGTAATGTATTATATGTTTCATTTAGTACCATCGATATTGTCTCGGTTTTGTAATGTTCCTTGATTATGTTTATTGTACTGTACGTACTCACTGTTGTACCGTCTTTTCTCAATTTTTTACAAACTGCACACTCGGTTTTCTAATATTGTAGCCCTTGTGTTATTATTTAATCTCGGATCTATGTTTTTGTCAGTTAGTGCAACTTATTTCTTAACTGCTACTTACTGACAGGATAGGGTAGTGTTCCGCGGAAAATTTTAAGGGGTTTTGTGAGAAATCTTGGAAAAATACATCAATACTTTGAAACACCGCGAAAAATTCCGAATATCCCACGAAATATCGTGGGAATTTTTGGCCAACAATCAGCTGTGCTGCAGTAATATCCGCACTATTAACTGCATCTATTTTTTGTGGTTTGTAAGTTTTTATATAAGAGGGGATTATTCGGAAGAGGAAAAATTATTTTAGGGGTTCCTGCACGCAAAAAATGTTGGCAAACACCAGGATATGAGTTGATTAACAACAATTAGGCAATCGTTTTTTACAGTTTATGCACAAATGTAAAAGTTAAAAATTACTCTTGATTTCAGACTTTCGCCTTGTACTGAATGTTATGTGCTTTCTTATGGGTAATTCCCCGGCGTCTGAATTTTATATGCCTGCGTTTCGGAACACTCTGTCTGTTCCATCTTCATAGGCAGGTAGGTACGAAGTATAACTGAATTGAGAAAAGTTGGAGTATTTATACAGGAAAAGGGTTGGCTCGAAAATAGCCTGAGCCAATAGGAAGGAGGGTGACAGTATAAATACTTCAACTTTTCCCAATCCAGCCATACTTCATACCTACTTGCCTACGAAGATGGAACAGAGTGTTCCGAAACGTCGGCATATAAAATTCAGACGCCGGAGAATTACCCAGAAGAAAGCACATAAAAATTACTCCATAGTCAGTTACAGATTATGCAGCTAACCTTCCTGTCACTTTTAATATTTCTTAGTCAACGGTATCTCGAATGTTGTTGAAAGAATTTAGTTTCAACCCACCGTTTAGAATAATTAATTACCAGTAATTAATTTTATCTGGTTCTCTGCAAGGCAGTTCACACTCACCGAGAATGAAGTATCAGGTTGTGACTGCAACCAGTAGATTGACCATTCCTCTGTCCATGCCCTGGCAGTTCTTGTGCAGAGGACAAAGTTTAGAGGGTCCCCATGGCTCGTGTAAAAGACGCACCGTCGAATGGCACTTGCTCTACTGGGTGCCGCGATGTTCCCCAAACCCAGTTCCTTAACATTGACTGATGGCTGTATCGTCATTGCATTGAGCGGCGAAGGAGCAAAACGATCGCTGACACGCTTATGCATACAACAAAGAGAGACATACGCAAGTCACGATTTTGCAATTAATGAACTTAACATTTGCGATTTATTTGTAATTATCTCATATGCAGAGGATCTCGGGTCCTGTGCCCGATTGTAATTTATCGTGGTAACCCAGGTCATGACGTATTATGTTCCAGTCACAGAAGTTTTACTGTGACCGAATTTACGTTTCGTGGTGGTTATTTTTTGAAGCCCTTCACGTTTTTGGATTTCTGCACTTTGCGGGAGTAGGAAGTGTTTCAAAAGTTTCGAAGGATCGCGTTGTCTCCATGTTCAGGTTTGACGTATGTAGGACCAACCAACAGTCACTCCAAAGGGCAGCTAAGCCGTACCTTCTTAAATTAAAAACCGTTCCTGCGAACCCCGTAACCAAAATATGAGAATAGTGCCTTACAAATTACTACAGTAGTGTGTGAATGTGCTTTCACATACGGGTTTGGTCCTCTTGGACGAATACCTTGACATAATTCAGTTGACTTTCAAAATATAAGCTGGTGCGGGAGTCAATGTGTGAGAATTGTGCCGAAGTGTAATTACTTGGGCCCAACGTGATGAGAATTTAATTTTCTTTGTCGTTCATTGTAATGGAGTTGCAAGGAATACGTGAACTTCGAATAGCAGTTAAAGCAATTTGTGCGTGACACAATGCTTGGTCATTCAGCTGAGAATTTATTGTGGTTGTACAGTAATCAGTAGTATATTCTAATACTTTTTTTAAAATGCATTATTTTGGCTGCCATTATTTTTGCACGAAGGAAAAATTTACCGAATTACACTTTGGAAACTAAATTTGCCGGTCTGAAATATTTTGTATTACTGGCTGAAGCTACTCTCATCTCTTATCCAAAGTCTCACCTCAGAGTCCAAGACAGTTCGTCTGCCAACACACTCAGAGCCTGCCCAGTACGAGAAGTACTAGCTGTATTATCACTGATAGTCAAATAGTTATAAAAACCCGGTGTTTGATACATTTTTGGGGGAGGTATAAACATGTCTAGAGGAATATTTTCAGCGTCTTTATCGCCCAAAGGTAGACTAGTTGGATGTGCAGATGTACGACGAAGCGATTCAGACGAGGAGGTCAGATACTCATGAGACTGAGGCAAAGGGCGAAGGAATTGTTGGGCTGTGAACTGTGGACTTGTGTAGTGACACCACATTGCCAAACCGAGGCACACGATCACTAAACCTAGACTGAGGAATCCAACAAGAATTGCGCCATCATACGTTGCAGGTATCTCATCGAGAGCATTAATATCTTCTCCTCCTGGGTCAGGAAGATCAGGAAAACGAGGAACATCTTTTCCGCCGTCGTACGTGGCGGGTATCTGTTGTACAACAGCACTGTCATCAAGTGAATTTGGAAGAGGGGAAACGTGAGAATTGTCGTCTGCTGCAGAACTCACTACACCTGAGGGTTTGAGACACTTACTGAGAAAGGGGTTATAGCGAGCACGGGACGCACACCGGCATATTCCCACGATTCTTGGTCCTCTTCTATCAACGTTCTGTATTCTCTCTAACACACAATGCATGCTATCTTCGCAGCTGTCGTTGCCTATGCATTTCTGGCCATATTTTCGAAGGATAACGCAGATTCCTGGCAACTTGCAGCGGCAAGTTGAGGGCGGATTCTTGCAAGTCGGATAGAGGAGAACACAGTCTGCGTCGAGCCAGCATACACGTTTACGTTCTGTCACATTCACTTCACTCGCAACACTGCTCCTGAGGATGACAATATTGCTGATATCTTCACTGCTACCGCTGCCATTTGTTGATCTCATTGGGACACCAAGAGTAGTCGGGACGACAATCAGGCATGTTAGTCCAAGCCAGTTTCTTGCACTGAAATGTGGACTTGTGTTTTGACACCGCTTTGTTATTCCAACGAATGTGATCACTAGGCGGAGAACGAAGTAGTCAAGTAAACTTCCACACACATAGGTCATGGAAGTATAAGCCGATCCGACTGCAACATCGACATTTGGACAGGAAGAATCAGTAAGGAGAGGAAACATGTAGGAATGACATAAGCGTTAAAGAATTGATTGTGTGGTTTGTTGGATCAAATACTGTATTATCAGTCTCTTGCACGCAGTATGGATTACGTTAAAGGAGAGGAATATTTATGTCGACGGAAATATGGATCTGAGACACTGTTTTAGCAAGGATTTGTACTGGTTACGGATTTCAAAGTGGCTGAGTTCGTTGACTTCTTTACTGTTCGGTTTTCACACGACGCGCAGCGCTGGACGTCCTAGCAGTGTACGTCGCTTGAACACATCCGTACGTATTCTCGGAGGAAGGGCGAGCTTCTTTGTAGTTATGCAGCAGTAAAGCCAGAACCAGTCTGTTACACTTCAACAGCGGCGAATGAAAACATCTGTTCTGCGTAATTAAATGTCTTCGAAACACTGCTACGGACTTGTTAGCTCCACCGTCTGATCCCGAAACAGTGCACTTTCTTTAGCTTCAGAATTGAATAAAAGTAATGACGTCAGAACTTCGTGCAAGGTTTCGGAGACACACATTGAAGTAAGATGTTCTGATGGACAAACCGTTAGGAGTGTGGTGCCGCGTGGAAGCGCGAGTCTGCTCAGACAGTAACCAAGAACTCATGGCCCCACCCTCCTATTACCCCGAAGTCCACCTTCTCGTTGGTGGTTCTTGCGTGACACGGCGTGTCTCAGGGAGGGGAGGACGAGGAGAAACTCACAACCCGCCACTCGTCAATCTTCCCTTGCCTACCGTACTTGGCCCACATATAGATTTATTCACGAAGCTGTTAGCACGCTATCTGCACCAACCTTAGGGACCGTATTACTTGTCTGTCTGGGCACTGCATCGAGAAGTGGCTGTCATGACCAGGAGAAGGTACACACTACGTCATAAATTTAGAGGCAACAGAGACACCAGAATGCTGGAATTCCAAACAAAATCTTTTCATTTCGTATTACATTTATATTATAATAACAAAAAAATGCAGAACATTGTAGCGTATAATTGTACACTTAAAACATTAGAACTCCAACATGCTCTGATTCCTTAAGAATCATCCTCAGAGAGAAAACATCAGATATATATAAAACATGAATTATTTAAAATAATAATAATAAAAATAATGAAAAGTGGTAATATAATGCACAATACAATAATATAACAATAAAAGTAATAATATAAAAATTTTTCCATATCTGCGTGAAATGTACTAAATTAAGGGCATGAAATTTTCTTTAGCGTTGACGTACCGTGACTTCATATCTTAGATATTCAAATTTTTGCTGCATTTAACTTCTGTTTGAAATGCTGAATACAACTGACGTTGGAAGGCATCGCCAAATAAGAATCATTTGCTGTAAACCTTTGAAATTCCTCAGAGATCGAGTAAATCATAAAATTAGTATTTACTGTATACACGTAGACATGCAGTTGGATGAAGGCGTCGATTACTTGTCGCTGTTTTTTTGCATTGTTCCGAGCGGTCATTTAAGGCAGGCTCCCTGTTGCACTGACAGTGTGACAGTGTTTCTTGAAAATGTTTAAGTAATAGGAGTTGCCTGGATTTCTCGGTCGGTGTAGTGACTAGGCTGCGGCATGGACTGCTACTACTACTGCTATTGATACTACTCTTATTACTACTACTACTACTACCACTACCAGCACCTCCTCTACCACTGTCGCTACTACTACTACCACCACCACCTCTACCACTGTCGCTGCTACTACTACTGCTGCTGCTACTACTACTACTACCACCACCACCACCTCTACCACTGTCGCTACTTATACTACTACTACCACCACTACCACCACCTCCACCACTGTCGCTACTACTACTACCACTAGTACCACTACTACCTCCACCACTGTCGCCACTACTAGTACTGCTACTACTGCTACAACTACCTTCACAACCACTATTATAAACACATATTCAAATTTTCTTGCCTGCGCAATTTGCAGTCTTCTTCTGCACGCCTTGTATTTGTTTGAATAAACTGGAACCGTTTAGATCCTACATGCAACAAATGGGCGAAAATGTACTGTAGAGCTCACAGATTTTATGTCTTAATACTTCACACTAAATTTTTTCCTACAGAACTAGTCAAAGCCTTCGAAAAAGCATTTCGCGTCTCTCGCTTTGGTTTCAATAGAATTTCCCTCCACCGATTTATTCATGTACACTGAATCACGGTGCTACTGGATATACAAACTATCATACACGAAAGCCTTTTTGTGGCAGTCACTTACTGAATGCTTTACATTACTTGTGTACCTTCATTTCTGGCCAGTGATGGAAGTAACGAATCAAGTGTCATGTCCGTGTGGCAGTTTAATTATATTTCTATGTTGCCTCTGACTTGATTCTTTAAATTAATTTTTAAATTACAAGTACAAATTGTATAAATATGAATAATTTATTTCGGAACGCAACACCCCATCCTGCAACGAAAGATTCTGACGTCTATAAAAGTTGTGTATTATATTCTAATTATTTCTATGACATTGATGGTCAACATATCGCATTACTGCTTGTGGGTAGTTATAAAATATGGGGCACTTTAATATATTAAAATATGAAACCATCTTATTTATTTTTAAAAATATGTTACGCAAAATTTTTTACTGAATATATACATATTACATCAGTGTAATCTGAGGTTTAAATCTTACCTAATTGTCACTTGATTGAAGCGTGTTCTATTTTCCCGTGTTTACTGTGTCGAACACTTGCGTCTCTTTCAGTGTGGTTCCCCCCCCCCGTCATGTACACGTAAGACACAACTCGTCCAATTTCAGACAGTGTCATTTGCTTAAAAGAACTCTTAATATTTGGGATGGGCTAATAAAGTGACAGAAGACTGAAGAGAATTACGTATCAGGGTGTATGATTTAGGGTTTTGGTCGGGTTGTGTACCCAGGCATTGTTCTGAGTTCGTGAATCCGTGACGGTGTATATAGCACTTACCTCAAACTTTGCTACCTGTCGGTAAGTCTGCACGGCCACAGAAGCACCTGAATACTTACTGTTTATAATATATTATTTTAACAGTGAAATCGAGGCGGAAGGAACGGCTTTTTGGTCGCAAGTGAGAAATTAAAAAGGCATACAACATTTTAGTTGGGAAATCTTGTGGTAGATTCGGTACCTGGAATGTTAGGAACCTGTATACACGTAGGTCAGGTTCACTTACAACATTAGCCAGGGAATTAGTAAGATGTATATTAGATTTAGTGGGTCTACCTGAGGTTAGGTGGGACAAAGGAGGTACGGTAAAAGCAGAAGATTATAATTTTTCTATGGAAGAGGAAACGAAAATCATCAATTGGGAACAGGATTTTTGTACACCACAGAATAGTGTCAGCAACTAAGAGAGTAGAGTTTGTTCGTGATAGGATGTCATATATGGTTCTGAGAGGTCGCTGGTGTAATATCATACTTTTGAATGTGCATGCACCAAGCGAAGAGAAAAGTGACGATTAAAAATACAGTTTTTATTAAAAATTATATTTGGTTTTCGATCATTTTCCTGAGTACCACACGAAAATTCTCTTAGGATATTTTAATGCAAAAATGGGCAGAGAGAATATTTTCAAAACGAAGGAAGTGTACATAAGGATAGTAATGATAATGGTGTTAGAATAGTAAACTTTGCCACATAAAAAAATCTAGTAGTTAAGATCACGATGTTCCCGCATCGAAACATTCATACTTACACCTGGATCTTTCCTGAGGGGAAGACACGCAACCAGATTGATCACATATTGATAGATAGGAGACGGCATTCGAGCACACTCGATTTACGATCTATCATGGGGAATTTACTGTGATACCGATCACTATCTGGTGGTTGCAAAAATGGTCATGTCTCGAGATCAGAATGCAGGACAAAGTCGCAGTATAAAGATTGACAGTAGTTCCTTTGAAAGGATGGAAGGGTTCAAATATTTGGAAAAATTGTTAACAAATCAAAATTATATTCAGGAAGAAATTAAGAGCAGATTGAAGTCGGGGATTGCTTACTATCACTCGGTGCAGAATCTTTTGCCTTCTAGTTTGCTATCCAAAAATTTAAAGATTAAGATATACAGAGTTATAATTTTGCCTGCTGTTTTATATGGGTGTGAAAATTTGTTGCTCACAATGAGGGAGAAACGTAGGTTGTGGGCGTTGGAGAATAGGGTGCTGGGGATAATATTTGGGTCCAAGAGGGACGAGGTAACGGGAATGGAAAGAAGTAAATAATGAGGAGCTTAATGATCTGTACGCCTCACCGAATATTGTTTGGGTGATAAAATCGAGAAGAATGAGATGGGCGGGGCATGTAGCACGTATGATGACAATAGAAGGAGATATAGGGCTTTGGTTGGGGAACGTCAGAGAAAGAGAGCACTTGGAAGACCCAGGTGTAGATGGGAGGATGATATTAAGATAGGTCTCCAGGAGTTGGACTGTGGGGGCATGGACTGGATCGATTTGACTTAGCATAGGGACAGGTGGCGGGCACTTGTGAATGCGGTAAGGAACCTTCGGTTTCCATAAAATGCGGGGAATTTCTTGACTAGCTGAGAACCGAGTATGTTCTCAAGAAGGACTCTGCTCCATGGAGTAAGTAAGTAAGTAAGTAAGTAAGTAAGTAAGTAAGTAAGTAAGTAAGTAAGTAAGTAAGTAAGTGAGTGAGTGA
>Ga0123355_10004427_pt1 | contig 20431 bp, 17 predicted proteins | sample TergutEmb28metaG_3_FD_89872 | JGI IMG/M metagenome (GOLD analysis project Ga0123355, IMG submission 89872) | Embiratermes neotenicus P1 segment gut microbial communities from Petit-Saut dam, French Guiana - Emb289 P1 | ecosystem: Host-associated > Arthropoda: Insects > Digestive system > Gut ...
AATGAACCGCTTTGACCGTGGTGCTGGGCAACGTGTTATACGAAGTGAACACCATGGGTTTTATTTGTATAATGCTCGTGGGGATGTTGTACAGAGGGCTAATGCTGCTGGGGTTGTTACCCATAGCTATAGGTATACGGCGTTTGGTAATGAGCTGGCAGGAAACCAGAGTGCTAATGAGACATCTACAAACCCGTGGAGATATGCTGGTGAGTATTGGGATGCGCATCGGGGAGAGTATTACCTAAGGGCGCGGAGTTTCAACCCTAGATTAGGCCGCTTTACTCAACCTGACCCGTTTTGGAATATAGGCAATATGCAACGGAGCCGCAACGCGATAACGCAAGCTGGCAATCTATTTATGTACACGATGCATAACCCGGTGATGTGGGTAGACCCAAGTGGCCTATCAGCAACCCTCCCGCGGCAGTCCGCAAGGACTATAGCATTCAACCAGATACGCGCGGCTACGATAGAGCATGTAGCCGCAACAAGAGCGGCAGCTCAACCACCTGCAACGTCACAAGGGGCATCGACTTCAACCCAAGCACCAGGGATTGCGCCATTGACGAGATCATGGAATTTTTCTAATTCGCCAATAAAGTGTACATCACCTGTGGAGAAGAAGATGAACAGCCTTGAAGGTGGCGGCGGTGGAATGGGTGGCGTTGGCGGCAGTGGCGGTGGTGGTGGCGGCATCGCTCCCATATTGGTTAGAGGTGGTACTATAGTTGCCACAATATCCCGAACTGCTGGTAATGCCTATAATATCGGATTCAGAACCTTCGAGCGCTTAAAGAAATACCTTGGCAGTCCCGGAGTAAACCGGCAGTGGCACCATATCGTTGAGCAAAGTCAGATTAACAGACACAGAGCTAATTTTGATAGATATTTGGTGCATAGTGTTCAAAATGTGGTGAGTATTTATAGTACTATACATGTACAAATTTCTGCGTTTTATAGTAAAATTCCGTCATTTACAGAAACAGGCTTCGACACGGGTGGCAAAGTATTTAGGGATTGGCTAAACACCAAGAGTTTTGAACAACAATATCAAATAGGACTCGACATATTAAGAATGTTTGGAGTGGATATATGATGAGTGATTATCAAAAGTACATTGATAAGTATATTGATTTGCTTTCGCAAACTTGTTACAGGGCTGAAGACTATGGAAAAGACAGCAAAATTAGCACAAGACAACACAACAACGCAATGCGTAAACTGATTACACTTCGTGACGTGATTGACGCGGACCATACTCTCGCTGAAAAAGTCTATTCCAACCTTTTAAAAAATGACAGCATGCGCGTTCGACATAATGCGGCATCAGCCTGTTTGAACCTTAATATCAATGTCAAAGAGTCAGAAGAAATCTTAGAACACATAAGCAAAACAGGGCACGCAATGGCAGCCATTGGTGCTAGAAGGATCTTAAAACGGTGGCGCGGTGAAATAGGGCCAGACGATTATTCATAATGTGGGATAACGCAGAACGGCAAGTATCTGCGCCGCTCTCAGCATAAGGAGGAAAAAATGAATTATTCAGAACTACTCAAACCACTGGAGAAATCAAGTATTCAAATAAGCTACGACACAGATATTGATGATAAGTGTCCTGTAGGAGCTTCTAAAATTGGCGGGAAGCCTGACGTGCCACTTGATTTTGAATGGTACTATTTTCAGGGCACAAATTTTGATGGAGAAACGGGAAGTAGACCCTTAAGTTTTATTGCACAAATAAATTGTGAAGAAGTGAATAAATATGACAAAGATAATCTCTTACCGTCTAAGGGCATGTTGTACTTCTTCTACGAAATTACATCTATGGCATGGGGCAATGACCCAAAAGACAAAGGTAGCGCAAAAGTTTATTATTTTCCGGGAAGCGTGTCCAAACTTCAAAGTACAGACTTTCCTGTTGACTTATCAGATGAGCTTAAGCTTCCAGAAATACCAATAACATTTTCTCACAAAAGTGAACTTCCTAATTTTGAGGAATTTTTTGAATGGAATAGTGATGTTGCCTATAGTGAGTGGGATAATTATGATGACACAAAAATACAAATGGGATTTGATTCTGATTTTGATGACGAGATAGAAACAATGAAACATAATAAACTCCTGGGATATGCAGATGTAATACAGAGTGGAATGTTGTTAGAATGCGAATGCGCAGCTAATGGCATATGCTACAGAGAAGTACCTAACATGCCAGAAGAAAAGCTACGTCAGCACAAGGAGAACAGCAAGAAATGGCAATTATTATTCCAACTTGATTCGATAGAAACAGACAACTATGAAATGTTATGGGGCGATACTGGGAAACTTTATTTCTATATAAATATTGATGATTTAGTTAAGCTTAACTTTGATAACTGTTGGCTTATTCTTCAATGTTATTGATAAAGGTATACTCTTTATACATAAAGCAGGTGAACGTATTGTATAAAATCTTGTCTGATTACCAAGAAATATATAATCGCTATCCAGCGGATGCCTTTTTAAACAAGGCACGACGTAAAGCTCGTCATAGCGAAATAATGAAATGGACAAAACAAGAATATCCAACAATGCCTACCATTACTGAAATAGCAAAATTCATGCGTTCAAATGATACATTGAAATATGAACAACCTTTTTTTCTTAAAGTTGTAACGCCTTGCGTCATTAAAGATTTGGGTGAAGGACGAATAGAATCGCTTCGTTTTTTATTTGAATGCAATGGTATGGATAGTCATCGTATAGGTACATCAACGGATTACGTCCATATGTTTAATATGGGAGTGGCCTATCAATATGAAACATGGGATTTAGCTGATATGGTCTTATCCCATGAGCCAGATAATCAAGTTGTGATGTACTATAAGTATATAAGTCTACGGCGGTTTCTTGATTATTCTACACACGAAGCTCCATCATTTATACTGTCTGGAAATAATGGTGCAGAAAAAGAAGATATGCCATATTTGAATAAAAACCTACGTGATTTTACCACTCTTTCAAAAAAGCTTGGAAAAAATGACGAGCATTTTGTTAAAGAATGTTATGAATTGTACAACGCATGGGAGCATTCTCTCGGCCTTCGTTCGTAAGGATGTCTCGTGGTCGGTTCTGCTTCGCAAAATTCATGGCAAACATTTTGATAATATGAGGCGTCGCTGCAAACATTGCGAATACTGTGTATATCGCTGTGCTCATTATATGCGATGTTAATAGTCAAATTTAATCATATATACGGGGAGGTATCATATGCGCGTGAGGGTTTACGACAAAGATAAAGCGTTATTTTTCAAATCAGATGTGTATGCGAAAATTAATCCAGGGTATTTTGAAAAATATCTTGTTTTAATGCCTGAGGCAGAAGGTGGCTGCCTTAAGCTATATGATTATTTAGATAAATCTGAAGGAGATAGCAGCTTATCTGTCAATATAAATGTAATAAATCCCGAATACCCATGTGAATGGATTGAAAGAGAAAATGTTAATTTTTCTAACACAAAAATAAAACCAGATGAAACAGATGAAGCGATCGATAAAGTAGAGTATTACATCGGGTATAAAGGTATTTTGGAAAATGAAAGAGCATTACTTGCTTTGCTAGACGGCCAGACTGTGCATCCAACTGAATTCCATTTATCACCTACTAAACAAGAGCATAAAGGTGATTGGAATTACGTTGAAACAAAAGATGACATTGATAGTCTCATGAAGTGCTTTTTTGGTTTTCATGATTCTGTCATTGTGTCATTAGACTATGTGAGCGGTTCAGGCAAACAAAATGAAGAAATCGTTGTTGGTGACAGCATGAGGAAAGTATCAGTAAAATTTGATACTTGCTGGTGCAGCTCAATAGAATTAGTTTTTGAAGGCTTACTAACTTTAAACTTGTGTCCATCAAGAGATAACTATTCCTCTGAAATAGATATTGCCTCCATTTTCATTAAAGATGAAGTAGTATATTTTGCAACTGGTTATGTAGAGGATATTTGTTCATTTTCTGATGATATTACATGGATGAGTGCTTTTTCTTTAAAGTGGAGATTTGTTTAAATATTACAGCATCATTTACTACAGTGCATAGCCTCGTGTAATATTATAGAAATATTCAAAATGCGGAGGTCTATATTGAATACCTTAAAATGGCTCGAAAACTGGTATCGTTCGACTTGTAGCGACGACCCGTGGGATAATGAGAATGTAATCAGCATATGTGCACTTGATAATCCAGGTTGGCATGTCAAGATTGAATTTTCTGAAACGCCGTTGGAAGGTAAGGCATTTGAAAAATATTCATACGACAATGGTGAACATGATTGGATTCAGTGTCGTGTGTTCAATGACACTTTTGAATGTGTGGGAGATCCATCTAAACTGGAGGATATTTTAGTTATATTTAAGCAATGGGTTACGGATGTAACAGTGTAGCGGAGACGACACATGCATGTCGCGGGGACGACCTCCACTGACCTATTGAGTTAGATCGTCCCGAAAGTCGGCCTAAACAGCGGCTCCACCCGAATCCAACCCCAGAACCAAGCCCCGGAGCCCCAAACGACTTGAGGGTTTCATCTTCGGAGCCATCGGTCTAAGTAGCCGGTCATTCGCTCATCCCCCATGGGTTGCATTAGGCCCACCGAACCCGCGCTGGCAGACCAAAGAGCCACCACGCCTACAGTGCTAAGGGCCGACCGGCGTGGGTTTCTGGAAGGGGTAGTTGGTATAATCCTAAAACTAGTCAAACTTTGCGTCCAGACTTAAATCATCCTCTCCCTATTGGACCACATTGGGATTATAAAGCTCCTGATGGAAATTGGTTTAGACTATACTCAAACGGGATGGTGATTCCCAAATGATAAGAGATGATGACTGGAGGTTAACAAACCAAATACATTACCTCGAAAAAAAGCAGCTAAATTATTCAAGATATTTATGTCCTGATAATTTAAAACATGACCATTGCGAATTTTGTTTCGAAAAATTTAGCAGCGAATCTCAATATGGTTATAAAACGCTTGATGACTATCATTGGATTTGTGAAACTTGCTTCATTGACTTTCACAAAATGTTTAATTGGATATTGACCTAGAATGATGGCCGTTTACCACCAGGGTACACGGATGCACCAACAATAGGGAGGGTTAGCCATGCCAATCTATACGTTTGACGAAGTGAAGAAAAGAATAAAAAAACTTGTAGATATCGGTGATGAGCCTGAAGTTAGTTTATATATGAATTGCAAGGAGCATATGATTATTGGTTATGAGGACAGGTATTCATTTCAACGATGTGGAAACTTTGACAGGAGTGGTGAGTTCTTCTACAGCACCTTAGACGAACTATACAGTAACAGTTGACAACATATTACTAAGCAGAGATTGGAATGACATAACGGATTTCCATTGTTCTGACTATGGATGGGAAGATGAGGATGTTTTATATGACGAGCATGGTCGCCTACTATGGGAATCAGAGTGATAACATAACGCCCTGACGGCTCCACTGACTTATTTTGCCAGAGTGCTCCGAAAGTCAGCTCTGGCAGTATGACCCCGAAGGAATGAACCTAGTTCATTCATCAAGTACTCACCGAATCGGTGCAACAGCCCCAAGGCCAAGATGTTTACATCCGTGAATAACCGTCATATAATAAAGCCAGAATAAAAACGGAGCAGGTGCGTCAACACCCACTCCGTTACCACAGCCACAAGGCGTAACGACTGAACCGTAATAAAAACGAGAACTAGCCGCCCAGCACTGGTGAAAGAGCAGGGGCGGCTATTTTCTATCGCGGGTTATAACGTCAATGAGGTAAACAATCAGAGTAATTAATGCGAGAACTGCGACGAATGTCTGAATATCTAACCACATAGGGCCTCACCACCTTTCGATGGTTCAGCCGGGGGTATAAACCGCCCTGCATCTGTAGTACATAGATTATAGAGCATTTTCCCCATTCTTGGAAGGCCAAGTTTCCTCGGATTACCATGAATCGACATCCGCATTCCCAAGACTCAGCCAGTCCCACATTGTAAGCATGACAATAACCTACAACCACGACATAATAGGCCGCGTAATACGCGAACGCTCCCTAGGCGTTGACAACACCCTCACACACAACATCTCCAGGTTGGATACAGTGGTGCAAAATAGAATTGGGCATTTTATGCTAAGAATTATGAAATGCGTGAGTCTTTCCGGTTTTGATGTTACCGATAAACCTTTTATTTTTCACATGTATACAATTTTATATAATTTAAGCCCATTAGCGGAAGTGCACAGCCGCTAATGGGCTTAAGTACTATTCTAAAAAGCCATATAGTGCATAATGGGTATTCCAGCCATTTACCGATATCCTAAGCAAGCTTACGCCCTCTAGGGGGACTGAAATAGGTATTGGTAAGCTCCCAGGTATTATATGATAATATTTTATCAGATAGCCATCACCATAAAACCGTACATTTACATATCTATAAATTGAGCTATCTACCCTCCCCATGTACCCAGTTAACAAGGTATACTGCCCCCGCAAATTATGAAGTGAAAAAGCCCTTCCGCCGCCTAGGCTATTCCCAGAATGATAAACTAGCGCATTGCGATATGCATCGCCACCCATTCTAGCAGATTCTCTCAACCATACATTTCTGTAGTCATGCATTGGCGCTGCCACATGCAGGGGGGTCGGGGTCGGCCCTGGGGGTGGGGTTGGTTCTGGGGATGGGGTTGGCTCGGTGGTGGGCGTTGGGGGTGGTTCTGGTGTCACTTCTTGTACTGCTGCAGCAGCTGCCGATACAGTATCTAATTCTTCCTCTAGGCGTTGGATACGCATTAGTAGTTGCTCTACTACTGTATCATCGGCTGGTTCTGGCGATGACACATAAATCACAGGTGCTACTTCGGCATTCCGGTTTTCTATAAAATTAAATGCTATTAGCGCTACTATGACTAAGATAGCAACAAAAAGACAAATCTTCACCCAGTGCGTTGATTGAGGTTGTGATTCGTTTGTAACGGGATATTTATCATACATTGTGTAATCCTCCTGTCTGTCTAACTATATCTATTCGGTTCCGGGAAATGCGGCTTTTATCATGAACGCATCGCCGCTGGTTTGTATTAGTAACCCGCCACCCATGGATGTTATATGGCCTTCTACAATGCTGCGCTCATCCTCTATGCCATTATCATTGCTGTATGGAAGTAGGTCGGCAGCTAAATCATCGTTGTCTGGCGTTATTGGTTTGCTTGCAATAGCTTTAATAATCACGCCAGGGGAGCCGTTTAAATCTACCATGTCAGTGGACCAGTCTGTCACTAATACAAATATGTTGGTGCGAGATGGTGCGCGCTTTCCTGCATTTTTTATCAGTATCCTAAGCATGGCCCTTAGGTCGTCTTCATTGGCGTACACCAAAAGATTTTCATCTACATCTTCATCCATATCTGACTCAAATACCAAGTTTATCCCTCTGTTTTGGAATATATTGCTGTACTCGCTGGCAATCTCACTTGTTATTTTTACTAAGTCTGATGTTGGGATTTGGGATTTGTGCGGCTTCGTCTTCTTAAACTTGCCAAGCCACTGTTTGATATCAGACATGTTTGGTAGGAGTTTAAAAGACGTCAGGAAAGCACTTGCTGGGTAGCCGTATACCTGGTCTGCCTTATACCATGTAGTTTCAATCATTTGGCCATCATATACAGATAGGTAGTCCCTTGCGGGCTCTTTTGCTAGGGCGATTATAGAGGACGCCTTTGGATTCTTATGGTCAAAAACTAGAGTCACCTTGAATATATCGCCATCTGCTGTGATACGGAAGCGGCCAAGCTTTTCCATGTAATTTTTCGCGGTGTATAAGCCAAGACCACTACCTTGGTTTCTTTTTGCATTTTTTCCTAGGTAGTACGGCTGTACTAGGTTATCTTCGCTGTCTATACCACCGGCAGATACATTGGTCACTATTATGGAAGGTATTTGCCTGTTTTGCTTTATTTCTACAAACAGGCGCGTGCCGTCTACAGCGTATCTGGATGCATTGCCTATAACATTGTCAAGTATGCTTTGAAGCATCCGGCTATCTGTATTGGTGTATACTGGGTCATCTGCGTCTGGATACATTATTGTTATGTCTTTTGCGCGAAATTCATCTTCGTAGTTGGATAGGTTGTATAGTAGCATGTCTGTGATGCACACATTTTCAATTTTGGGCATAACAGATGGGGTACTGGCATGGCTGGCGTCTGCTACTGCTTTTATCATGTCCTTTAGATGGCCAGCGTTGCGAGTTATAATTTCGATGCATTCTGCCGCTTCGCCTTGTAGGGATACAAGGCTCGTATCCTTACTATAGTTGCAAATTTTTGTTATTGGCGTTTTTATGTCGTGCATTGCGCCAGCAATTACATCTATTTTTGATCGCTCTGCAATTTGTATGCTTTTAATTGTTTCTTTTAGTTCGCTTCTTGTTGCGGACAAACTGCAAACTAGGACATCTATAAAGCATAAACAAGTGAAGATTATCCACATAACAACCATACTTTCACCATTAAAAAGAAGTGAACCATATGGTATATCCACTACTTGCATAAATGATACAAGGGCTATAATTAGCAGTAGCAACCATAGAAACAATACAATAACACCGTATGGTGGCTGGTCCTTTTCCCCCTGGATAAATTTAAACTGGTCGTTGTCATACTCCAGGAAGAGTTTAAGCAAATGAAGTGTCCCAAACACCCTACGCTCCCTTATCCGCCGCACAATTTGGGAAACAGCCAAGTAACACATAGATACAGCCACATACACAAGACCTAAACCAATGAGTGCCATAAAGCCGACACGTACCATATCCGATGTTGATAGCTCTTGCATGATATGGATATTACTTCTTACAAAATATAGCGCCGACCGCATAACCACACCACCCGACACTATGGCGAATATTATAAACATGCACAGCAAAGTAAAATCACCTTTGCGAAGAAATATAAGTATAAATTTTGCTTCGCCATCATTAAGTTCTTCCATCATCTCATCTATGTCGGCCAATGGATGATATATTGCAGAAAGCCCGCCAAGCACCAACACCAAAAACAACGACACTGCCTGCCATGTAACTATCCTACCATGACCGGAATCAACCATTGCGTGCCATGGCACGGGTATCCCGGGCCATAGGTATGCCGCCGCCATAGAGGCTATAGCAATTACTAGGAACGTGTTAATTATTACCCGCAAAAACCCTTTTCCCATAATATAAACTTCATATAGTACAGACGCTACATATAGGCAAATAGTTAAAACAAAATAAATTATCTGCCAGGTTACTAAGCTAAACGGCCCCATGTTATAAAACCCTGCAAACATATCTGGTACGGGTACCACAGATAGGTATATAGTTAATGCAAAACAGAGCAAACATGACAACGCAAGTATGGTTAATAGGTTGGATAGTAATTTATATCGTAGCTGTTTATCTCTAGTCATGATACACCGCCTTAAACCCTATACCCCGTGCCGTGATTATATATTTATAATTGGGGGGGGTCTGGCTCTATTTTCGAACGGAGTGTGCTAATGTGCTCTCGTATCGAATGGTTGCTGTAATTGGGAGCGGCATCATAATCCACGCCGTTACTTATTCTTTCGTACAGGGATTTGAAGGTAACAGGTATACCCATATGCTCCAGCAGATGCTCTAGTAATTTGTACTCTGCTGGTGTAAGGTGTATATGTTTGCCTCCTACAGTCACTTCCATTTTGCGTATGTTAAAGACCAAGTCACCGGTCTTGTATACGCGTTCGTCTCTTAATTGCAGGTTTAGGTCGCAGCGGCGTAGTACTGTGTTTATCCTTGCTATTAGCCTACTTTCGCTGTATGGCTTGGTGATAAAATCATCACCAAGCCCCAAACTGTCAAGCTCGTACCTTTCTGTATCGTGTGCAGTGAGGAATATTATCGGTATTGTTATACCCTGCGCCCTAATTTCTCTGGCAATTCTAAGTCCGGCGGTTTCATCAGGTTTGTTATCTTCATCAAAGCAGTGGATGTCAAGTATCATCAGCGAATACTTGCCCTTTTTTAATGCTTCAATGCATTCGTAAATAGAATCTACATAGGTTGCTTCAAAACCATTTCTTTCAAGCTGTTTTACCAAGCTCCTTCCAAGCTCGTGGTCGTCGTCAACAGTAAGTATATGTTCTTTCATGTACATCCTCCTTTTGTCCTGTTCCACTTTGCGCGCGGTTGTGGTTAGGTTTTTGTTTGTAATATAATTATAAATAGATTTGTAAAGTGCGGTAGTAGTTTTGTATCATATATGTATCGCTAATTTGTCAGGATTTTATCAAGACGGGATATTACAGCAAATTAATTCGAAATCAGTCCAGCCTGTCGCCGAAAAAGCGTTGAAGCGTCCGCTATTTCGGCTCGGGCTAGACTGTTTCTCATTTAATTTGCTATACCATGAAACCCGTTTCAGGAAGGACTACAAGACAATCAAAAAGATGACACAAAAAAAAGCCCTTATCACGCTATCAACCATATCAGCATTTATACTGGCACTATTAATCCTACTGCCTATATTTGTGATGTCGTTGTTTTGGGGGCAAAGATATTACCAGTACCAGCACAGCCCTGCTACGTTTGGGGTAGAGGCACTACGCATTACCCTTACAACCTATGACGGGCTTGACTTGGCTGCGTGGCGGACGCACGCCGTGACAGAGATGCAGCGCGGCACGGTTATTATAGTTTCTGGCTTGCAAGAGCCTTCTGTGACTGCATTTTTTGGCTACGCAAATATGCTTGCACAAAATGGCTGGGATGCCCTGCTAATAGAAAAACGCGCAAGAAGCCTAAGCCAAGGCGATGAAATTGGCTTTGGAATTACAGAGTGGCAGGACGTAAAAGCAGGGGTCTACTACCTCAATGCCGACGAACGTGCAGGGCATTTGCCTATTGTAGCCATGGGGACATCTGCCGGTGGGGCAACCGTGATTATTGCCGGTGGCGAAGTGCCGCGGATAGATGGTGTTATTGCAATTTCTGCGTACTCTAATTTTACGAGCTTATATGTAGACGGTATATCCATGATGGGGTTGCCAAGGTTTGTTGGCGTTATTACTACCCCTATTGTGCATTTGCGTATGAGGTTACGCTTTGGACATGACGCGACAAGCCATACCCCAGAAAACGGCATTGCAAAGCTTGGCCAGCGCCCAATTTTGCTAATGCACTCTACCAATGACCGGCAGGTACTTTTTTCCCATTTCGAAAGGCTACGGCAGACAGCAGATGATAACAATATAAATTTTACAACGTTTGTAAGGGAAGGAGATTGGCATTTTGTTTGTTATGACTGGTATATTACCAACCCCGCCAGGGATATAAAATTCACAGCGGCGATTATTGCATTCCTAGATGATATTTACTTCAAAAACCTTGCCCACGGCCTTTATCATACACCAACAACAAACCCCCAAGCCCAGCAAATACAGCCAGCAGCGCAACAAACCATACAAACACCATAACCCAGCCTACATCGTTTGGGTTCATAAAAAAATACGGGAAGAAGTTAATCCTCTCCCCAATAGCAACAAAAACAGCCCAATATACACCAGGAAATATCATGCCGGCCAAGATATGCCTGCGCCTCAAAAATCCTTTACTCTCGAAAACAAAGTAATTTATCAGCGCCAATGCAGTAACCAACACATGTGTAGAGAAATTTACATAACCAGAAAAAAACATAGGTGCCTGTGCAAATGGTACCAGCAAAAAGTTATACACCAAGCCGGTAACGGTAGCACTCAGCATCACAGTAACAGAAATATAATGCCTTAATGGGTTGTTCTTAAGTGCAAGCATTACAAGAAAGCCAATAACCAGCAGGATATTGCTTTGATATGTAAATGTCTTTAAAGCGCGAAAGTGGATACCACCACTTCCGGCCATACCCGGGAGCAGGTGTATCTGCCCACCCCCGGTCAAGCCCAAGATTACGCCATACATGATTAGTACAGCGCTTAGGAACAAATATATATTGTGCATTTTTTCTTTACTAAGTCTATGCATTGTTAATCCCCATTCTGAGGCTTCAGCACAACGCTGGCAGTGAAAGTTTGCTTCGCAAACTTCCACACTATTTCTCCAAGGTAACGCCTTCCCCGGGCACAACCCGGCCTATAACCGCTGCCTTTTCCCCCTGCGAAGCCAGTATCTCTATGGCTTTTGCTGCGTTATCGCCAGATACGGCAGCTACCATGCCAATACCCATGTTGTACAGGTTATACATTTCTGTTTCATCTATCCCGCCTTGCTGTTGCAGGAAGCCAAAAATAGCCGGGATATCCCATGAGCCGCGTGTAATTGTAGCCCCTAGTCCTGCGGGAAGAAAACGCGGTATGTTTTCTATAAACCCGCCGCCGGTTATGTGGGCCATGCCTTTAACTTCTATAGCGTCTACCAAATTTACTACGGCACTTGTGTAAATACGTGTTGGCGTAAGTAGTACTTCACCCAAGGTGCGCGGCTGACTTGTTTCACCTGCTGTGGCGGTATTAAGCTCTGGGTACACCTTTGACAGCTCTAGCCCGTTGTCGGCAATAATCTTGCGTACTAGCGAAAACCCATTGCTATGCACACCAGAAGAAGCCAGCCCTATTAGTACATCCCCGGCTATTATTTTTTCGCCGGTGATGATATTTTTTTTGTCTATTATCCCTACGCTAAAGCCAACCAAATCGTACTCTCCTGGCTTGTATACACCGGGCATTTCTGCCATCTCGCCGCCTATAAGTGCGCTGCCGGCTTGGATACAACCCTCACATACCCCAGACACGATGGCCTCGGCCTGGCTTGGGTCAAGCTTGCCGCAACCTATATAATCCAAAAAGAAAAGCGGTTTGGCCCCAACGGTGATAACATCATTTACACACATGGCTACTGCATCTATGCCAATGGTGTCGTGTTTATCTAGCTCAAAGGCCAGCATGACCTTAGTACCTACGCTGTCTGTACCGCTTACGGTTACTGGTTCTTCCATACCGGCCATATGCTTTGTAAGCTCAAACAACCCGCCAAAGCCGCCAAGGCCGCCCAATACACCGGCTATTTTTGTGCGCTCTACATGCTTTTTTATGCGTGATACCGCTTCATATCCAGCTTCGATATCTACCCCGGCTTGCTTGTAATGGTTAGGCATAATATCTACTCCTTTATTTTCTAATTGCCGCCCCCGGCCGGGTAATCCCCGTTAAAGCAGGCCATACAAAGCCCGCCGCCCTTACTACAGGGGATGCCTATAGCCTCAACCAGCCCCGCCTCGCTAATATAGGAAAGGGAATCTGCCCCTATAGCCCGGCATATATCCTTAGTGGTGCGGTTATAGGCAATAAGCTCTTTGGTTGTGTGCAAGTCTACGCCATAGCAGCATGTATGAGCCAAAAGCGGAGATGCCACTTTCATATGCACCTCTTTGGCACCGGCTTCTTTTAATAGTGCCACAATGTGCTTGCTGGTAGTGCCCCTGACAATAGAGTCCTCTACCAGCACTACGGACTTACCTTCGACTATGGCACGTACCGCAGACAGTTTTAATTTTACACCCAGCTCGCGCAGCTCCTGGGAAGGCTCTATAAATGTGCGCTTGGCGTAGCGGTTTTTTATTATCCCTATCTCATATGGGATACCGCTAGCCTCTGCATAGCCTATAGCCGCAGATATCCCAGAGTCCGGCGACGGTACTACAACATCTGCTGGTGTAGGGGCCTCCTTAGCAAGGATGCGGCCGGCATTTTTGCGGGATGTATGCACGTTTATGCCGTCTATATTTGAGTCTGGCCTGGCAAAATACACAAACTCCATACTGCATACACGAAGGCCAGGGTCACTTGCAATAAAGTCTGACCTTGGGCCGTCATCATCTATAATAACTATTTCGCCTGGGGCTACATCTCGTATATAGGTAGCACCCAGCGTATCAAACGCGCAAGTTTCCGACGCTACCATGTATGTCTCCCCCAACTTGCCTAAAACCAGAGGGCGTATGCCTTGCGGGTCACGGGCGGCCATTAATTTTTTTTGGGTTAGTAACACGAATGTGTAACTGCCCTGGATTTTCTTTAGCGATGCTTTTAGTTTGTCCAGTAACAATGGCTCGCTGCTCTTTCTTATAAGATGAGCCAAGGTTTCCGAATCTGCTGATGTTTGAAATATACTGCCTTCCGACTCCAACGCGTGTCTTAGCTCGTGGGAGTTGACAAGGCTACCATTGTGGCCTATTGCCAGGCTGCTTTTTTGGAAATGGAATAGCCGCGGCTGGTAGCCATCTTGGCTGTGGACACCGCTCATTACATAGCGTACATGGCCTATTGCTGCTGTGCCCTTTAGCTCATCCAATGTTTTTTGGGGGAAAGCATCCGCAGCCAGCCCCGAGCCCCTGTGGCGGATAAGGCGGTCACCATTTTTAACCACCATACCGGCGCCATCTTGGCCACGGTGTTGCAAGGCATGCAAACCAAAATATGCCATTTCGGCGGCATCTTTATGCCCCCATACCCCAAACACACCGCAAGCCTCGTTTAAGCCTCTAATGTCAAGCATTCTTCTAGGGCCCCTCTCCAGACGGCTTTCATTTGTGATACCGGGATATTTATTTTGTCACCTGCTTTAAAGCAATCGTCTGACGTGGTGTAGCCCAGCAACTTGGCACCGGTAAGCTTTTCTAATGCAGGGGCATTTTCTGGCGTGCAGCTTATTACATAACGCGACTGACTCTCTGCAAACAAGAAGGCAATGGGGTCACTACTTGGGATTTCTATGGTTGCACCCATGTTTTCTTCTTGTAGGCACTCTGCTATACAAACAGCAATTCCACCTTCGGATACATCGTGGGCAGAGTTTACTATCCCTTTACTTATTGCCGTTAACAGTATGTCGTGCATGCGTTTTTCTTCATTTAGGTCAATAGAAGGCGGTGCACCAAAGATTTTACCGCTATTAAGCATCTTTTGAAGCTCGCTGCCGCCAAACTCATGACGGGTGGTACCTAGCAGGTATATCGCATCGCCAGGATTTTTAAATTCCTGGGTTGTTATGTTAGACAGGTCGTCTATCAGCCCCACCATGCCTATTGTAGGTGTTGGGTAGATAGCACTTTCGCCGCGCTCGTTATACAGGGATACATTGCCGCCTATTACTGGGGTGTCAAAGGCCAGACAAGCTTCGCTAATCCCGTCTGCGGCTTGCTCTAGCTGCCAAAAAATTTCTGGGTTTTCTGGCGAGCCAAAGTTTAGGTTGTCTGTTATGGCAAGAGGTACAGCACCAGAAGCAACAATATTGCGTGCCGCTTCCGCAACTGCTATCTTGCCGCCTATATACGGGTCTAGATATACGTATCTGCTGTTGCAGTCTACAGTCATAGCCAGGGCTTTCCTTGTGCCCGGCACACGGACTATGCCGCTGTCAGAGCCGGGGGGGATTATTGTATTTAAGTTTCTGTCAAACTGGTTGTATACCCAGTGTTTGCTTGCTATTGTGGGGGTAGCCAGTAGGTCCAGAAGGGTCTGGTTATAATCTGCAATTTGTGTGATTGTTGCGTCTTTGGATTTTAGTTGTTGGTAGTACGCCGCTTCGCGGGACGGCCTGTTGTACTCTGGGGCTTCTTTTGCCAAAGCGTCTGCCGGGACATCTGCGCAAACTTCGCCTTTATGATATAGGCGTACTTGGCGGTCGCTTGTTACTTTGCCTATGATTACGGCGTTTACATCATGTTTTGCGAACACGTCAATGATTTCTTGTTCTTCCCCTTGCTTTATCACCAACAGCATCCGCTCTTGCGACTCGCTTAGCATCATCTCATACGGGGTCATGTTTTCTACGCGTTGTGGGACTTTGTCTAGGTCAAGTTCTATCCCCATGCCGCCCTTAGAAGCCATCTCCGACGAAGACGATATAAGCCCGGCTGCGCCCATGTCTTGGATACCTACCAGTGCTGGGTGGTCCATAACCTCCAAGCAAGCTTCCATCAAGCGTTTTTGGAAGATGGGGTCCCCTGCCGGCACGGTTGGGCGGTCGGGTTCTTCGTCTTCGGACAGTGTGGCGCTGGAGTATGTTGCGCCGTGCACCCCGTCCAAGCCAGTGGCGGCACCAGCATATAACACCGCATTGCCCTCACCTGTGGCTACTCCTTTTTTTATCCCGTCGTGGCTTATTATCCCTACACACATGGCGTTAACCAGTGGGTTTGTTGCGTAACAGCTATCAAACTGTATTTCACCGGCGGCGGTTGGGATTTGCATCCCATTGCCGTAGTTGGCAAGCCCCGCTACGCATTCCGTTAACAAGTACTGTGTATGAGGGTCATCCAGCTCACCAAAGCGTAATGAGTTAAGCGTCGCAATAGGCCTCGCACCCATAGAGAATACATCGCGCACAATCCCGCCAACGCCTGTAGCAGCGCCATCAAAAGGCACAACCGCAGACGGGTAGTTGTGTGACTCTAGCTTAAACACCGCAGCAAGCCCGTCACCTATGTCTACCACGCCAGCGCCCTCTCCGGGGCCTTGCAATACCTGTGGGCCCTTTGTAGGGAACTTGCGCAATATCGGCTTTGATGTCTTGTACGAACAATGCTCGGACCACATGACAGAAAACAGGCCCAGCTCTGTATAATTGGGTAGGCGGTTTAGTATTTTTTTAACACGTGCGAACTCATCGTCTGTCATACCCATTTGGGTATAAATACGGGCTTCTTCTATTTGCTTTGGTGTTATCATGGTTTTGCCTCCGTTTTGTTATGGATTTCAGCTTTTTATACATTCGTATTACTTGTCCCAGATACCTGTTGCGTCTATTGCATTAAGGGTTTCGTCTATCTCACCCAGTATATTTACATGGCCCATCTTGCGGTTGTCTACCGCTTCGGCTTTCCCATATAAGTGGATTTTACCTTTTTGGAGTAGCGGCATATAAGGCTCTATGTTGTGCATGTTTTCTTTATCCATATGATTGCCCAGGATATTTACCATAACTACTGGGGTATGAAGATTGGTTTCCCCAAGCGGCAACCCACACACGGCACGTATATGCTGCTCGAACTGGCTGGTGACACATGCGTCCATGGTATAGTGGCCGGAGTTATGGGGCCTTGGGGCCAGCTCGTTGATATATATTTTCTCATCTACTACAAACATTTCAATTGCCAGTATCCCAATAGCGTCTAGGGTATTGGCAATTTTTATTGCGTGGGCAATGGCTTCTTCTTCTACTTTCTTGGATATGCGGGCCGGGACTATGCATTTATGACAGATATTGTTTACATGGATATTTTCCGCCACCGGGAAAACAGCAGTCTCCCCTGCGGTGCTTCTTGCCACTATTACCGACACTTCAAGCGAGAAGTTCATAAACTGCTCAAGGATACACTCATGATTTGCGGCAAGCTCTTTTGCACGGGGTAGGTCAGCTTCGGATTTAAGTACTACTTGGCCCTTGCCGTCATAGCCGCCGGTGGTGGTTTTTAGCACACTTGGGTAGTATACGTTCTTTTCCAGAGCTTCTACGCTGTCTATTAGCATAAAGCCCGGCACAGGTATTCCCATATCGGCTATGGCTGATTTTTCCCTAAAGCGGTGTTGGGTGGTTTTTAATACCTGGCTACCTTGCGGGAGGTATGAGTTAGTTTCTAGCCATGTGAGTGCTTCATAGTCTATATTTTCGAACTCATATGTTACTACATCGCTGATATCGGCCAGGCGTATTATTGCGTCCATATCGTCGTATGCGGCTGTTATTTCTATGTCTGCCACTTGACCGCATGGGCAGCTTGGGGTTGGGTCAAGTACGGCCACAAAGTATCCCATAGCTTTTGCGGCAAGGCACATCATACGTCCTAGCTGGCCGCCGCCTATAATGCCTATGGTCTTGTAAGGGGTGATTGTCTCTTTCATTGTTTGGCTCCTTTATAATTGTTTTATGCAAGCAAAAAGACCAACTACAACCGCAAAATTGCGGACGTAGTTGGTCCTTTATGTCAACTATTAATTTCCAATTGCCTAATGCTATCGCGGATAGCAATGCGCCTTGCTTCTAGCTTTTGATACAGCCCGCTGTCATATGCAGCAAGTATCCTTGCAGCCATAAGCCCGGCATTTGCGGCCCCAGCTATGCCTATAGCCATAGTAGCCACAGGTACAGCCGCAGGCATTTGTACAATAGAGAGCAGCGAATCCAAGCCGTTGAGGGCCTTAGACTGCACCGGTACACCTATCACCGGCAAGCTGGTTATAGATGCCACCATCCCCGGCAAATGTGCCGCACCCCCTGCACCCGCAATTATTACTTTGAGCCCATTAGTGGCGGCGGCAGATGCATACTCTACCATGTACTCCGGTGTGCGATGAGCCGAGACTACCCTTTTCTCGTAAGGCACCCCCAGTTCGTCTAGTATTTTGCAAGCATGGTCCATAGTCTCTAAATCAGACATGCTACCCATGATTACACCTACCAGTGGCTGTGGCTTCATGAAGACCCCCATATATTAAGAAGCTGTGTTCATACTAAGAATAATGCGGTATTGAAGGGTTGTCAACTACATCGAATGCAAAAAACTCTTACCAACGACGAGCCTATTTGGCGAACGCTCCAACGCCAAATAGGCGACAGAGGCGGTTAGAGTTTTCGCATTCGATGCGGAACCGAAAGCAAGCACCAACCAAAAACACAAGCTAAAAAAATACAAAACATGATATAATGAGAAAATCAAAAAACCAATAAATAAAAATGTTAAAACCAAAAAAGGAGCCCCCAAATGCCCCCCCTATACCTAACAAAACCCACCCAAGCCCACACAGAAGCAATCCGCAACTACCGAGACGAACTGCGCACACACGACACCCACTCCCACGGCGACAGCGGGCTTTATAAGTGGGACGATATCCCCGCCTGGGTAGATTTCTGCCGTCAAATGGAAAATGCAAAAACCTTACCCAAACCGGATTACGTAGAAGCCGACCAATACATGCTAATGCAAGAAGGCGACCCAAAAATACTAGGCATGATAAGTCTCCGCCGCCGCCTAAAAGAAGGCTACCTAGCCGAACATGGCGGGCACATAGGCTATGGCGTACGCCCATCCCAAAGGCGTAAAGGCTACGCCAAAGCCATGCTAAAACTGTGCCTAGAAAAAGCACGCGCCCACGGGCTTACAAAAGTTTTACTATGCTGCGACCTAGACAATGCCGGCAGCCGCAGCACTATACAAGCCTGCGGCGGCCAATTCGAAAGACTAGCCATAACCGGCTGCGAAGTAGACGAGCGCTACTGGATTAACCTAAACGAGTCCCCCACCCCAGCCGAAAACCGCGAACAATCCAACGCGTTTTCGGCCACAGACGGGACCGTTTTAATGTACGAATGCACTAACCACCTAAACAACTACTACACCACCAACTACAACGAGCACGGGCGCCTAACATCCAGGCACGGCCTAGTAGAATACCTAACAACCATGCGCTACGTAGAGCAGTATCTAACCCCCGAAGCATATGTACTAGAAATTGGCGCAGGTACAGGCCGCTACAGCCGCACAATTGCAGACATGGGCCACAAAGTAGAAGCAGTAGAACTAGTACCAACCAACATAGAAATATTTCGCGAAAACCTACAACCAACACATGACATAAACATAACCCAAGGCAACGCGCTGGATTTATCCATGTTCGCGGACAACACCTTCGATATGACCCTACTATTAGGCCCACTATACCACCTATATACAGACAAAGAAAAACACCAAGCTATACAAGAAGCCCTACGAGTAACAAAACCGGGCGGGGTCATATTCACGGCTTACTGCTTAGTCGACGCTTCCATCACCCTAAGCGGTTTTGCCAATAACAGTTTTGATATTAAACAATATGTACAGCGCGGCAAAATTAATCCAACAAACTTTGCGACCACATCCGAGCCAGAAGATATCTTCGAGCTGGTACGCAAAGAGGATATAGACCGTATGATGGCAAACTTCGCCGTAGAAAGGCTTCATTATATAGCTACAGATTTATTCACCATATGGATACGCGACGCGATAAGCCAGATGGATGACGAGACTTTTGCGCTATACCTGCGCTATCACTTTTCTGTATGCGAAAGGGAAGATTTGGCGGGTGCTGGGCATCACAGTTTGGATATATTTCGCAAAAGGGAGATTGAATGATTACACCACATGGGAAATTAGTAAAAGTTAAAGGCAAAAATATGCACATTCGGCAAATGGGGTCTGGTGAGAAAACGATTGTTCTTTTACCGGGTTTGGGTACGCCACTTCCTTCAGTGGAATTTGCACCTCTTATGCGTGAACTTTCTAAAAAACATACAGTGTGTGTTGTTGAGATTTTCGGTTATGGGCATAGCGACGGAACAGACAG
>Ga0123355_10004428_pt1 | contig 20429 bp, 7 predicted proteins | sample TergutEmb28metaG_3_FD_89872 | JGI IMG/M metagenome (GOLD analysis project Ga0123355, IMG submission 89872) | Embiratermes neotenicus P1 segment gut microbial communities from Petit-Saut dam, French Guiana - Emb289 P1 | ecosystem: Host-associated > Arthropoda: Insects > Digestive system > Gut ...
ACCAGTTAGTCGCAGACTCCTGAAGATGGTCGTATAAACGGCCGAAACATGTTGAGTAATGAATGAATATTAAATAATAAAATAAGTGGCATCAAGTTGGTTTTTTCTCTTTACGCAACTATAAAGATGATGCACGGTCCAATAAACATAAGAATTATTTTGGTTGTATTTATTTCTTTTACACAATTGTTTATTGGGCAATTAAGTAATAAATATTTCTGAATAGTGTATATTTCCTCTAAGTTACGCGGCACTGTTTATTGTGTGTTCCATTTTTATGTGCCTATAAGCTGCTCACTTTTGATTTGTGACGTCCATACGACAGTATGGTTTGTCCTGTTTCAAAATCCTACATATTTTCCAGATTACGTTCGCGGTGTCTATACCTCTTCTTACGACACAGATTCCAATATAAACCGCTGAATATACACGAAAGATTATTTTCAGATGAATTCTGATCATGTTGGGAATTAGAGCTTTGCGTGATGAAAGTCGACAACGACTGGTGTCAAGAACTCATCTTTACTTCTAAGAAGACGGATCTCGAAACCTTTTCTAGGGTCAAAAGCAGCACACGTTACGTCAAAGTTTTACCGAATATGAAGTTTATGTAGGCAGTCGGTGAACGCGCAAGTAGAATACAACCTGTAACTTCACACTACAGTCGGTGTTGGGTAGAAGCATTTATGTACCTCCAGTGCTTACCGCTTTTTATCCATTCTGTTGAATTACCACATTGGTCGTATTGTTCTTGGTTCGATGTGTGTTGGAGTTATACATTATATATTAATATTGCAGGTTGAAGCAGTTGTGCTTCAGCCTGCAACACTGATACCACTCCAACCCAACCACACCGAAACTCCAACACACATCGAACCAAGAACAATACGACCAATGTGCTAATTCAACGGAATAGTCGCAAGCTCCTGATGATGGATATATTAATGTCCGAAACATGTTGAGCACATAAGAGGTGAAATAAAATAGCAAGTGATATCAAGTTGGTCTTTTATTTTTAAAATATTTCAATCGTCTGCTATATAATTATATTTTTATTTATATTAGACACAGGACTCTCAACCGATTAATATTTTATTCAATTAATTATTCGCCCGTTATCAATCTACAATTTATCTATTCAGTAAATGAACCAATGTGCAGCACAAACGGTAGTAATTATTTGTTTCTTGACAGTTTATGTCGTACCAACCTCTTTAGTTTCACAACAAATTTCATGGTCTTTGTCCTTTGTTTTGTGTCTTCTCACACTGTTGCAGGTGCTCTTTCGTTCCAAAATTGAAACGATTTTTTTACCACATGCTGAAACACGTTATTTAGCAATACGTTTGTAGATTCGACTCCAGGGATATCCAATAATTAAGAGAGAAAACATTAAAAGTAATTTCCTGTACAACGAATGTCCATCATCAGAATGTGTGAGTCCTACCAATGTGTCGTTCATGTTGAATAATATTTACACATCACCACAAATGTCTAACAGAATTTCTCTACAACTAATATATAGTTGAATGAAACGTGTACGTGAAAATTTAAGAGTACTGCTAAAGCAATTGGTATTGATGGAGGGGTTTGGGGGGGGGGGGTTCATCGACCGAAACCGTTTGACTGTGGATGCCAAGAATTACCCAGATATTTAGATTGTAAGTGGGATTGGTCGCCTGGAAAGCCAATGTAAATTTCCTTGTTCAGTATTCAATCTTCTGTTCTTAACTCACTTGTTTTCTTTTAATCAATCATCTTTTTTTTCGTTCGTTCTTTAATGTGTTCGAGATTTACCTTTTGTAAATCTCAGTCTGTGTCGAATATTTGAACATGGGAAAGATATGAATGTAATCTTTTGTGATCTGTAAAATTAAATTGTTTGAATTGGACGAAGTTTCTAATGCCTTGGAAACTTTTGGCCCAATATAATTATTTCTCTGCGATCTTAAGTTTCTTTCAGTTAACGTATTTTCATAAAAGGCAACAATAATAGCGGTGTTACTACTACTAATACTGTTATTACTATTACTACTACTAATAGTAATATACAAACATCGACATATTCTCTTCCTTGCTAGTTAGTAGCAGGAGACTGGCATTGTTATTTGAATATTATGACATAAGTGTACGTCAGCACAATATAATTATTTATTTAGAGTGTAGTTATATTAGATTATGCTGACGTACACTTATGTTATAATATTTGATTTCTAAGCACATCGTGATGCCCTCATTCAGAATATTTTTATTTGAACCTAATATTTCAATACCTTAACCAGAAATTTATTCGGATTAATGAAATGTATACCTTTTGGGGACCAGTTCGTCATAAATAAAGTATATTAAATTCATAACAGACCACGGACGTATACGTAGTAAGTGAATCTGTGTTGAAGTTGCATTAACTTTATCACATTTAAAGGTGTAAATTGCGGCTGTTGTATAACGCTAATGCCAATTATCGTTTACCCAGTTTTGAAGGTCAGAAAACACGTTGAAGGACCTGCCATTCCTTTGGTCACTAAATAATGGAGTGCGAAGTGATTCAGTTACTAGCAGGTTACCACAGAACTGTGATGTTATTTGACAGATGCAAGTAGGCTATTTCTTATTACGGTGTCATAATAAATTATTCCTTACTTCCGTCCGGTGCAGTAACGACTCCAAGTTTTGGTGTTTGCAGTAAGTTAAGTTGTTCGAGTTAATAGCAGCCGACTGCTTAGGGGAGCACTGCTTAAATTCCTGGGGATTTGAGCCTGCTTTTATGTAAAGCAACCGTCTGCCTCCGTATGTGTCCCGACTTGAAGCAAACTATTTTAAAGGTAAATGAAGGCATTAGACAACGCAGAGGTACACATTATTAGAGGAATGGTTCTTATCTGTTTTCTTACACACCAGCAAGTCGAGCCACAATTATGGTGCTTTTGAAGATGATTACGAATTGTAGAGTTGCTCCTTATTTCCATTTATGATCATCAACAAGTAGCTACGGTCTTGTCTTGAGCATATGGGTACCGGCTACAGGACATCCAGATTGGAAAAATTGATAGTGTTTATGTTTCTACGAGTTTCGAATCCCGGTATGGTCAAGATATTCTCCACAAAAACCGCCCAGACCAGCTCCGGTGCCCACCCAGCCCCCTATTCAATGAGTACCGGGGTTGCGTGATTTCAGACTTCCGCCGCCAAAGTGCTGAGGACTGCGCTCTTCGGGGTTATTACGCAGCGTGTAGTGGTTATTTCTTACCGACGTTTCGGCGCAACCTATCATTACCATCCTCAAGGTTCAAGGGATTCTTGAATCCTGAGTATGTGACTGATAAGGTGTCCCGAAACGTCAGTAAGAAATTGCCAATGCACGCTGCGTAATAACCCCGAAGAGCGCAGTTCTCGGGACGGATTCTTTCCCGAGGAGAAAGCGACCTGGACGCAATGTTGACCAATCACGTTTACCTGATACCGAGGTTAAGAATGTGTAGCTGTACCTCTGCTTACCCTTCGTGTCTTCATGGTGTGGACAGGTACAACTTTAAATTTAGTTCTGTGTGACTCATTCACTTACTCTTTGTTCATGCATTCTGTTACTTTCAGATCTTACATCAGTCTGTGAGATGGGTAAATTAAATGTAACGTGGCTGAAAATGTGTGTGATTAGTCAGCTTATGCGTATGTGCAACAGGACCCACAAAACGATGAGTGGAGGTCACTGAGAGACAAGAGCTCATCTCATATGTAGAGCTGTTCTGTACACTATACATACCGGTACAGTTACAAAGTACTTGTCAATCCTTTCACACACTAATTACGTGTGTAACAGCAACGTTATGTGTAGTGAGACTGTATATCAGCAAATTTGATGATAAGAAGAGGTCGCCAGTTCTGTCACCTACATTTGAGCATTTAGAAAATACTCGTGTCTCTGCTTGCCGTAGTCATACAAATTGGGGAATTCGTATTTCTTTTTTGTTAATAAAAATTTTATGGAACCATAAGAGGACTTCTAAAAACGCTGTATTGTTTGTACAAGTTACAGAGATGTCGCTTTAAAAACAAATGTTTTCCTCTTCAAGTCCTCTACGAGCATGAGCAGAGTGTGGGGCTAATTAACTAAGTTGTTTTGTTATAAAACATCCACTTCTCTTTGGCCTTTGGCGATGCGTAACCAGGCAACGAGTCTGAAAGACGCTCTCGGAGTGTACCCTGTATAAATATAATTTTCTGCAGCACTAACCCTACAAGTCTGAGTTTCCTAAAAAAGGGGATCGCTTAGTTGTTGGTAGGCTTTAATCATGCAAACCTCATTGCAAGCAGATACAGGGTGTTCAACTTAAAAGTGGACCGTTAACTAAGCCGTGAATATATCACGTCTGATGCTATTTATAATGGTTCTGCTGGTATGACATTATACTACTACATGTGCAGGAGTTGGCAAGACTGTTGCAGGAGAGGGAAAAACTGGTCTTGGCCATCTGTATCAGTTGAATCAGTCGACAATAAGTGCTGGTGTTTGAACAACGCCATTTTTTACGCTTTCATAATGCGGTTAACGGTGGAAGAACGTGTATTTATTTTGGAAAGTTATTTAAAAACGATGTCTTACGTCCAATGTAGACAAATTCAGGTTAGTTGTGTAATATAACATGTTGTAAATCTTGGTAAATACTAAATAGGTCCACTTTTAAGTTGAACACTCTGTACATTTGCGGGCAGTTCTGTGGGAAAGGAGAAATTGTCAGTAGCGTGTGACATCTAAAACACAATGTACATAATGACAGGCAGGTATTACGAATAAAAATTAATTTGTATTTTATTAAACACATGTCTGATAGATGATAATATGTGTGTCAGATATATTGGCCTGGGTTCGATCTTCAGATGTGTGTCTGGTTATTTATTATACCGAACAGTTTTATGAAATATGTCTCCCTGTTGTGCAGCTTTCGAAGATTTGATGAGAGTTGGAACTTTAGAACTTGTTGCACAAAATATTAAATATATTTTATAATATTTACATGTGCCTTATAGGATTGGGATTGAAGGGAATGGGCTGAGTTAATGTCGCTCAGTATAAGGGCAAGTGTTAGGCTGTTGTGAAGACAGTCGTGATGCCTTCGTTTCCATAAGATGCTGTGACTGTTAGCTTCTCACGTAGGAATCTGATTCATTAAGTTATTTATTGCCGTGAATTTTCTTGAAAAACCTCTTAATGAAATTACCGTTCCAAACACTGTTTTCCCTTACTGACGATTAATGGCGCATTTCGATTATTTGTAAAGTTAAATTGATCACACCAAGTGTTACAGACACAATAATAGTTTTCAAATTGTCAAATAACGTACTTTTGGGGACGCGTGCTTCTTTCTTCTTCACGTTAGTACGGAAGCACAAACTCGTCAGAAAATTTTGTATTCAAGCACAAAACCAACTGGTGTGGCGATCTGCAAGCCCGCTATCTTAACCATTACCACCGTGTAAACCTTAACGTTTTAAAGTCCCGTGGTTACTAAGATACATATTTGTACCACCTGTTGGCTTGACAATAAATGCTTATAAGTCTACCACACAGTGCAGTTATGTGTTTCGTATGATGCAGTGCAATATCCAACTATTTATTTTCCTTATACAGCTTTCACCATTTGGTCTGAGGGTAGCGCATCGTGTGCTCTGTGAATTACGAAATGTATATATATATATATATATATATATAATTTAGATTTATCTTATTGTTTTAGTTATATCTGTATGTATAATGGAGATTTATTTATTTTAATGTTCGAAGTGTTTAGCATCATGCAAACACAAGGATTACAAGTAATATTAAAACGAAACTATCTGTGGGAAACCTAAAATACGCTGCGCAATTGACGAAGGTTTGGAGTTTTTCTTTGTTAATTCGGATTTCATTACTTTGTTAGCCATTTCGTTTACGAATAAATTTGTTGTGCTTGTTTAAAAGCGAGGATAAGGCTCCGGAAGATCTCCATCAAGATCACTACAAACGGTGAATCCCCTTTCGGCTTGAAGGTTGCTGAGGGATGTGATCTTGACCACAAAGTGTTTGGCATGCCCTCCTCCTCGGAGGTGTAATAAAACTTTTAGCACTGTCCCTTTGCCTCTGTGCTGGACATGTTGCGGAAGCAGCCTTTTTTATACATTGCATTCTCAGGTAGCTGGCGTATGAATTTTGCTCTGTGGCTTTTAGTTTGAGAACATTATGTTGCGGTTTGGTTACTCGTAAGACTTATGTTTTAAATATTAAGTAAGAGTTTTTGGACGGATGTAAGGTTACAGGCGTATTCCAGTGAACAAAAAACGAGTAGTTTTGCAACAGTATTCGTTAGCTTGTGAGCTACTGAGTTCTTCTGTGTAGTGTTAAAAAAACAAAATGGGAGGCTGTGAACTAGGTTTATCTCCTTCTCTTAGGCATTAGTGACGTGCTGTTGTGAAAACGGTATTGAACTCCTAGATTTCATAAAATTCGGGGAACGTTTCGACCACACGAAGTATACTTGATATGTGAAAAGTAATTAAGCTTGATAGTGGTAGGTGGATGTATGTGTGGATTAATGGACAGATAGACAGACTGGTATTTTTAACTCTGTGCGGGTGGCTGTCTGGTCTGCAGACCAGACAGCCACCCATACAGTGTGAAAAATACCAGTGTCGCATAGATACAGTAAGTTCTTCTGATGAAGGGCACATAGTTGCCCGAAACATGTAAAGAAGTTGAAATAAATGTATTAAGAAGCGGTGTGCACCTAGTTGGCTTCATTTGAAAAAGATTATACAAGTATGCAGGTAAACAAATCAAAATTCGGAGTTTTTGTTAATTTTCTTTCAGAAATTTATTTTACGTGCGAACCACCTGACTGTAATATTTTATAAAATACGTGATATATTTTGTGTGTGTGTGCGTGTGTGTGTTGGTGGGCGTGCCCGCGCATTTGTGGTAAGATGGTGTTCTACTGCCGTATGATTCGCTGTCAAACTTTAGTTGTTAAGAGGTTAGTGGAACTTTAGGTTCTGTGTCAGTTGTGATATTTCTTTGACCAAATACACGCTTAACTTTCTTCGTATCGATTTCTTATCCTCATTATCGAGTTGTAAGCATTTCGGAACTTCTACATTCCCTTGCGGAGGAGAGAGATTAATCGAGCTAATTCAAATATATAATTATTTCCCATGTCGGAATCAAATGTTTAATCAGGTTTCCTCATTATATAATATCCTGACTAAAACTTTCAATTTCCAAACTTTTACCTCGAGTCTCCAGTCAAATCATTCTTATTAATATGCACTTTCATTTGTTTATTTTAATGTAAATAAACTTATCATTTTGAAAATTTGGTTCGGTTAGAGTGAGAATGTCGCTGATAGTGTCTGCGTACCATTGATACTAAAGTTTCACAGACTGATGTGAAGCGATTTTTTTCCACAGTAATGGTCTGTTATTGCCAACTGAACAGAAATTTGTACATTTGACATACAAGTTAACATGGGTGTCGTTTATGAAATTGTGTTTATTCAGGTATGTTCATGTTCAGAGGGCTTACCCTCAGAGTTGTAGGTACTTCTTTAAATGTACTGTAGGGAAAATGGCTAAATTTTCCGAATTGTACAAACGTAGAGACGAAAATTATTCACCTGCTGTGTCGTTTACTTCATGTTCAGTTTCTGTAAAGGCAGATGCAAAATTCATACTTGAAAAAACTTATTACGTAGCTGGGTTATGCAGGGTAACTTTCGTGTTGATTTGATAACCGCGGTGTGTATAGATCTACTTGTAAGATTATCGCCTTAGAGACTCCTACTATGTAGCTCTTATTCTCTTAGCTAGACAATAAAATCCTTGCGTTTAGTAGAAATCAAAGATTCAGTGCCCCATTTAAAATATTAAGCAAACACTTGAAATATTAAAAACAAATGCACCTATATAACTTTCACTTAAAACACTTTAAAACACATAAAACTACTCCGACATGTTTCGATCTTTTCAGATCATCATCAGGTAGTTTGGTCGTTCCTTGCTAAAGTTATTACATATTCATGATTTAGTTCGTTTTTGTAAATAAGGTGTTGTGGCAGCATATCATGTTGCGTACGCAGCATACGAAGCACACCTAGCCACCTACACTCTCTACAACAGATTTCTACGCAACATTATATGCTGCCACAACACCTTGTTTACAAAAACGAACTAAATCATGAATATGTAATGACTTTAGCAAGGAACGACGAAACTACCTGATGATGATCTGAAAAGATCGAAATATGTCGGAGTAGATTTATGTGTTTTAAAGTGTTTTAAGTGAAAGTTATATAGGTGCATTTGTTGGTTAATATTTGAAGTGATTTTACGAAATGCACGGTCAACGATGAGATTCATATTAAGCAAATATTCGGTTCAAGTTCTGTCACCAATTCTCTATGTAAAATAAAATAAAATAAAATAAAATTCAAATTAAATAAATAAAATAGTTACTATCCTCTCATCTATTCTGTATCGTTCAGGTAGATTCTCATCTCTGCAGGCTGTGTGACACTTCACATCCGAAATCGGTGCTTCATATGTACACCGCCAGGCTTATTATCCTCCATGTGATTGGTGATGTCGTTTTTACACCTTAATCTAACTTATTTCTGTTTTCCATATTAGGTCTAAAAATTGTTTTCAGCACGCTGTTATTTATCGCCGTCAATCGACTCAGCCTCCCGTTGCGTTTCAAAAACCTGCAAATGAAGAAAGCCCATATAAATGGAGGTAGGCGTACCTGTATAGTACACCCCGCTCTTTATGTAAGCTATAAGCGATGTTTGCTCCTTTTAAGTAGCATTCTCTTACTTTAATGAGGATTCTGTGGAGTTTTTCTGCCGGTGCAATAGTGAAACTCTTTTTGCCTTCTGTACAGACGTTTGATCTTTCTGTTGTATCACAGTACATTACGGGTTGATAAAGGTAACACTGAACTTCAAGTAGGTGGCAACTTATTTCTGCCTTCTTACAGGCGTCGTTTAGAGCGGATGATGGCATAAACATATAGTCGACTAGAGGGGATGCTGTGTACCTCTTCTGCCTTTGGTTTTCCTTTTTTGCACTTCGGTAATTAGTGGGTGGAAAACGAGCGTATTATTGACTTAGTACTTGCCATTAGTCGCCAAGAACGAGAAACTCAAACAGACTCTGGTGTTAATTTGGACGAGCAAGCAAGTAGTAAGTTCAGGGAAACAGAATTAGTATAATTAACCCTATCTACTATACCGTCTTGAAATAAAAAAACGGTTCAGTCGTTTAATTAAAATTTTGAATTCGGCATGACATGAGTGTTACTTCGTTGCGTTCGTCATTACTTTTAAACTCTATTTCCCTTTTCTTTCATTTCTCATTTCTTACCATCATCTGTACGTTCGTTTCATTTTATGTATTTCTTCGGGCTTCACGTGAGGCTGTTTACGGTGTTCTTTCGATGGTCATTAATGAAACTCCATTTGGTAGAATCAGCCATTCGAAGTTTGAATATATTTTAAATTACACAAAGTTTTGTCCCTATCTCAAAGCAAACCGACCGCTTCTATAACACAAAAATCAAATGGTTAATTCTGTTGAGGGAAAAGATCCCTCTTTATTGCAATATCCATACAAAACACAAAATTACTATTCTGGGTAAATGACCAACTTGATGCACAATTACATTATATAATATGTTTATTATTATAATCCTCTACATGTTTCGAACAACTCTGTGCTCATCATCAGGAGGTCAAATTGTATTAATACAGCATCTGGTATAGTATTCTCTGTAAGTGACTGTCCGGTGTGCAGGTGCACCTGCACACCGGACAGTCACTTACATGTAGAGGATTATAATAATAAACGTCTTACATAACGTAATTTTTCATCAAGTTGGTCTTTACCCAGTGTCGTACCAGTATGCACGGTCAGCAAAATATAAAACACAAATACTATGTTTGGGCAAAACGCCGATTTCCATAGCTGAGCTTATGACAGCAGTATTTATAAAGATACAGGCTTTCTAGAACATGATGTTTCGGTGAAGCTTGCTGCCACCGTCTTCAGTTTGGCCCAAGAAGGCCTGATGATGGAGGTACATAGCACTGCTTGAAAGTAATTATTTACCACCGAGAGAACCCCAAAAATTTCAACCTTCAAAGTGTCTTTTATTTTAACTCTAAAATAAACGTTTAATCAATATGCTTGAAGAGTTTTTGGTCTACATTACATTCTGTGAACCGTGCATCGTGATACATATACGTGAAAAAGACCACTAAAATGCACCTTTATCTCACGATACGATCGCTTTGGCGACTATGCACCCCGTAGAACCATGAGAAATACTATATGCTGCATGTACAGAAATAACCTCCTGATGATGAACTTGTTTGTTCGAAACATGTAGAGGATAATTTAATTGGAATAAATAATGACATAAAGGTGCATATTGTTGGTCTTTCTCACGTATATGTTCTTGGCTTGTTTGCGCAGATAACATGTTCAGATGGTTTATGTAACGCAGTTATATCTGGGTGGAGTATTTGTAAACACTTAACATTTCCGACACTCAGACGATATGAAGGACTGTCAAATAATATCAGTTTTTATTCATTTCAATTTATGTCCTTTGATAGCAAAGGATCCAACAAAGTTTATGCATATTTCCTTATTGTGAACGAACAAAGACCGTAAAGCAACAATTTGGTATACAAATTCTTCACATCACAACACTTTTGTTCCTAACATAAATGAACTTTGTTTATTAGAGGAATTGTTTTTAATTCAGAATTCTTAAGACACGAAGGGTGTTCTTTGTGTCACACAAAATCAATACCATTGCTTTTCCACGCCAAAGTTTACAAAATCGATCTGGGACGTACGTACCTCCCAGTTCGTGTCTTCTTGATTTGGTTGGGCATGCAAAGCAACTTCGGTCACCGAGTATTTTGTATCTTGTAGTCTAATACACGTAGTTGAGAAAAGGTAAAATTATCGTTGCATCATATAGTCTGCTCTTTTTTTGATAAAATTTTAAAGAAATGACAGACTTGTATTAAATTTGACGTAAACAACTGATAATACCAATACTGATGCAACGCGAATCTCTGATAAATTAGTGACATTAACGCCATTTAAAGTAGGGTCCTGGAAATTCGGGTGCTGATGAACGTTCAAGAAGTAAATCTGTAGCACGTTCGTTAATGTGGCCTTTTATTGTAATTGTAAATTTCAAGATATCTGTGTGCACGCCATGAGAGACCGTGGGGCCGGCGGTGCAGCTCCGGTCATCCTTAACATCGGCACTGTAGAGAGCTGATTGATCAGCATCGAACCCCCGTCTCTTTTGTCCCGTGACAGAGCTCGCGGAAACTATTAAGTAGTAGGATAATTGGACTTTAGGATCGGTATGAGCACTTAGGAGGAAGAAAATATCATTTGGTCCTTTCGGGAAAAGATGTTTCCTTGATGTTCCAGCCCATGACCTAATCTCTGTACATATTCAGGCGTTCCTGTTTCCATATAATCTGATAATGTACAACATGGACATTCATAGCATTAAATTTATGCAAGCATGCATTTTTTATTATGTATTTGCTTACTGAAGTAACTAAAGTCGGTTATTTTCGTGAGAGTTTCGAAGGTGGTATATGGACCTCAGAAAAAATCCTACCCTAATGGAGTTCTACTGTTGGCGTTCTTGCGGTTTATACTGCGCTTGCTATATGCACGTCATACGGCGGACTACATTAATATTTGCGCACCACCCCACGACCTCTTCCGTTATTTTCTCGGGTCGTGGTGACTTATCAAGTCATTTCCCTAATGGTTATTCTGCTGTTATAGAATTTTAAACACAGCCGAAGACCGTTAGTTTAATTAACAAACAGTCTTTTAATAATTACATTTCACTTTAGTTTTTATTTCGCATGCAATACCCACGCTAAAATATGTATTCCTGTCAAGCCAATAGATTTAAGTCAAACATGATCTTGTTTGTATCTTGTTAACGTAATCCGCTTGCCGCCATTCCTAATGAGCCACACCCGGCAGCCATAGCATCAAGGTCGATGTTCAACTCTTTCTTCCTTAACGCGTATCTCTCGGAGAACGTATCTGGCCACCCGTTACGTGACTAGAATAATCGTATATTAGGCCATAATGTCTTTCATCGGTCGTTTCTTTATTCCGGGAGCAAAACAAGCGTCAATCTTGTATGCTGGGCTGCTGCTGCCTGTTTCTGTCATTTTGTGTTACATGTTCAATGCTCCACTCTTTCTTCTGCCTCAGTGCGTACCTCACTGAGATCACAGCAACAATGGTAGTCACCGCTCACTGAATGTGACTGATGTGTGTATATCTATAGTAGTACCTCAGTCCAAATTGATTGCTCATATTGAGGGAGGAAGGTAGGCTGAGGGTGTTTGGGAATAGAGTAGAGAAAGCTACATAAAGAACTTAATGATCTGTAGTCCTCACCAAATGTTATTCGGGAGATCAACTCAGAAGGATGATATGGGCCGGGCATGTAGAACGTATGGTTGAATGTAGAGGTGCATACTGAGTTTTAGTGGGGAAACCTGAAGGAAGGAGACGACTTGGAAGACCCAGGCTTGGGCGGGAGGATAATATTAAGATGGATATTCAGGAAGTTCGATGTGGAGTGCATGGCCTGTATTGAACTGGCTCAGTATAGGGACAGGTGGCGATCGCTTGAAAACACGGTAATGAACCTTCGGGTTCCTTAAAATGCAGGGAATTTCTTGACTATCTGTGAACCGTGAACTTCTCAAGAAGGACTCTGCTCCATGCAGTAAGTCCCTCGGTCATGCGGACTATATAATGGGAGGGTGGTCCGGTTACCCAGCATTCCTGACCATCGAGGGAAAAATTCGTATTATATGTAACACACAAACAAGACAGACAAAGTACGTATAATGTGCCATTGAGGTGCTTTTGTGCAATCATTGTTGTAGTAGAAAAGCAAAACGTATTACATATTCTGAGTGTGTGTCTGTAGCCTTAGGTATCCAGCTTGAAATGCGCATGCGCCATAGTGTCATATGTGACCTGTCCCGCTCTAAAATATTTTGCCACGTTATCTCATAAATGGCATGATTAAAAAAAACTGCCTTGAACATAAAACATGTGTTTCGATTTTTTCTGCAAATTTTATCTGAAACATTTTTCATTCCGAGAAATACTGAACGAGATATGATCAAAAATGTGCACTGGTGTTCATGTAAAGTAACCGTTATTCATGTCCGATTTTAATGGAACTTGAATTTTCTTCACGTATTTTCGAAAAATACTCAAATATCGAATTTCATTAAAATCCGTCCAGTGGGAGCCGAGTTGTTCAATGCCGACGGACGGAAGGACAGGCAGACAGAAATGATGAAACTAATAGTCGCTTTTCGCAATTTTGGGAAGGTGCCTAAAAAATATCACTCAGTTTTAAAGTATAACTCATTAGAGCGGAAATAATGCGGCTAATATTATAATAATCATTATTATAACTGTAAAAATAGTTATCATTGTAATAATAAATATTATAGTAATAATAGTGGGACACTTTGCCGCTGTCACTTCAGTGTAATGCTGAAGTAGGAGACAAAAGACAGCTTCGACACTTGAGAGATCATATTCCTGCTGTTAAAAAGCTGAAAAATGGCTGGTCCTTCGCATTCTTCCTACGCCACCTGCCTTGGGATACGGATTGTCTCAGATTTACTCCCGGTGATCCGGACCATGACCGAATCACTGGGAGAAGGAAAGGGCTGTACAAGGCTGAAAATTTTCCGGATTACTGGCGAATCCATTATAACCGGATATCCGGATTACCGGTCCCCTGATTACAGAGTGCCTGCTATGTATGTATACACAAGCGTACGTACGGGCGGACTATGATATATATTTGGGCCGTTTCTTTTTGTTCGAATTGTCTTGATTACCTAATTTTTAGAGGATATAAGCAATATTTACAGTATCAGAATTTACGATGTAATGTATCTAAATATAAACTGGGTGTTTTCCATCCCAATTTGTTAACGTATTATTAGAAGTTATAAAACTTTTGTTATACTGTCGTTACACAACAATATAGTGCAGTTGTCTATATTCCTGCAACTATCTACTAAGCGACATGTTTCGGCCCTTATAGGGCCATCATCAGGCTTATAAAATTGTGATGTTTTTTTTACCAAGGTACATCAGTAGTGTTTCTTACAGGATCCCGTAGTTTACAATTCTAGTGCTATTAAAACCGTATTTTTGCTAAAATTTGTATAAAATACCGTTTTAGCAAAAACACGGTTTTAATAAAACTATAATTGTAAACTACGGGATCCCGTAGGAAACACTACTGATGTAGCTTGGTAAAAAGCACCACTATTTTATAAGCCTGATGATGGCCCTATAAGGGCCGAAACATGTCGCTTATTAGATAGTTGCAGGAATATAGACAACTGCACTACATTGTTGTGTAACGACGGTATAACAAAGGTTTTATAACTTCTAATAGTATCTAAATATAGTTTTTGAATATTACGGAATCAGTCTTCTTGAGCGCACGTAATATTGTACATAGGATACATTAATTGTTCGACAATTGAGAAGAGATGCCCAAAACTTTTTGCTTCATAATATTGGAGAATACGGTCATTTGTACTGATTTCTGAATACGTTATGAATAATATTTTAGACTTAGCGGATTATTACCACCGTTTCCCTACACCGTCATTTCCAAACGTAAATTGCATTGTGTCCTTCTCTTTTTACTTGTAAATGCAAAGGTCGAAGTGGTTTCCTTTGACAAAGTTTCTGTAAGGCTGCTGTGTGTCACGGACCAGCACAGCACCGAACGTTAATTGTCGAGCTTAAACTCCAGTAATTATACAAGCTAGGTCATTATCGAAGCTGCGGCTCCTGCAAAACATGTATATAAGGAAGTTACACAAAGTTCTTTAGAAAATACGTGTAACATAATGAACACCACATATTTCACTTTATGGACATTTAAACGTACTGTCTTTGTAGTTTTTATCCATTAATACCACGTTACGAAGATTTGAATACTATTTCAAACGAACAAGTTCTTTACAAACCAGACCTTTCTCGACCCTTTCAGATTTTAATAATGAGCCGTGTGGTTCAGAAACAATTTCTGCGGCCCTAAATGTATTCATTAATAACGGCTAATAACAAATTAATATTATATAATCTGTATAAATCGCAAGAAATTGCATGTGACGTTTCAAGAACAAGAAATTATTCATTTGGGCAGATGTTTGTAATTTTAAAAATTTTATTTCTCTACTGGAATAAATGTTTTAATGCGCAGTCTGATGCCATCACCATTATGACTCAGAGAGTCAATTGGCAGCCTGTCACTGCGGAGACACGCTTTCAGACTGAGTCCAATCCACGTGGGACCTGTAGCAGAAAGTATTACTGCGACAAGTTTCTCTTCGATTACTTCAGTTTTCCTTATCAGTATCTTTCCATACATGTTGATACTTATCAATCGTCACCGTAGCAATATAATCTCGGCAAATGACAGGGTGGTGAAGTAGCACAATAAATGAAGCCACCAGTTTTTTACAGAGAATTTTAAATTTCCGTGACAGTGTTTTGTTTAACTGGATTTTAGAACAGGTTAGCTGACTTAATTCTTAAAGTTAAAAGGAATAAGAAAAGGTTTTCTCTATACTTATTATCCCAAAAACTTAAAAAGCCCTCACTTCACTAACTTCCGTAACATAAAACTCCTTGTTCAGTAGTATTTCTCTACATTTCATTGACCATCGCCATGCAGACCTCGAAGTTTGTACTGCGTTAGTATTGACCATTTTCCTCTCCTTTTTCCAGTATCAAGCTAGGTTATATACTTGGAATTGTTATAGTTCTTTGTAGTGGTTGGACAGTATGTTTGGAGACAAATGACACACACACACAAGTTGATGCTTCTTGAGATACTAACCTAGTTATTGTAACCTCCCGTTTTTCGAAAAAAGGTCCATATAACTGTTAACAGACGCTTTTACTATAAATAAAAAATTAAATTTTATATCCATTTCAGAAAATTATAAACGCACACTATCAACCAATTTCTCGGTTTATATTACTAGTGTGACTGAACGTCTAAATTATCTGGTCACTTCACAGCCACTTCAACTCTTGTTTTTCAATGGCTTACATAATATTAATACACCGATACGGTGGAGAGGAGGACGTATCTTCAAGATAATTTAATATACTGTTAAGACGTCTTTAGACTACCTGTTTTTGTCATGTATCCAGTATATCTTCTTTAATGAGTCGAAAATCATCATGTAAAATTTAAAGTTCTCAAGCTCGTGACTATGAAGCGTCTTTTCCTTTGAAAATGTGGCGCCATATAGTCTCGTTGAAGTTTCGGTAAGACGTGTAGGTTCATTGTGAAAGACAAGTCGTGTGTAAAGGCAGATGGTGGGCACTAGCAGCTTTGGGTGGGTCTTGCGTGCTTAAACTCTGGACGTTCTAATTTGTTGTAATCATTTGTGTACGTTACAGATTTCCTTTTGTTTCTTAACCAGAAAAGCGAAGTTTTTCCCACAACGTGACACTGACATGATACTGCATTTTAATGGTTAGGAGTTTTACTCAAATGTGTCAATTGTTATAGGGTGTTTTCACATAAAATGTTCCAAAATCTTTACTGGTAATGCAAACAGTTTTACCAGCCATGTGTATGATTAGGAGATGGTGTGGATTGGCAGTGTGACGGGTTTAATGACGCTGTAAGATATAATTATTCCTTTTCGTTGCTTTATGACATTGTATTCTGCTGTGAATGCTGTCTTCTAGGATAGCAGTAACTCCCCTTCACGTTAACGCTAGCTCTTTCCTTCATATTAACTCTTCACCCTGGCGTATCAACTGCAGCTTAAGCGGCTCTCACATTTCTCGAGGGATATGCCAAGTCGCGTCTTACTGCTACGGTTTATATCGTCTCCTGTTATTGTATGTATGCGCAGGATGGTAGCGGGCAAACGCAGAAGTTCGCAGTTTTCAAGTTGACTTCCTGTAACAGAAGAGCACGATAAAGTTGGTGTAACTCCTGCAGGAAGGGGCGACGGGTTTGCACTTATAATTACCAATGGGTTCTCTCTTCTCTAAGCCGCTCCTTGCTTCACGACCACGAATGAGAGAAGAGACTTCTTTTTCCGACGAGGATACACGAGATGTAAAGTTCGAAATTCCGGTGACCGCTGAAAACTATTGTAGACTTGGATAACTTCAAAATTTGTGAATCCCAGGGGCCTTTCACTGTAAATGGAAAATTGCATATATATATATATATATATATCAAAACTTTTATGCTATGCTTTATTCCATTTTGAATGATATAGCAAAATACTCTGGAGCATCGTACTTATGTAAATAATATATACACATATTATTTCTTTCATCACGGAACATTCGCTGCCTAGCGATTATGAAGACCAACTGGTTTAGTGTCTTTTATTGTGAGGACTTTACTAAACCCATGAACATAGGGGGGTAAACTGCTTAGCTTTTACGTTACGTCAGTAGCCAGCGTGCTGTACGAGATGAAACACTGCAGTTTTCTGCGTCATAAGTTGGAGTTATAGTATGAATGCGAAGAGAGAATAATTCAAGAATTCACAATTTTAATTCCTATTTGGCTGTCATTTGCTGCCTGAATTGTGATCCAGAATATTCCTAACTAACTCTCAGATTTATTTTCAATTAGTAATTGATAATCATCATTTTTTTGATCAAATTACTTGATAAATTTTTGTAATTTTGTAATATTGTTCTAGAACACACATCTGACCCAAATTTAAAATATATGAAAGGCACAGGATACATTAAGATTGTTGGCGACAGGTATCTAGTGACATCTATCACTCTAACGATTTTAGCAGGATGTATCTATGAAAATTGGGTAAATTGCTACCAAACTGCACGACATCCCGTACCAATGGAGAACAGTCGGCAAAATAGCTGTTGTGTGAACCTCAGCTTGCACCAACAGTCCCAATATTAATGACTTCATTGCAAAGGGCATAATATACTTTCATCTGCAGAACGCAGTATCTGGTTCAATCGAACGCATAACATGAATAATTCGTAGATCCGCTATGTTTATTCAAGTCACTCTCCTTTGTCTCGGCGCCTCGGCATGACAGCTGGGTTGAAAATATCGAAGAAGCTTCAGCATGTATATATAAAATATCTCAGCTGACAAGATGGCATCTGAAACAAGGCCATAAGTTTGTGTTTGTACATGTCTGTTTTGTTGGTACCTCCCGTTTCAAAGAAGAAAAAGAAAAAAAAAATCACGAGCAGGTCTCCGGAATAACGCTAGAAAATGTCCCAATTAGGACTCATCTTTATTTCTCCACCACTCGGAGACTATAACCTTCTGTTAATTATGACTAGAAAGAGATAGGACTGTTTATGAGATCCTTTGTACTGCTATCACGTTAGTGGTTCCGACTGCCATCATTATCAGTTCTACCAACACTGAGACCATGACTTCCGTTTCATGTCTTTGATGTACGCATTTTAATGCTGCATGGACCGCTTTAGCGACTGGGGATGCTTTTCTTCTGAATGTGTTCCGTGTGGGGAGAAACGTAATGAAATGGGAATTTGTCTCAAAGCTCTTGAATTCGTGTCAGGTATTTTGTCGAATGGGGTCCATTACATATGAATAGTACAAAACGACATGCTTGTTAAATTGAACTGAAGTACTATCCACTGCCAACGGGTGATAACCCAATTGCAGTAAATAAATATTATTATTATCATTATTATTATTATTTAATACAGTACACACAACTGGATGTGAAACATACTGTGTCAGTTGAGTAAAATGTTGGACGTACAAACATTATGGAACAAGACGTATAACGTAACGTTGGGTTGCGTTCGTGCAACCATTGTTGTAGTAGAAAAACAATAAGTAATACATATTCTAAGTGTGTTTGTAGCCTACAATATTTTTCAACATTACCTCATCCACGACACTATTTTCGGAAATAATGTTATTTAACATAAATTTGTTTTGTAAATGTCTGTACAAATTTTGTCTGAAACACTTCTCATTCTCAGAAGAATTCAGCGCAATATTCTTATAAATGTAGAAATTTCTTATTGTAAGGTAACCCATGTTCTTGTCTGATTTTAATGAAACTTGAATTTCTCGTCAGAAGTTTTGAAAAAATAATCAAATATGAAATTTCATGAAACTTTGTCCAGTGGGAGTCGAGTAGTTGCATGCGGACGGACAGGCAGACTGACAGACAGACATACAGACATACATGCATAAAAACAGACAGACGGACGGACAGATATGACGAAGCTAATTGTCGCTTTTCGCAGTTTGGCGAAAGCGCCAAAGAAAGTGAGAATGAATATAAATGCATGCACTTGTAAATTCCTATTCTTTGCCGAATACTAACGACATTATCAAAAAAGAAGAGTCGCGCGGGGCGTATGGAACACTGGAAGAAATGAGAAGTGCCTTCAAAATTGTAGTCGGGAAAGCCGAAAAACAAGCTTACCATTTGGAAGACGTAGAAGGAAATAGCAAATTGAAAACGTAGACATAAGACGTAGATGGAAAGATATTATTAGTTGCTTTGAAGCTGGGGAGAAATAATGTCGGACTATTTCAACTGGATTTACTGGCTGAGGATAAGGTGCAGTGACAGGCTGTAGGGAACACGACAGGATAAAGTGCAGTGACAGGCTGTAGGGAACACGACGGGATAAGGTGCAGTAACAGGCTGTAGGGAACACGACAGGATAAAGTGCAGTAGAAGGCTGTAGGGAACACGACAGGATAAAGTGCAGTAACAGGCTGTAGGGAACACGACAGGATAAGGTGAAGTGACAGACTGTAAGGAACACGACAGGATAAGGTGCAGTGACAGGCTGTAGGGAACACGACAGGATAAAGTACAGTAACAGGCTGTAGGTAACATGACAGGATAAAGTGCAGTAACAGGCTGTAGGGAACACGACAGGATAAAGTGCAGTGACAGGCTGTAGGGAACACGAGAGGATAAGGTGCAGTGACAGGCTGTAGGGAACACGACTAGATAAAGTGCAGTGACAGACTGTAGGGAACACGAGAGGATAAGGTGCAGTGACAGGCTTTAGGGAACACGACAGGATAAAGTGTAGTAACAGGCTGTAGGGAACACGAGAGGATAAAGTGCAGTAACAGGCTGTAGGGAATACGACAGGATAAGGTGCAGTGAGAGGCTGTAAGGAACACGACAGGATAAAGTGCAGTAACAGGCTGTAGGGAACACGACAGGATAAAGTGCAGTAACAGGCTGTAGGGAACACGAGAGGATAAAGTGCAGTAACAGGCTGTAGGGAACACGACAGGATAAGG
>Ga0123355_10004429_pt1 | contig 20426 bp, 15 predicted proteins | sample TergutEmb28metaG_3_FD_89872 | JGI IMG/M metagenome (GOLD analysis project Ga0123355, IMG submission 89872) | Embiratermes neotenicus P1 segment gut microbial communities from Petit-Saut dam, French Guiana - Emb289 P1 | ecosystem: Host-associated > Arthropoda: Insects > Digestive system > Gut ...
ACTGGTTTCTGTTAATACTACGTTGTAAACTCCGGGAATTTCGATACTAGATTCAAACATAACCAGATTATCCTGGGTATCCATATAAAACACTGGGCCAAAGCTCCACTCGCCAAAGACCCTCACATATTGACCACTAACAAACCGATACAAAAACAAAGGCGAACCACCGTCACCGCTACCCTCATAAGTAATCGAATGACTGTGAAATATAAAAATATCCGGCACACCAGTATTATCAAAATCATACAAACGAAACCTAGCCGGGAAATGGTCGCCATCATCCCATGGTGTACCGGCCACCATATTGCCATAGCGGTCAAAGTAGCTGGAATAATGGTAATTCCAGTAAAAATCCGGCACCTCGTCTAAAGGCCCCCAATTTCCAATATCCTCGCGCCAGCCATATATTTCGCCCGAATGCCCCATAGAGCCAACGGTCATAAACAAAGGCGCAAACCTATCACTACTCAAGAACTCCTCGGCAACCTGCCGCCCGAAGTCACTAATTTGCACAGGCGGCAAAGATGCACGCAAAAACTCCCGCGACATGTACCCGATTTGGTCGCCAATTGGCTCGTTGTACTCTACCGTGCGGGTATCGCTTGCGGTTCTTACGCGGCTCCATTCTTCGTTTACAGTTGCAATGAAATAAACCCGCGTCCCCCTTGGCACAATGCCATAAGAACTCGCGTCTGTAGACGGGGCCGAACGCAGATTAAGATTAGCAATAGTGACATAAGTAGGCGCAACCGGCTCGGCACGTAGTTCCATTAAAGACAATGCCCCGATAGCACCTACTACCAGTACAAGCGCAAGCAATAAAAAGGTTATGCGTCTCATTTATGATAATCTCCCAACTACGTATTATGCCTACACTAGGTTGTTTCCGCATGTTTCGCAGAATACTCCCATATTTTCGTTTTTAGAGCCGCATTTATTACAAAACTTTCTTGGTGCCTTTTGCGGCTCGGCCCCAGGTGCGGGCGGCGCAAGCGGGGTGCCGCATCCACTGCAAAACTTTACGTTTTCCTTGTTGCTGTGTCCGCATTTTTCGCATGTACGGCCTGGCGTAGGTGCGTTAGCAAAGTTTAGTGCGGGTGCCGCTTGCGGTGCGGGCGCATAGCTTGGTGCAGGTGCTGATGGCATTGGTGGTGGCGTTTCCGCTACCGGTGCCGGAATGCCATATGTTGGCTCTGCGTCCGGTTCCAGAAATGCGGTTTGGCTTAGATGCTCTGCCCCGGTTGGCAGTGGTGCACTTTGTGCATCGTCATAAAAATCTATTACTGCTATTCTTGTGCGCCCTATGGTAAGTACCGCACCGCGCTCAAGCCTGGTTGCTATACCGGGGGTAAGTATGTCAGAGCCTACCTTTACACCATTGCGGGAGTTCATATCTGTTATTGTAAGGTTACCGTTTTGCAAATCCACCATTGCGTGCCGCCCGCTTACGCTCTTATCTTCAAGCGTTATTCCGGTCTGGGAAATTTCGCGCCCAATTACAAATGGGAACACACTTACTTCCTTATGTGTTGGCGTTTCGTTAATATACACGGCTAGCTTTAGCTGTTTGCTGGACTGTGCCGCTTTAACAGGAACAGGCATAGATGCCGGTTGCGGTGGTGCATATGGCGATGGCACAGGCTGTGGCTGTGGTGTATGTTGCGGCGGTGGCATATGTTGTTGTGGCTGTGGCGCGTGTTGATACGGCGGCACATGTTGTGGCGGTGGTATTTGCTGGTGTTGCGGCATATGCTGTGGCTGTTGCGGATGTGCGTCCATATAAGGCTGTGCATGCACTTGCGGGTTTTGCATTTCATCCCCGCCGTCGTCTCGGTCTTGCAAAAATAATCTTCTTAAAAAACCCTTTTTCTTTGTGTTAGACACTATAAATCCCTCCGTTTGTAAAAATTAATATCAGTGTTAATATTTGCTCCGGTTTCTTATCTAAGGCCCTTGGCCCATGACAAATATATCGGAAGAAAATGCCGCTGTAAACGTTTATTTTTTGTACTCATTATTAATATTTCTAAGTACCAAAACCGCCAACCCCGAAAAAAGCGCGATAAAAAATATCAAAATTACCCATGTAGATAGCAGATGAAATGGTGTATGCGTGTAAAAATCCGAATAAGGCATCATCATACGTTGCCCGCCGGTAGTTACAGAACTTAGTGTATTCAAGTTAGCAGTAGAGCCGTAGCTCATCATAGACCATCTGCTGATAACGGCATAAGAAATAACGTTGGCAATACCATCCAGCTCAAATATCATGCCCGAAAACAGTAGCTGCGGCATTAAAAGTAGCGGCGCAACAGTCATAGCCCTATCAGCATTGGTAAACAGCGATGACACAAATATCCCCATAGCCGAAGCCGACAGCGAAATCAAAAAAGTAGCGAATAAAAACTCTGGATAAGCACCAAAAACCACGCCATAGTTGGGCAAGCCAATTAAAAGCGCAAACACAGTCACCAGCATAAACGACTGAACCGCGCACACAACCCCCAGCACAATCAGTTTAGAAAATAAGTACGAATCCAATCGAAGCCCCGCCATATACTCGCGCTTAAGAATATTGCGTTCCTTACATATTTCCTGGATAGAGTTCATAATCCCAATCCAGAATGCCGAGCATGATAGCGCAAACAGCAGGCTCCTGGTTATGCGGTACTCGTCAAACTGATACCCGTCAGATACAAACGAGATTAGTAACGCCAATAGCGGTGCCTGCGCCAGTATCAGCAACAAGCGGGTTCTGTCATTTTTCAAGATATGCAGGTTGCGCTTAACCAAAGTTGCACCGCCTGTAAGCAGGCCCTTGTCGGATGATTTTTTAATCGCGGGCGATGGCATTACAGTAGAAGGGCTTTGCACCCGCATAGAGTTATACCTCGCCTCCCACCCTTCAGAGTTATTGTTGATAAGATTATAAACATCCACGATATCTGTAACCCCAAAAAAAGCAAGCGCATCGTTATAAGAGCCGTAGTAGCATAGCTTACCGCCACGGCCCATAAACGCGATTTTATCGCATAGGTGAAGGTTAAGTGTGCTGTGGGTAACAAAAATTACCGTTTTGCCTGCCGCCGCCATTTTTCTAAGGGTTAGCATTAGGTTACGCTCTGTGCCGGGGTCAAGGCCGGAGGCCGGTTCGTCCAGGAAAAATAGATTCGGGTCTGAAAGCAGTTCCACTGCTATGCTTGCGCGTTTTCTCTGCCCGCCGCTAAGGTTTTTTATTAGGGTGTCTTTATTGGCTGTCAGCTCTACTTTTTCTATTACATCGTGGATGCTTCTTTGCCGTTCGGTATCAGACATATCGCGGGGTAGCCTTAACTCTGCTGCGTAATGCAACATGTCGTATACGGTCAAGTTGTCATATACAATATCCGACTGGGGAACGTAGCCAATAACATTTTTTAGCGCGTCAAAGTTTTGGTATAAGTCCAGGTTATTTACCAGCACACTGCCGCTGGTGGGCTGGCTGTAACCGCTTAGGCAGTTCATTACCGTGGTTTTGCCGGCCCCGGAGCCGCCTACTATGGTCATAAGCTCGCCCGGTTCTATCCGCAAATCCACACCGTCGCAGATAATTTTATCCTTGGCCACCCGCTTCGTTATTTTAAAGGCTTCTACGCTAATCCCGCTTTTATAGCACCTGTATGAAATCATGCTACTGGAGAAAATCAGTACCGAGTTGGTTATGATTATCGTGTCTTTTTCCCTAAGCCGTGTGCCGCCGGTTACCCTTCTTCCGTTAACGATAATGCCGTTGGTACTGTTATTGTCCATGACATAGTAGGTATTGTTTCTTAGCACAATTCTGGCGTGTTGCTTGGAAATACTTATATGCTCAAGCACTATATCGCAGTTATTTTCGCGCCCTATGGTTACCTCGTGCTTGCCTTGCATACTGAAATTTTGCCATCCCGCCTCGCCGCTTGTGGAAAATACAATTAGTACCCCTACCGCGGAAGGTTCTTGGTTATTGTCTATGCGGATATTGTCGCCGTCCTCTAAGACTTTGTACTCTACCCTATGGCCGTTAAATAGCAGGCCGTTTGTGCTGGCGGGGTTGTTTTCTATGGCCCATGCGCCGTCTATAAACCTAAAATACCCATGCTGCCTGGACGCGAATTGCGAGCGGATGACAATATCATTACGCTCTTCACGGCCAAAATAGACTATATCCCTGCCGTAGCGGGCTAGGTTTATCTCTATTGGCTTGGCCGCGCCGTCAAAGATTGTGACTACCGCGTTGTTGGATACTGCAATAGATTCTTGCTGGAAGAAGGTTGTTTGGCCTAATGTTTTATCGTGCATAGTAACCACCCTTTTTGGCCGTTTCGTTTGAAATTGGACTTCGTCTGTCGCCAATTCTGCGTAAAAACATTCGCAGAATCGGCTCGTCCTTAGTCCATTTCAAATCGAAACGACTATATAGCACGAAACGAGGGTATGTATCCCTCGCTTCGTGCATGTATGTATTGCTATTTACTAAAGACGCTTGTTGGCATATCAACCGTTCGATACTCATGTTTTTGCCTTCTTCTTGAATAAGTTTTTTAAGCTCAGTTTTTTTCTTTTAACCTCGCACAGGATAATTGTAATATTGTCCTTGCCACCGTATTCCAGTGCCTTTTCCATAAGAAGGTCTGCTGTTTCGGCGACATTAAGCCCCTGGGTTAGGATACTATCAATTTCTTCAAACGGAACCATATCAGTAAGCCCATCTGTGCAAATTAGATATCTATCCCCGCTATTATAATCACCCGTAGCGAGGTGTGGCTCTATTGTAAATTCTTCTTCGTGAACGCCTAAATGCTGAGAAAGAGGAAACTTTTTTAGATTTGGAACTTGTACTACGTGGTCTTGCGAAATTTGGGTTAGGTTTTTAGAGTCGCGCAAGAATATCCCGCTGTCGCCTAGGTTGCAGACATGTACCTTCTTTTTGCCGAAGGCTATTATTGCGGCGGTACTGCCCATTCTGCCAACCTTATTACTTTCGGCGTAGGCACATACGGCGTTATTCATGCTTGTGCACGCATCGGCCAGAAACCTTGATAAATCGTCACCTATGCCGGGCTTGGTGGCTTCATCTAATGCTTTTGCGGCTACATAGGCCGCTACCTCACCGTATCTTTCGCCGCCCATGCCGTCAAAAACGGCCAGGATTGGTGTGTTTGTATTATCTATGCTTTCCGCTATCGGCGGTGTAAGCCCGTTATTTTCGCTTTCTAAAAACTTACCTGCATACCAAAAATTATCTTGGTTTGTGTGCCTTCTTTTACCTGTATCACAAAGGATAGCAAGCTCTATTGCATAACCCATATTTGCTACCCCCTAGCTAAATAAAAGGGCTGTAGAAATCCCGCCCGCCGCCATTGCGAGGAACGAAGTGACGAAACAATCCAGCAAACTCTGGGTTTAAGGGATTGCTTCGGCTTCGCCTCGCAATGACGAAGCAGGGGTATGCTACAACCCTTCTGATTCGTGATTTTATATCTAGTCTATTCTTCTGGTATTGATAACACCAACACGATCGTCGCGTTCTACAATGGCCAAGCCACCGTGCAGGCCGCGTATTTGGTCATATCGGCCTATTGGTATTATGTCGTTGCCGTTCATGTCCTTGACACCCATGCGCTCTCCTGAGAAGGTAATAAAACCATTATGAGACTGTGCAAACCAGCTCCAGTCATGCAGGGATATGATTTCGTCATATCTGCCGGGAGAAATAATTTCGTTGTCGCGTTCATCTACAACACCCCAACGTGCGCCTTCCATTATCCATGTTTGCTGGTTGAATGTGCCGCCTTGTCTTATAATAAACCTGTTGCCTGGAACCGGATGTATCTCATCGTATCTGCCAAGGGGGAGTACCTCGTTGCCGCGTGAGTCTATTACGCCCCAGCGTGCACCTTCCATTTGCCACGTGCGGGTGTCAAGTTCGCCGCCGCTTCTTACTAGAAAGCGCCCGCCATGGGCATAACGAATCTCGTCAAACCGGCCAAAAGAGACCAGCTCGTTATTACGCCCGTCCAAAACACCCCAGCGGTCACTGGTGCTAACAATAAAATTGCCTCCCACAGGGTGGATAGAATCATACCTAAAAGGTATAATCTCGTTTCCGTTTGCATCAAGCACACCGTAGCTTTCACCACGCCTTGCGATAAAACGGCTGTCCCCGGCATAGCGTAGGGCATCATATCTGCCAAGGGAAATTGTTTCGTTTCCGCGATTGTCTAAAACAGCCCAACGTGTATTTCCGCCCGTACCGGTGGTTACAATAAACCTATCGCCCGGTACAGGTTGCACAGAATCGTACCGTCCTATAGACACAACTTCTTCCCCGCGTGTATCCAGTGCACCCACACGGTTACCATCCCACACCACATACCAACGGCCTTGTTGGAATGCGTTAATGGATGTGTATCTGCCGAATGGGATAATCTCGCGGCCTTGTGCGTCTACTACACCGGAACGGGCATTGGCCCCGCTACCGGTGCGCACAATAAACCTGTTATTTGTTACATAACTAACCCAGTCATATCTGTCAAACACGACAAGCTCACGCCCGCGTGAATCCAATATGAAGAAACTTCTGCCATCGCGCACGATGAAATTACCGTCATGGGTAACAAATTCATCCTCAAGGTCGTCGAACCGGCCAAAGGGTATGATTTCATTGCCGCGTACGTCCTCTACGCCCCAGCGCATTCCGCGCATTACTAAGAATTGGCTGTCGCCTATATATGCTACACCATCGTACCGGCCCATCGTTATTACCTCATAAGGCGGGTTGTATGTACGCCCACCAATTGCAATAACAAGGATAATTGCCACAATAACTACCAAAACAGCCGCGCTTGCGCCCGCGAATATCATCGGCTTCTTTTTAATTAGCCCCATAATATCGGGTTTTGAGGGCTTTTGCTTATGCCCACCGCGTGGCGGCGGTGCTGGATACGGTGCCGGTGCCGGGTAAGGAGCCGGTGCCGCGTGTACAGGAGGTACCGCCGGGCGTGGTGCAGGTGCCGCCGTGTAAGGGGCCGGGTGCACGGGTGGTGGTGCGTAGGCAGGGGGTGGTGCAACCGGATATGGCGCAGGGGCTACCGGAGGTACTGCCGCATACGCTGCGCTATCCAGGCAGGCTATACAAGTATCGCCTCTTTGCCCTTCCATGTTTTGGCCGCACTCCACGCAATACGAACTTACCATAACCGTTCTGTCATCATGGGTTAGGTCGGGCATAGGGGGTGCTTTTACCTCTATTTTAGTACCGCATTCCGAACAGAAGTCACCTACTGTTCCTTCTAAACTTTGACCACAGCCTTTACACAGCATAGCTAGTCCTCCAATCAGTTTGTACTCACGCCGCATAATTGCCAGCATGAGCTTTAAAAGGTATACGTTTGCGTCACTGTATTTATACCATGTCGAATAGTGTTTTGCAATACTGTTTTTACCAAATTTAAGTATGTAAAACGCCGAAATGCTCACACATTTCGGCGTTTTGTCTTTTTTTGTTAGACTTCATCGAGGTCTATTTTTCCCCTCGGTTAAGCCACCGTCTAAACATCCTATCCATAATATCCTGCGGCGAGGCTTTAGCAATTTCCTCCGCAACTATTAATTCGCTACGTCCCACTTCGTTGCCTTCATGGGTGTAAATAACCTCACCGGCCCTTTGCCCTACATCTACCGGCGCGTTTAGGGATGCGTCTATTCTAACTTCGCTATCTATTACAATATGCTTGCCCTTTGGCACTAACACATTGGTTTGTTCTTTTATAACTACCGGCGCACTTTCAACTTTCCCTTTATATATCTTAATCTCGCCCATGGGCGTTCCGCTGTCCTCTTTGGCTATTAGTGCATAGTTAGAATAGCCGTAGTCAAACAGTTTCATTGCAGAATCGAAACGGATGGTAGGGTCCGGTGCCGCAAGTACCACGGCAATAAGATGCATACCTTCCTTTTCAGCCGTAGCAGAAATACAGTACAACGCTTCAGACGTAGAGCCGGTTTTAAGGCCCGTTGTGCCGCTGTAATTACGTATTAGCTTGTTGGTGTTGGTAAGGCCAAACTCCTCCTCGCCGCGCGCGGTTTTGTGTGTGATTTTATCAAGCCTGGTGGTAGCAAATTTAATTACTTCTGGGTATTTTAAAATAATTTCACGTGACATAAGCGCAATGTCAAAGGCTGTGGTAAGATGCCCCGGCGCGTCCAGCCCGCAAGAGTTTTTGAACTCTGTGTTCTCCATACCAAGTGCGCGGGCTTTGTTATTCATTGCCGTAACAAATGCCTCCTCGCTACCGGCAATAAACTCTGCCATCGCAACCGCTGCATCATTTGCAGACGCTATAACTATAGACTTAGTCAAATCCCGCACGGTCTGCTTTTCGTTTACCTCTAAAAATATCTGCGACCCGCCCATAGACGCGGCATGGGCACTTACTGTTACTATATCATCCCATTTAATACGCTCTTGGTCCAGTGCTTCATATATTAGTAGCATTGTCATGACTTTGGTAACACTGGCCGGGGCCATCTTATCATGGGCGTTATTTTCAACAAGGATTCTCCCCGTTTCGACCTCCATAAGCAAGCTGGCCTTAGCGTTTACAGAAATACCTTGAGCCTGCACACCAGTGGTTGTTACAAGGCTAAGCAAAATGGTAGTAACCAGCCCAAATATCATGTATTTAATTTTAACCATAAAAAAAGTCCTCCCAACTAGTATTGATAGTAGGGTGGACTTTTTTGTAATTTTTATGCGCTTAAAATACTAAAACCTTTCGGGCCTCTTACGTTGCAAAAATATGGGTATATCAAATGGCACATCTTTTTCCAACTCGCGGATAGGACGCAAATCGCCTTTGAGTTTGCCTTCTTCAGACTCGCCAACAGGCACAACCGTTATTTCCGGGTTATCGCTGGTTTTTTCCTCGGGCTTTTCTACCTTTTTGGTACGTTGCCTGGAAGCGGATTTTATTGCCTGTTCTTGGTCGTCTAAACCGGTTGCTACTACCGTTACTATTACCTCGTCTTTTAACTCATCGTTAATGGTTGTGCCAAATATTACATTAGCGTTTTTATCCATGTTTTCACGAATATATTCTGTTGCGGCGGTTACCTCTCTTAGCCCTAGGCCAGAATCGCCTGCGTAGCTAATTATAACGGCCTTGGCACCGTCAATGGTTGTTTCAAGTAAGGGGCTATTGATGGCTTGCCTGGCGGCTTCGGCAGTTTTATTCTTACCGGAAGCCCTACCTACACCCATGTGGGCAACGCCTTGCTCGTACATTACAGTATGTACGTCTGCAAAGTCTAGGTTAATAAGGCCCTCACCCAATATCAAGTCACTTATCCCAGTTATACCCTGTCTCAAAACATCATCGGCAAGCCGGAACGATTCTATTAACGATACATCATCATCCACGATATCAAGTAAGCGCTGGTTTGGTATTACTACCAGCGTGTCTACGTTCTTTCTTAGTTCTTCAATACCGGCTTGGGCGTTACGCATCCTTGGGATGCCTTCGAAATCGAATGGCTTCGTAACCACACCCACGGTTAGTATCTTCATCTCACGGGCAATACCGGCTATTACCGGGGCGGCCCCTGTGCCCGTACCCCCCCCCATGCCGGCGGTTATAAAAAGCATATCTGCGCCTTCTATGGCGTTGGCTACCATCTCGCGAGATTCTTCTGCAGCACGGCGGCCTGTTTCGGGTTTGCCGCCCGCACCAAGACCACGGGTTAGCTTTTCGCCCAGGCGTATACGTATAGAAGCCTTTGACCTGGCAAGTGCCATATTGTCCGTGTTGGCAGAAATAAACTCTATGTTGGACACACAAGCTTCAACCATACGGTCTACGGCATTATTCCCCCCGCCTCCAACACCAATGACCTTAATTTTAGCCTTTGTTTCGTGGGTAGTTTCAATATCTATCAACTTAGTTCCCTCCTAAGTACATGCACAATTTTTTATCGGCCATAGGATAGTACACATTTTTTCTCATTAAAGCAAGTCCTTCTATGTCAAGATTTCAAAAAAATACTCCCCCCTGGTTACCCTTAAATCGACAAACCCCCGCGCAAACTCTACATCGGGCATTTCTGCCAATATTCCCGCTATTATGCGTACCCTTGATTCTGCGTCTGCCTTGCCGCCTACGTTAAACTCTATATAACCTACTAATATTCGCGTGTTTTCTATGTCAGACACATCTATATACGTTACACGAGATACCAAATCGTGGTTATATATATGTAGCGCATACTCTGTTGCAATGGCGAACGCGCTCGCGTCCGGTACCTCCAGCACCTCGCCCAGTGCAAAGCCTGTAAAATTTAGCCCAACAACAATAGGCCGGGTACCGGAGGTAAATTGACGTACCTCCAGCACTCGGCCATTTTCGTCTATATATAGGAAGTTACTTGGCGATTGCTGCACATATGCCGCCAAACGCCGCTCACGGATGTTAACATACAGCCTTCCGGGGAGTTCTCTCGTGAAGGTTACATCGGAAATGTATAGGTTTTCCATAAGCCTTTCGCGTGCGGTTCTGGTATTAAAAAATAGCAGGTTAGTTGTATAATCTACGCCCAAACGCTGGGTGATTTCGCTATGGGTTACGATATTTTCGCCGGTGATAGTAATTTCGCGCATGTAGAAAAACGGCGAGAACATGAACACAACCGCTGAAAAGGCTATTACACATATTATAATTGTTGTTTTAAATCTGCGGCTGTGCATTCTTTTGCCCCTTAACTTTCAAGTGCCGCCGGTCCCATGCCTCTTAACCATGTTATAAAGCGGTCTTTGTGAAGGCTTGCCACCCAGTCTTTATAAACTAGATAGTGCTTGCCGTTGAACATATACGTTTCTTTCCAATACTTGACCTTGCCGTTAACACTGCGCTGTTCTAGTAGGTTACTGCGGGATTCTATTTCTCTTAGAATTGGTGTTTTTATGCCAAAGGTGCTTCTGGAGTACTCTGGGGTCATCATCTGGCTTGCCTCGTTTGCGGAAATGGCATCACCGTTTGCTAGGACTTGGAAGCGGCCTTTTATCCATTTGCGGAAGGAGCCTTCGTCCATAACTATTTCAAGCACCGGCAGTTCTGGTTCGGGTAGGGTCACGACGGATGCAGCTTTTTCGGCTACCAGAGCCTCTATTGGAGAGGCTGTTGCGGCTACTTGTTCCTCTACCGGGGGGGCTATTCTACGCCTGCTGTTTTTGGTGGTATGGTCTGCCTTTTTGCGCCTGCCGCGCTTGGAGGTTTCTGGTTCTTTCTTCTCGGGCTTTGCTGTTGCCTCCGGTGTTATTGTGAATATAAATGCCATGCCCTCCGGCACACTAAAAACAGACGCGTATCGGCTTCCATCCTCGGAAGTGACAAGTAAGCCCTTTGTATCCTCTAGTAATGTGCCGTTTTTAATTTCTGTGCCACGCCTTGTGATTTTGTATACACTTTCAGAGACTGTGTATAGGCAACAATGGCTTCCCGTTAGCATAAAGCGCATAAACTCCGAAAAGCGTGTAAACGAGAACTTCGTCACTTTAAAATCCGGGATATAGTGCACCACATAGTTTTTAAATACTGATATTTCCAAATCCGGCAAGCCTTCGGTTTCTTCTGTAAACAGGGCCTCTATAAGCTTGCGGATTGTGTGCAAGCAACCAGAAAGGTCATTAATATCACGCCATATGGGTATATTTGCCTCGGCTAAAACCTCGGAATACCTGGTTTTTGGGAATTTGCCCGGTACCTTTACCGGTTGTGGCGTGTCCGCTAGTAGAATGGGTTCATTTACGCGGCTTTTCTTGCGTGAGGATGTGGTGGCCACCAAGGATTTATCTGTCTTTTCAAGCGATATATAATAATCGCAGGAATAACGGAAGGTATTGCTGGCGTTACGGTCAAACCCGCAACCTATTACTCGCTTGCCGTATTCGTGTAGCTTCTTAGAAAGGAACGCAAATATCCCGTCACCAGAGGCTATTACATAGTTTTCTATTTCCGGACGCTTAGTAATAAGCTCTACCACATCTATGATAAGGCTTACATCGGCGGCGTTTTTTACGCGGTCGTTTTGGTTTGTGTTAAAAATTTGGATAGGCTCTATACCCACTTGCAGTACAGAGTCACGTAGTGCGCGGTTGGGAATTAATGCCCAGTCCGCATATGCTTTTTGAATCGAAACACCATGAACGCCTTCTGTTTCCAATACTCGGCGGTAAATTTCATCTAAATTTAGTACCGTTTTGGTTTTACCTGAAAAGATTCCTAGCAAGTTTTCGATATCGTAGAAAATTGCTGTGTTGCACAACATAGAAACACCTCAAACATTATATTTTACATGATTATATCATGATTTTTTGGATTTACAATGTTTTGTTTGCCAGCATGCGATAGTAGATTACCAGCTTCTCGTGGGAGTTTTCTTGTAAATATGTGATTCCGGCTTGGCTTAGGGCGTATTGCCCTTTTGATACTTTTTCGTACCAATTGTAGAAGTTACTTCTTAGGATTGTGTATGTATCCTTTTCGCAACCGTGGATATTTCTTAGGTTGGCGGCTGATAGTGGGCCGTGTGCTTCAAATAGGCAGGCTATGCGCACACAACGTTCGCGGTAGGCTGTGTTTATTTTGGCTTTGGTGGAGCCGCCTGTGGTGTCGGATATGCGCCCGGCTATTTCGCGACGTAGGCTTTTGGACTTTATAGTGGTTTTTGCGGCGTTTCCGGTTGGGAAGATTATTATTTCGGCTAGTTTTGAGGGGCTGTCTAGGGCTACGGTTATCAGGCCAAGGTTTAGCTTTTTTAACATTCGTTTTAGCTGGGTGAAGCTGTTACCACGGCTACGTGGGCGGGGTATGGCTATAAATACCCAGTCTGTGGCGGTTTGGCGTTCCATTGCTTGGTAGATTAGGGTTAGGTTTGCGGATAATTTCATTTCTACTACCCACAGGATGTCGTCTTTTACGGCGGCTATGTCACAGTCTTTTACTTCGCCGCGTACAGTGAAGCCCTGCTCTGATAATAGAGTTTTTATTGGGTTGTATAGGTCGGTTTCTTTGTATGTAGGTTTCATTTTTCACCTTCGGACTACGTTTGTAGAGCGCTTTTGTCCACGGTATCAAAACCGGGTGTTAAGATTGCGAAGCGCGTAGTTGCCCACATGCGGCATCTACTTCTGCGCCTATTGTACGCCTTATTGTGGCGGGGATATTGGCTTCTTGAAGGGTTGCGGCAAAGGCCGTTGCCTCGCGTTTTTTTGTTGGAGAGAGGCTTGTTAGGCCAACCGGGTTTACCGGGATAAGATTTACGTGGCATAGTAGACCTTTTAGAAGATTAGCCAGTGCACGGGCTTGGGCGGGGCTGTCGTTTACGCCTTCGGTTAGCGCATACTCGAAGGTTATGCGGCGGCGGGTTGTGTTTGCATATTCACGGCAGGCGGCCAGTAGGTCTTTTACTGGGTGGGCTTTGGCAATTGGCATTAGGGCTTGGCGGGTGGCATCGTCTGGGCCGTGGAGTGATACGGCCAGTGTGATTTGTAGTTTGTGCTTGGCCAATTCTAATATTTGCGGTATCAGCCCGCATGTGGAAAGGGTTATGTGCCGCTGGCTTAGGTTGGCACCTTTTGGGTGGGTTATTAGCTCTATAAATCTTAGTGCTTGGTCAAAATTATCTAAAGGCTCTCCGCAACCCATCATCACAATGTTTCTCACTGGCTTATTAACCGCGTACACTTGCATACACATTTCACCGGCAGACAGGTTTCGTAATAGCCCACTGTGTCCTGTAGCACAAAACACGCAACCCATCCGGCAACCGGCCTGCGTGGATATGCATACAGAATGCCCGTGATTGTACTCCATTAATACAGATTCGATATTCACGCGGGGCGGCATGGGGTCATCGCCGCCAACGGCCAGCAAATACTTTACCGTGCCGTCCTTGGCTCGCAGTTCTTTCTCCACGCTTACGGGTGTGATGTAGCACTGGTTATCCAGCTCGTCACGAAGCTTGGCGGGCAAATTATTCATCCCGGCAAAAGAAAAAGCCCCACCGGCGGCACTGGGATACCGCTGGTGAAGCCATTCAAAAACCTGGACAGCCCTGTATGCGGGTTGTCCTAGTTGTTTCATTAATAGCTGCAACTCCATAATGTTCATTGACAGTATATCCACAGGGCCTCCCCATTTGTCCATCGAATTTAAGCTAGTATATAGTAAAATCATCAGAAACACCACGGAAATCAATTTGCGAAACTACACTCATATACTTTTATCATCAACCGGTCAATTGCCGCAGTATCCGGTTCATATGGTAATTCGGTCTGCTTTGCGGCCTCATGGAAATTTCTTTGGAACTCATTTACTAGGTTGAAAATTTCATCAAACGACATTTTTCCGTTTCGGATGTCCATAAGCAACGATTGCTCATTTCTGCGTCTTGTAATTATCCCTTTGCCAAGTAAGATGTCTGTTCCCGTCATCAAAAGCCTAATCAAATGCATGGCATGCTTGTGTAATTTTGCCTCAGATTTTTTATTGTTTCGATGGTTTAGCTTATTGTAGCTTTTGACGATGCTTGCCAGTTCGGAGTAGATACCAACAAAATCAACCACAGGATATTTATTAAGGCTTATATCAAAAAGCAAACCGTTATCATCTGTTGATAGCTTAATCGAGCCTTCCGCAAAATTCGTGTACGTCCGCTGGAAATGCTCCATTTGTGCGTTTAGCGTCGTTTTCAAATGCTCGTGTTGCTGTGCCTCGGTGAAGCTATCCCTATAAAGTGCATTTTGCAAACGGCGAAGCTGGGCAAGCGCATAATTCCCAAAACTACTTGCAACCCTTGTAGAAAGGAAAAGCCCTGCATTATCTCTAAGCATTTCCCCTTGCTTTGTGATTAGCATAACGCAATCATCTTCTACCCCAAGAAGTTCGATGGTGTTAGGGTTTGCTTTTGCCAATAGGGATGCGAACTTCCTAAACCCGTAAATTACAGTATCGGTGGGCAAATCTTCGAACTGTTCAAAAGTTTGTAGGCCGTATAAATACGGTCTCGGCTCAACCAAAACCCCGCGCAAGTCTACGTCGCTACTTTGCGTGGTTGTTCCATAGGCATAAGAGCCGCTCCTAACCAGATAAATCACATTGGTTAAGTCGGGATTTTTCTTCAAGAACTCGTATTCTTTCGTATCAAGCAGTGATTTCAATTCCAAACATCCTTTAGTACCGCCCTAAACACTTCGTTAACAAGGGCGTAATCTGTATTTTTTGCATGCTTCATATCTTTCAATATGCCTTCAAAGCGGCCTATTTCCGATTTTAAGTAACCAACAAGCAATTTATGTGTGGGTATTTTATCATGCTCCAGCAATTTCATTTTGCGTTCTTTTAGCTCGTGTATTGCCGCAGATATATTATTGGATAGAGTTGTGGCCTCCAATGTTTTGTCGTACTCCATAAATGGCATTTTATTGTATTGATGAATGTAATTGAGGTTGGCAATTGGGCGCAGGATGTAAAAATATTTTTTTATTTTTGCTTCTTCACTTGCGGTAATTTCACTTAACATTTTGCGTGCTAGGCTTAAATAATGGTGGCTCACAGGTATAGGGTTGAAAAATTTAGCCGCCAACGCTTGGAGTGCTTGCGTTATTGGTTCATTTTTAATATAAACCACATTAGAGCTTAGCCATTCATAAATAGTTGCTTGTGACTTTACTATATATTTTAGCACGCGCTTTAAATCGTACCCTTTGATATCATAAGTTTCGTCAACCTCATATTCGATAAACTCGCTTGGCTCAAAAACGCTTAGATACCGCTTAGCTGTGTGCGCATATATAAAGCGGCAATCATAATCTGCATTCGCGGCGGCAAAACCCCAGCCACGGCTTCCAGACTCGATTGCAAGCGGGATTTTAACTTGATGCGTGGTTTCTGTTAAGTGTAGCTTTTCGATTATGGTTTGTTTTATTTCGGCATTCATATATTAATCCTCCCATGGCGGAAACAGTATACCGCCGTTTTCAAACTCCCTCAGTTGATGGACATTATCCTCATGGCCGTATGTTGCGTTTATTGCGAAGAATCTTCGCTCTTAACTCCACGGCTTTTTGAGGTTGCTTTACTCGCCATAAAATTCGCATAACAGGAGAAAAACTTTCGGAATATGTAGCGGAAGTTATCCGCGTAACAGAAGCCTCTGGGCTTCCCCACATAGAGGCTAGAGAGCTAAGAAGAACTTCTTAGCCAAGCTAAATATTAAACGCAACCCTAGCAATAGAAAAGAAAACAATAAGTGCAGTACAGTCAACAATAGTAGTGATAATAGGCGCGGCCATAGTAGCCGGGTCTATTTTCATAGTCTTTGCCAATATCGGTAGCGTACACCCAATAGACTTAGCCACAATAAGCGTAATAACCAAGCTTAATGAAACCACCAGTGCAAGCGTTCCATCACGGCCATGCATCAGCCAAATACGCGCATAGTTAGCCACGCCCAGCACCAGCCCGCAAAGTATAGCAACCCTTGTTTCGCGCCAAACAACGCGCATTACATCTTTTATTACAATTTCGCCAAGGGCCATACCGCGTATTACCACTGTTGTAGACTGCGCACCGGCATTACCACCCGCGCCCATTAGCATTGGTATAAAGGCCACCAGTACCGGTAATACCGCAAGCGAATCCTCAAAGGTTTCTATTATCGCGCCGGTTATGGCCGCCGTTAGCATTAATATTAGAAGCCATGCTATCCGGTTTCGTGCGTGCTTTAATACGCCGGTTCTCATATACGGCTCGTCCAGGGGGTTTATACCGGCCATTTTTTCGAAGTCTTCTGTGGTTTCTTCCTCTATTACGCGTAGGATATCGTCTACCGTAACAATACCCACAAGCTGGCCGCCGCGGTTTACTACCGGCATGGCTATTAAGTCATACTTTCTAAATTGGTTGGTTAGTTCTTCTTGGTCATCTGTGGCGTTAGCGGATATCACGTTTGTGTCAATTAAGTCGTTTATTTGCTGGTTTAACCCGGCGCGCACTAAGTTGTCGGCGGTTACGGCACCTATTAGCTTGCGGTCATGGTCTATTACATAGCAGGTGTAAATTGTTTCCTTGTCCACGCCCGAAGTTCGGATGGACATTAACGCTTCCTTTACTGTCATTTCCGGGGATAGTTCTACTATTTCTGTGGTCATGACACTTCCGGCAGAGTCTTCTGGGTAGTCCAGCAAACGGTCAACCAACGCACCTTTTTCAGAGCTTACTTGGTCTAGTACATATTTGCCTACATCTTCCGGCACGTCTTCTATGAAGTCTACCATGTCGTCTACAGGTAGCTCGTTCATTATGTTTACAACTTCCGCGTCGTTTAGCCCCTCTACCAACATCTGTTGCTTTTCCGGGGATACATATGAGAAAACATCCGCAGCGAAAACATCGTCCAGTAGCCTTAGCGCGGCTATGGCCTTTTCGTCTGGTAGCTTTTCTAGGGTTTCGGCTATATCTACCGGGTTCATTTGGGCGAAAAGCTCGTGTAGGTTGGTTTCGTTTATGGGGGATTGGTTAAATAATTCTTGTATATTATCCATAGGGTTCACCTTTCATCTAAATAGGCGTTTCGGCTTGAAATGGGCTAAGGGCGAGACAATCCTGCGAATGATTTCATGCGGGTTTGTGCGCTAAACACACAGAATTGACGACAGACGAAGCCCAATTTCAAGCGAAATCACTAAAGCCCGGGCAAGATTAGGCGGGCAATAGAAAAGTAGAAAAACAGCGATACAACGTCCAAAAGCGTCTTGATAATAGGTGCGGCCATAACCGCCGGGTCTATCTTAATTTTTTTTGCCAACATTGGCAGTAAACAGCCCAAAGACTTGGCCAGCGTCACCACAATCATAAGCGTTAACGAAACCACCAGCGTTAGCAAGGCATTGCGCGGCCCCATAATGGCCACGCGTATGGCATTGGCAATACTAAGCCCAAGCCCGCATAAAAGTGCCACGCGTATCTCGCGCCACCAGGCGGTTATTAAATCCTTAACGCCTATTTCATTAAGGGCCATACTACGGATAATTAGCGATGAGGTTTGCACGCCCGCGTTACCGCCGGTGTCCATTAGCATTGGTATAAACGGCATAAGTGCCGGAAGTGTGGCCATTGCATCCTCGAAGCCGGTTAGTATCGTCTCCGCAAAAATGGCCGCGAACATTAGTATCATCAGCCAGCCTATCCGCTCTAAAGATAGCTTTATTACACCGGTTTTTAGATATGGGTCTGCGTCATCGGATGGCATAATACCGGCCATCTTTTCGAAGTCCTCTGTTGCTTCTTCTTCTACAATTTCTACTACATCGTCAACGGTTATAATACCCACCAGCCGGTTTTCGCTATCCACAATAGGAAGTGATAGCAGGTCGTATCTGCTAAATAGTGCCGCCGCTTCTTCTTGGTCATCTTGGGTTTTGGCGCTTATTACCTGGCGGCGCACTAAATCGCCTACGCGCTGGTGTTCGCGGGCCAGAAGCAGGGTTTTAAGGGATATATATCCCACCAGCTTTTTGTCACGCCGTACTACATAGCAGGTGTGCAGGCCGTGCACCCTGGTTTTGCGCATCTGCTCGAAGGCTTCCATTACGGTTAAATCTTCGCCCAGTGCCATAAACTCCGTGGTCATTATGCTACCTAGGGAGTCGTCTGGATATTTCAAAAGCTGGTTAATTGTGGCGCGGCGCTCTGGGGTTACGTTTGCCAGTACTTTGGTTACTACGTTTGCCGGCATTTCTTCTATAAAGTCTACGGCATCGTCCATAAAAAGGCCGTCTATTATTGTACCGGCTTCTGCACCGGTTAGGGCTTCTACTATTATTTGCTGTTTTTCTGGAATAATATGCGCGAAAACATTGGCCGCTATGTCTTTTGGTAGCATGCGGAAGATTTGAATGGTTTGCTCGCGGCTTAAATTGTCGAAGATATCGCCAATGTCTATGATGTTCATGCCAGATAATGAATCGCGAATTGCGATTAACGGGATTGGACTTTCATGGATTAGGGTTAATACTTTCTCTTTTGTGTCTTTCATAACGCCTCCTTGGTTAAGTGGCTTTTAGTGGCTATGAAACTCAATTTATATCTTTCGTTAAAAGCGGTAAAGTCGCTTTCTTGCACCTATGGGGCTATGTTAACATTTCGTAATTAGGTTTACAACTTAGAGTAAATTGCGCATAATGGGAAATGTTGCCTCTGTGTCTATAATCATCAATTTCTCAGCAAATAATCATGCTACGGCGTTGACTAATGCCGCCATCTGCATTATTCTTCAGCAAATAAATCCAACCAAAGAGGTGACCCAATGAAATATTTAACCGTAAACCAAATCCGAGACAAATTCTTGGATTTTTTTAATTCCAAAGGCCATATGATTTTACCCAGCTACTCCCTTGTACCCGAAGACGATAACAGTGTACTACTAATAATCGCCGGTATGGCCCCCATGAAAAAGTTCTTCACAGGCCAAGAAACTCCGCCATCTAAGCGTGTAGTAACATGCCAAAAATGCGTACGCACAGTAGACATAGATGAAGTAGGCAAAAACGCCCGTCACGCGTCCTTCTTCGAGATGCTGGGCAACTTCTCATTTGGGGATTATTTTAAGGCAGAGGTCATACCCTGGGCATGGGAATTTACAACGGAAGTACTGCAAATTCCACTAGAAAAGCTGTATGTATCCGTATACCACGAAGACGATGAAGCCTATAACATATGGCACAGTACTGTTGGCCTACCACCGGAGCGCATAGTCCGCCTGGGCCGGGAACATAACTTTTGGGAGAATGGCGTAGGGCCATGCGGCCCATGTTCCGAAATCCACTACGACCGGGGCGTAGAATACAGTTGCGGCAAGCCAGATTGCGCCGTAGGCTGTGACTGTGACCGCTTCCTGGAATTTTGGAACCTAGTTTTTATACAAAACGAAATGCAAAAAGACGGCACCTACACCCCCCTGGCCACAACCGGCATAGACACAGGCATGGGGCTGGAGCGCATATCCCTAATAATGCAAGACGCACCCACGATTTTTGATATAGACAATATAAAAACCATCCGTGACCAAGTACTGCAACTGGCCGGTCTACCCCCAAGCGAAACCGGCGCAAAACGCGTATCGGCAAACATCATAGCCGACCATGTGCGTAGCGTGGCATTCATAGCCTCAGACGGCGTGCAGCCCTCCAACGAAGGCCGCGGCTACGTAATAAGGCGTATGCTACGCCGTGCAATCCGTCACGGGCAGGCATTGGGGCTAAAAGGCACGTTTGTAACCAAAATCGCCAAGCTTTCAATTGAAACATACGCCCATGCATACCCCAACCTAGCTGAAAAAGCCGACCA
>Ga0123355_10004430_pt1 | contig 20426 bp, 22 predicted proteins | sample TergutEmb28metaG_3_FD_89872 | JGI IMG/M metagenome (GOLD analysis project Ga0123355, IMG submission 89872) | Embiratermes neotenicus P1 segment gut microbial communities from Petit-Saut dam, French Guiana - Emb289 P1 | ecosystem: Host-associated > Arthropoda: Insects > Digestive system > Gut ...
ATCACTATGAAATCAAAACAAATATTACAAGTTACCATAAATTCAACATAAAGCAAAAAAACCCATTTCTTATAGAAAAACTAAAAGCAGGATTTAATGTTGCTGTGGTTTCAGATGCAGGGCTACCTGGTATTTCAGATCCAGGTATGGAGCTGGTTTCAGAAGCAATTAAAAACAATATTTCTGTAATCCCAATTCCAGGAGCATCTGCTGTGACCACTGCATTAGTAGCCTCAGGATTAAATACTGATGAATTTTCTTTTCATGGTTTTTTACCTTCAAAAAAAAATCTAAGAAAGCAGTTTTTAAGCAAATATGTTGATATCACCCATACCTTAATATTTTATGAATCTCCCCATAGGCTTATTGCAGCATTGGAGGATATACAAGAAATTTTTGGAGAACGTATGATTTGTGTTGCTAGGGAGCTTACCAAAAAATTTGAAGAATTTAAGAGGGCAACATCGGAGGAGCTCATTGAGTACTATAAGGAAAAAGGGGTAAAAGGAGAAATAACACTGATTATTTCCGGGGCAGAAAAATCAGTAATGGAAGAAACTTTAGATATACCAGACCTTTTAAAAAAGGTTCAAGAACTTATTGTAGATGGAATACATAAAAAAGAAGCTCTTAAATCCATTGCAAAAAAATATAACGTTCCTAAGAGAGAGTTGTATCAGGAATATGAAAAACAAAATAAAATACTAGATTAAGTATTTGCTTACAATCCAACATGATTGTAAATTTATGTATGAAAAATGCTTACAAATTATAATTAAGCCAGAACAAAAATAAAAAAAACCGTGCTATTATATGCACGGCTTTTGATATTTAAGAAGCTTGGGAACCCATTGCTATGGCACAATCTTTGCAAACATTTTTGCCTTTAAAGTTGTTTACAAGTTCAGCATTGCCACAAAATACACATGCCGGTTCATACTTCTTGAGAATGATTCTTTCACTATCTACATAGATTTCTAAAGAATCTTTTTCATCAATGCCTAAGACCCTTCTTAGTTCAATTGGTATAACAATTCTCCCAAGTTCGTCTACCTTGCGTACAATACCAGTTGATTTTAACATATGTGCGTCTCTCCTTCCAAATTTCTGCTTTTTTCGACATCATAGTTAAAGAATACCATGGATGGTATTAACAGTCAATATAAAAGTGACTTTTTTTCTACATTTTTTTTATGCTTTTAGCAACAAAAAGGTCGAACGTGTCAAAATGGTGGTTGAACATAACGGGGAAATTAACACTTTATTACTAATAAAGAATAATTTTACAAGAATACACTGTATTACAGTGTATGTTTTTTGTGGCAAAATATATGGTTTTGCTGGTAAAAAATTATATTATTTAGGGAATATTGTCGAATTATCATAGAACCCTCATTTTTAAAATGAGAAGCCAAATTAAAAATAAGAAGCTAAAAAAATAGTTTTTGAAAAGGAAACTACTTTTTTATGTGGAAATTAGTTAATAGTCTATTTGAGTTAATTATTTAAAATAAATGCTAAGAGAAAAGGAATGATAAAACTATGAACAATGCTATTTATAGCGTACCGGCTCCTATCAATGAGCCTGTTTTATCCTATGCCCCGGGTACATCCGAGCGTGCAGGAATCAAAGCAGAGCTTGAACGTCAAGCTACTGCACCCCCTGTTAAAATACCTGTAATTATAGGTGGTAAGGAAATTTTTGAAGGCTCCAAGGGGCAGTGCAGGATGCCTCATGATCATAGCCATATTTTGGCGGAATTCACTATGGCAGGTCCTAGTGAGCTGAAGGCTGCTGTGGATGCTGCTATGAATGCAAAGGAAAAGTGGGCTAATATGCCTTGGGAACATCGGGCTTCGATTTTCTTGAAAGCTGCTGACTTGCTGGCTGGTCCATGGCGTCATCGTATTAATGCGGCTACTATGTTAGGGCAGAGTAAGACTATTCACCAGGCCGAAATTGATGCTGCTTGTGAAATGGCAGATTTTTTACGGTTTAATGTGTACTTTGCTCAAGAGATATACAAAAACCAGCCTGAAAATGCTCCTACTATGTGGAACAGAATGGAGCATCGCCCCTTAAGTGGTTTTGTATTGGCTATTAGCCCATTTAATTTTACTGCCATTGGCGGAAATTTGCCAACAGCTCCGGCTATCATGGGTAATACAGTAGTTTGGAAACCGGCATCTACGGCTACTTTGTCTAACTATATGTTCTATCAAATTTTACAAGAAGCTGGATTGCCTGATGGTGTTATCAACTTTGTACCATCTAGAGGTGTTGATGTTAGTGAAGTTGTTATTAAAGACCCTCGTATGGCCGGATTCCACTTTACCGGATCTACAGAAGTATTCTCAGGAGTTTGGAAGCTAATAGGAGAAAACATTACTACCTATGAGAATTATCCACGCTTAGTTGGTGAGACTGGTGGTAAAGACTTTGTTTTTGCTCACGCATCTGCTCCTGTTCGACCTTTAGTAACAGCTCTGGTACGAGGTGCTTATGAATATCAAGGACAAAAATGTTCAGCAGCCAGTCGTGCATATATTCCTGAGAGCCTTTGGCCTGCTGTTAAAGAAGGCCTCTTAGATGAAGTGGGCAAGCTAAAAACAGGTGATGTACGAGATTTTTCTAACTTCATGGGTGCAGTAATAGACAAAAATGCATTTAACTTTATTACATCATATATTGATTACGCTAAGGATTCAAAAGATGCTGAGATTCTTTGTGGTCATTATGACGATTCTAAAGGTTACTTTGTTTATCCTACAGTCATACAAGCTAAAACTCCGGACTTTAAAACCATGAAAGAGGAGATTTTTGGTCCTGTTTTGACCATATATGTTTATCCCGATGATGAGCTAGAGTCTGCATTGGAAAGCTGCCGCACAGTTTCTCCATATGCCCTCACTGGAGCTATCTTTGCTCGTGAACGTCAAGCTCTTATCTGTATGGAGCAAGCCTTAGCTGATGCAGCTGGGAACTTTTATATAAATGACAAGCCAACAGGAGCCGTTGTGGGTCAGCAGCCTTTTGGTGGTGGCCGTGCCTCTGGTACCAATGATAAAGCTGGAAGTATACTAAATCTGCTGCGTTGGACAAGTCCTAGAACCATTAAAGAGACTTTTGTTCCGGCGGAAACTGTGGATTATCCCTTTATGGGAGATAAATAAAACAATCTTTTTATTATAAAAGCACCTTTAGGTGCTTTTTCTTTAAATTCCAAGGAATATGAGATTGGAAGTTACGAATATATTGCTTTGCTAAGTGCAGACTATTGATGTTAATCTATATTAAATGAAACTTAGCTGAGCACTTAGGTGTTCCTGAAAGAGAGAGATAATATGGTAAATAAAGAAAAAAGAATTTTATTGATAACTACCGGAGGGACGATTGCCAGCAAAAAGGATATAAAAACCGGAAAAGTTCAGCCGGGGGTTATTAGTGGATATAGCCTGGCAGATTTAATTCCAAACTGTAAAAATGTCTCCTATGAGGTGCTTGATTTGTTTCAACTACCAAGTCCTCATCTTACAATGCTCCATTTAAGAGAGATGGCCCAAACCATCAAGGATGCTTTTCAGAAAGATAACTACCAAGGGGTTGTTTTGACCCATGGCACCGATACCCTTGAAGAAACAGCCTATTATCTGGATTTAGTATTGCACGACTGTGGACCTGTCATAATAACCGGTTCCCAAATACCTCCGGAGGAAATAGCATCAGATGCTTTAAGAAATCTACAGGATGCTCTTAAGGTAGCTTTAAGCGAAGAAAGTCAGGATAAAGGAGTTCTTGTTGTATTTAATAGTAAAATTTATGTTGCCTCTGAAGTTATCAAAGTGCATACCAGCAATTTAGATGCTTTTGCTGCTCCGGGTTGGGGACCTATAGGCTATCTTGATGAGGATGAAGTGATCTATAAAAGGATAGTTTGCAAGCATATAAAAATGCCTTTAGGAAATGATCAAAGGGAACCTAAAGTTTATATGATTTCCTTTGCATTGGGAATGGATGGCTATCTTGTGGAAAAGGCTTTGGAGGCAGGCACAGAAGGACTTATACTAGAAGGCTTCGGAAGGGGACATATACCTCCGGAAGCTGTAGAAGCAGTTGAAAGAGCAGCCAATAAAGGAATACCTATAGTACTAGTCACCAGGTGCTATGAAGGTACAGTAAAAGGTGTTTATGATTATAGAGGTTCTGCAGTCCAGCTTGAAAAGATTGGTGTAATTATGGGAAGTGATTTACCAAAACAAAAAGCAAGAATCAAGTTAATCCTTGCTCTTGCTAATAATATGAATGTTAAAGAGATACGGGAATTATTTTGAGGTTAGTCCATACATATTGTAGTGAAAGAGATACTTTGTTGCAGAAATAAGATCAAAGGGACTATCATCTTTGAGCCAGCTTATTAAAAGTGCATAAAACCCTCCCACTAATGCCAAGGCAGCTACTTGGGTATTTTGTGGTGGGATTAGATTTTTTGCTACCGCTTCATTTAGATCTTCAAGGATTAGCTGAACCAGCCCATCTTGTAAAGCTGAAAGACGAGTGTTGATGAGAGGGCTGGCATTTGGCACCTGGATAAGCATAAGCTTGGCAAGGCCTCTTTCTTTGATGAATAGGCCTACACATGCATCCATTGAAGCCTCAAGTTTGCCTAATGTATCGGCTGCTTTTTTTCTTTCTTCCTTAATGTGGGTTAGCAGTTCCTCGTACATCTCTTCTACGAGAGCTTCAAAGAAGCCTTCTTTGTTTTTAAAATACAGATAAAAGGTTCCTGTAGCAATTCCTGCAACTTTTGCAATATCCCTTATAGAGGCTTTATGGAAGCCTTTTTCAGCAAACATCTCTTTAGCAGCTTTTATAATAGCTCTTTCTTTATCTTTAAGTTTATTTTTCACCTAAAACACCACCATGTAGTGACATACTTCTATCATATGTTACAAGATATTGATGTAGAAATCAAGATTTTGCGAATTTACCTAATCTTAAACTTTGCTTTATTGAGAATATACCTCAAAAAATGTTATACTAGAGAAGCTAAGATGCTGGTTTTTAGGAGGCTTAAAATTGAAAGGCAGAATTCTTGTTGTGGATGACGAACGAAATATTCTTGACCTTGTGGTTTATAACCTGCAGGCAGCGGGATATAAAACTATTGTAGCTGAAAATGGGAAAGATGCTGTAGAAAAGGTTCGCCAGGAATGTCCAGACCTGGTTATTTTGGATGTAATGTTGCCGGAAATGGATGGTTTCGAAGTATTAGCTACTATCAGAAAAGAAACCCAAGTGCCTGTAATTATGCTTACAGCAAAAAAAGAGGAAATTGATAAAATTTTGGGCTTAGAGATGGGTGCTGATGATTATCTTACCAAACCTTTTAGCCCAAGAGAGCTAATGGCAAGGATAAAGGCTATTTTACGCAGAGCTATTGAAAGCGAAGTCAAAACCACACAGGATATTATTATAAATGGCAAGCTGAAAGTTGATACAATAAAACATCAAGTGTTTTATGAAGATAACGAAGTTAACTTAACAGCAAAAGAATTTGAGATGTTAAAGCTGCTTATTACGAATCAAGGAAGAGTTTTTGGTAGAGAAAGTTTGCTTCAAAACTTGTGGGGATATGATTACTGTGGAGACACTAAAACAATTGATGTTCATATCAGACACTTAAGAATGAAAATAGAAGAAGATCCGGCTAATCCTAAGTTTATAAAAACCGTTAGGGGCGTAGGGTATAAATTTCAGGAGTAATAATATGAACAAACTATTCCAAGGGATAAAAGGAAGATTAATACTGATTTGCATTATTATAGCGACAACCTCTTTTCTTTTATTCGGGTTGGCTTTTAGTATGGACAGAATAGGATATATCATAGGAATTGGTATAGTCGTTGTAATCATAACTATAGCCATCTTGCTGGGTCTAAAACTTGCCGGAACCATAACAAGGCCAATTGAAGAACTAAACAATACAGCTGTGGAAATAGCCGGTGGAAACTGGGGTAAAAAGGTTTTCCCTCGAACTTCTGATGAGCTTGGCAATCTGGCAACATCACTAAACTATATGACAGATGCCATGCAGGAAAAAATAGAAGAGCTTGAAACGAGTAAAGGGGAGCTGGAAGCAACTATCAATAGTATGTTAAGTGGTATTCTTGTACTAAGTCCCCAAGGAAAGCTTGAAATGATTAATCCTTTCGGGAAAAAGCTCCTGGGTATAAGGGATAAAGATTTTAATAAAAAGCATAGCAGTCAAGTATTTAGGAACTATAGACTTAGTACTAAAATTGAGGAAGTATTGAAAAATGGGAAGCCTAGCAGATGTGAGCTAAGAATAAGCTATCCGGCAGAAAAAATTTTAGAGGCGGATTTTATACCGGTTATTATAAATGATAGGCTATCTTCTTTGATTATAGTAATACATGATATGACAGAGATTAAGGCACTGGAACAGTTAAAGATTCAGTTCGTGGCAAATGCATCTCATGAACTAAGGACACCCCTTACATCTATTAAGGGTTTTGCTGAAACCTTACTTAATGGTGCCATGGAAGACGAAAGAATACGTGAGAAATTTATACAGATTATTGATTCTGAGGCTGATAGGCTTATCAGAGTTACTGATTCTTTGCTTGACTTGGCAAGGGCAGAGGCGGGAAAGTCTACTGTTGAAAAACAAGAAACCTCACTTAAAGCTATTGTGGATAATACCATATCCAGTATTTATCCAAAAATAGAGAACAGAAACTTAAAGCTTGCAATGGAAATTCCAGATGATTTGCCAAGTATCAAGGTAAATAAGGATGCTCTTACAAGGATACTAATAAATCTTTTAGATAATGCTATAAAATATACTTTGGATCAAGGAACAGTAGGTATTAAAGCTTTTGCACTGGATAAAGAAGTGAAGATTGAGGTGTGGGATACGGGAGTTGGTATTCCTCAGGCTGATTTGGCCAGGATTTTTGAAAGATTTTATAGAGTTGACAAGGCTAGGACACGGAATCTGGGAGGTACTGGCTTGGGGCTTGCGATTGTTAAACATCTTGTAGAAGCTCATGATGGTAGAATTGGAGTTAGTAGTACTTTGGACAAGGGCAGTACCTTTTGGTTTATTATCCCAATAGCTAAAAATGATGATTTGGTAGAGATTTTAGGGGGCGAAAGTAATGGTCATAGGTCCTAGGATATGGAAAACAGGCATAGCGGTGTCTTTATGTATATTTTTGGTTTACTCTTTAAATCTAGTATCACCTATTCTGGCAATAGTGGCTGCCATTCTTACTATACAGCCGTCAATTACTAAGTCTATTGCTCAGGGCAGCAATAGAGCAATAGCAACTATTATAGGTGGAATTATAGGGTTTGTTGTTGTAAGCTATTTTGGAGCACATCCAATTACAGTGGGCTTGGCTGCTATACTTGCCATAGCTATTTCAACAAAGTTTAAGCTTCAAGACGGTATAGCAATAGCTGCTGTTACTGCAGCAGCCGTTATGGTTGATGTAGTTGGAGATCCAATGATTTTTGCTCTTTATCGCTTACTTGAAACTTTTATAGGCATTGGGGTAGGCGTAGCTGTAAACTTGGTCTTTTCTCCTCCCAATACTGAAAAGAGCTTTATTGGAGGCTTGGTTGATATTAACCAGCGTCTAAAGAATTTTTATGTTACTGTATTAAATGGATTTATATTGAATAATGAATATGACCAAGAAAAGTTAGAGAAAGAAATTAATGAGATAAGGGATAAGCTGGAAGATATTCGTAGAAGAACTTTTGAACTCAAGGATGAGGTTGGCTATAGGAGTGGATTAAAAAGTCAGCAGGCTAAAAGATATGAGGCAGTTGTGGCCAGCTTGAATCTTATATTTGAAAGAACTTTGGGGATTTATTATACTGAGCTAAATAGATCTCAAAGAAATTTGAATCTGGAAGAGGTTACTCAAGAATATAAAGATATCTTGGAAACATTACAAAAACTTTTAACCACTACAGTAAGTATGCAAGAAAATATTTTGAGCTATTTGACCAACAAAAATGTTGATATGTGCTTATATTTGGAAAACTGTGGTCAACAAAGTACTGAGCTTATCAAGGAACTTAGATGGCAGATAAGCAATTGGCATCTGGTAGACAAAAATAAAAATAACTCTATCTCACTCATGGAGTTGTCTAATATAGGATATGAGATGGAGCAAATTAACCATCATCTTAAAGGTATTGTAGGTACTTTAAAGCAGCTTGTTGAGGAAGAGCCCGGCAACTCGAAAGAAGGATTTATAGAAGGGCTAAAGTCAAAGATATTTGCAAGAAATAATGACAAGTAGATACTTATGTAACTTTGTTTAAAAGCTTTTTGGTTTGCTTAAGCTGATTTAAAAGAGATAGATTATTGCTAGCTTCGTTGTTTGTAGATTGGAGCAGCTTTTCATAGGCCTTGCCTTGTTGTACAAATTGTTTTAATTTATCTTTAGTTAAGCTCATAGCCTTTCACCTGCCAGAATGTTTTATATTATATATATTGCCGATTTGATAAAATTTAAACCTGTTAGGTTTAGCAATTTTTTTGTTGCAAAAATAACGTGTCGCATTTATACTATCAATACTTATCAAAAAAAGAGGAGTGTAACTATGAAACATATACTTGCACTATTAGTAGTTGATAGACCTACTGTTTTATCCCATATTTCAGGTTTAGTGAGCCGAAGGGCATTTAACATTGTAAGTATAGCTGCTGGGCCTACTGAGCAGGAAAACGTAACCAGGATAACCCTTGTAGTAGAGTGTGATGAAAATGAAATATATCAGGTTATAAGTCAGATGGAAAAGTTAGTGGATGTTATTAAAGTACAAGACTTGATTACAGAACCTTCTTTGACCAGGGAGCTGGCATTAATTAAAGTTAATGCCCTACCGGAAAACAGGAGTGATATTGTTGATATAGTTAATATTTTTAGGGCTCATATTGTTGATGTAACCAGAGAAACTATGGTTATAGAGCTAACGGGTGAAAGTGAAAAAATTGATGCTTTGTGTGAAGTATTAAAGGATTATGGCATTATTGAAGTGGTTAGGACTGGAAACATATGTGTTACCAGGGGTCCAAAGTCTGTTAAGGCTTGAGATAAGCTGTTTATACCTTTTATGCCTAACTGGCATGTATGATGTGGATAAACAACGAATTAAAACAAAATTTAAAACGAAAAGAGACAAGGGAATAATCTCCTTGTCTCTTAGTGCTTTAAAATTCCTTTATTGCCTCTGTAGGGCAAGCCTCAACGGCTTCTTTAGCAACTTCTTCATCATCAGCAGGCACTTCATTAACTTTTGAAACTGCCAGGCTGCCATCATCATTCCAGTCAAAAATTTCTGGACAGATATCAACACACTCGCCGCAAGCAATGCAAAGATCATCTTCAACTTTTACACGCATCTTACATTGTCACCTCCTCTGTTTTTTAGCTTCTCTAGTGTTAACATAAGTTAATAAAAAAATACCCGACTTAAAAAAATAGTCATCTTGAGTATAACCTCTTAAATAGAAAGATAAAGATGCTTCATGATCTTTAGTTTGGCGAGCAAGAGGAAATATCATCTAATATATAGACCATAGAAGGAATATCCGATATTATAGGCGAAATATAGCAGTTGAAGAAACCCATAAGAAAGAATGATTATAATGTTGAACAACTATTACACAGTTAAGCATAAAGCTGAAAGTGAACTAATTATAAAAAAATCCAGATTTATTGCACATGTTGCTCCGGTTAGCTCAGTAGCTGAGGCAGAAGATTTTATTTTGCCTATCAAGGAAAGACACAAAGAAGCAGCACATAATGTGTATGCTTACTTGCTGGGAGATAAAGGTCTTTGTCAAAAAGCCAGTGATGATGGTGAGCCAAGTGGTACGGCAGGGAAACCTATTTTAGAACTAATAAAGAATAAAACCCTTCAAGATGTGGTAATTGTTGTAACAAGATACTTTGGAGGCAAGCTTCTTGGTGCAGGAGGCCTTATAAGAGCCTATGGCCAATGTGCATCGCAAGGAATCCAGGCTGCTGTTGAAGTTGAAAAAATTCTTCATAGACACATGAAAATAGTTGTTGACTATTCCCAACTAGGTGCTTTACAGAGAAAAATCGAAAGTTTGGAATTACCACTGGAAGGCATCGACTATGCAGATATGGTGACAATAAATGTACTTGTCAAGTTTTTGGAAGCTGAAAAACAAAAAGAGATGTTCGTAAATATGACAAATGGTCAGGCAGTTGTAGAAGAGTTGGAAACAAAGTATTTGGATTTCATAAGAAAATAAAGTGTGGTGAATTGTATGGCACTGGTTAGCGTACAGGATATAGTAGCTAGTAACATTATGAAAGGCCCTATAATGACTGTTGCCTCAGATGTAACAGTAAAGGAATTGCAAAAACAATTTGAAAAAAATGAGTGCATAGCAGCCTTAGTAAATGGTGAGGAGATTGGTTTAGTGTTGCGGGAAGAAATACTTTCCCTTGCAGAGAAACAGTGTGATGTTGCTATTGCTAAAATAATGACAAAAAATATATTACCGGTGCAGGCGACAGCTGCTTTGGAGGATATTATTTCTCTTATAGGCGTTTTGGGTGGCAATGGCATACTTCTGGTTGAGGGCGAGCAAGGGTCAGAGGGAGTAATAATACTAAGAGATATAATACCCATGCTGTGGGATAAAATAAAGATAACAGAGAGTGCTTTAAAGGCAGTTTTGGAAACTGTAAATGAAGCAATAACCATAATAGATAATGATGATAATGTTATTGGGTGGAACTATAAGGCCCAGTCTTTATATAATATAAAAGATGATGAGATTCTTGGCAAGAAAATCAACAACTTTTTTACAAATCTTGTTGTTACAGAAGCAAGACAATCATTAAAGCACTATAAGGATGCTTATCACCAGCCATGCCATGATACCCACGTGCTCATAAATGCTAAACCTGTCAGAGTAGCTGAAGAACTGGTGGGTAGCGTGTCAAGTGAAAGGGATATAACGGAAACTGTATACCTTCACAGGGAATTGGCAAAAGCCAGCTCTCAAGTGAGAAAATTTGAGAAAGCAATGAGTAAAATTGGGGAAAATCAAAATCCCTTTTCAAAAATAATTGGTAAAAGCAAAAAACTTCAAGATGCTATTAATATGGCCAAGAGAGTTGCAGTTACAAATGCTTCTGTATTAATAAGGGGTGAAAGTGGAACAGGTAAAGAGCTCTTTGCTGAAGCTATCCATCAAGAAAGCAACCGTAAGGATAAACCCTTTGTTGTGATAAACTGTGGAGCTATTCCGGCTACACTTTTTGAGAGTGAGCTTTTTGGCTACAGTGGAGGAGCTTTTACCGGAGCAGATAAAAAAGGCAAGCCAGGCAAGTTTGAATTAGCCCACAATGGCACGATTTTTCTTGATGAAATAGGAGAAATGCAGCTTGATATGCAGGTTAAGCTTTTAAGGGTATTGCAAAATAAGGTCTTTTACAGAGTAGGGGGCAGGGAACCTGTTCATATTGATGTTCGTGTTATAGCTGCTACCAATAGAGCACTGGAAGGAATGATTGAGGAGGGTCTTTTTCGCAAGGATCTTTATTATCGTTTGAATGTAGTTTCTTTGGATATTGCACCTTTACGTGAAAGAAGAGAAGATATTGCTGATATGGTATCTATCTTTATAAAAGAGTTTTGCTTTTTATATTCAAAAGAATCTTTAAATATTTCCGCTGATATAATGACTATTCTATTGAATTATTCTTGGCCCGGAAATGTACGAGAGTTAAGAAATGTTATTGAGAGACTTGTAATTTTGGCGGATGACGGAATAGTTAAAAGAGAGCATTTGCCTGAAGAAATTAAGGATTATAAGATAGTTCAACAAAATGAGTTTGCTTCAAGCTTGATAGAAGAAACAGAGAGAACAGAAAGGCAAATGATTTTAAAAAGACTAGATGATTTTCAAGGTAATAAATCTAAGACCGCTAAGGCATTAGGTATTCCAAGAAGTACACTGTATTACAAATTAAAAACATTAAATATAAAGGCTTAGATCATCAAGGGATAATATAAAGTCATGATAATAAGCGTAATATGCAATATATCTCATTAACCCAAAAGGGATGTTCCATAAGACAATAAACAAAAACAACACGAATGCGGTCTAAATGTGCATCCGTGTTGTTTATTTATTTTCTTGTTAGTTGAATCTGGAATAGAGCGAGTACAGTGTAAGATTATCAATTTTGTCTTCTGCTTATTTTTTATAGAGGTTGCAATTGTAGTATTTTTTTGATTTGATCTGCTAGTTCCTTTTGTGCAATGAATGATTTCACTTTTTCATCATCATCGCCAATATTTGCAAGTTCTGTATCCAGTTTTTCTGTCGCCATTGCAATTTTCACTAAAGCTTTTTCTTGCTCAGCCTCAGCTGTGATTCTGTGTGCCTGTTCTACAGCATCTTTTTCTGCAAGCTTTTCAATTTTGTGGAACTCACGTGCTATTTTTTTAATCTCATGAATAGCCCTTTCCTGTTCAATGAAATGTTTCACTTTGCTGTCGGTATTCTCCATTTTGTCTAAAGTATCATCAAGCTTTTTTACTGTTTTTTCAATTTCCTGCAATGCTTGCAAAATCTTCTTTTCATAGTTTGTCATCTCAAAAATCCCCTTCTAATATAAACAACACGAGTGCAGTATAATGTGCATCCGTGTTGCTTATTTATTTGTGTTGGTTGCATCTGAAATATAACAAGGACTAAAGAAGATTATCAAGCTCGTCTTCTCTATATTTTTCATAAAGACCGCAATTATGTAATATTTTTTTGACTTGATGTGTTATTTTCTTTTGTGCAATGAATGATTTTATTTTTCCATCATCATCACTGATTTTTGCAAGTTCCTCATCTAATTTTTCTGCTGCACTTGCAATGTGTGCCAAAGCTTTTTCTTGTTTATCAATATCAACTGAAATTCTTTCTGCTCGCTTTAAATCATCTTTTTCTTCAAATTTCTCAATTTTGTCAAATTCATGTGCTATTTTTTTAATCTCGTGTATAGCCTTTTCCTGCTCAATAAAATGTTTAACCTTGCTGTCAGTGTTATCCATTTTGTCCAACGTATTATCAAGCTTTTCTACAGTTTTTTCAATCTCCAACAATGCTTTTGAAATCTTTTTTTCATAATTTGCCATCTCAAAAACCTCCTTGTGTTTTGAATAATATTAGAAATGCTTATATATATCATATTAGTATGATATATGGACACCATAACACACGAAATGACATATGTCAAATATTTCCGCTAAAATCAGACAAGAAGCTAATAGTCAATAAAAATAATGGCCTAACTATGTTTGCTGCAAAATTTAAACTTCCAGTAAGGTTATCTAGAGATATTAAGTAGTGCTTATGCTAATATTTACGGTTTTTTTTCTAATATCAATATAATATAAAAAATTGCCATAAACTTAAAATTCGAATTTATTGTCGAGATACTATCAATTTATTCCGAAAATAAGAGCAGAATTGTCAATACAAAAAGCCAATAAAAGGTTTATTTATAAATTAAATGTAATATTTGATAAAAAATACATGGAAAATAATTGAATATATACGAATTTTTTGGTATTATTAGATGCAATGTAAAAAAAGGGAAAGGAGGCCAGAAAAATGCAAAAAAAGCTAATTTTGTTGGCTGTGTTGTTAGTAGTAGCATTATTAACTGTTGCTTGTGGTGCCAATACTAACTTAATAGGGCCACCTATGCTGCCACCAGGTATGCCAGGGATGTAGTGAAGTTTTAAGAAGGTGCTGGATTTTTGGACCTAATGTTTAGCAAACTGCTAGTATTGCTAAAGAGTAAATTTAAGGAGAGGGGTGAAAAAATGAAGAAGCTGATTTTATTGGTTGCATTATTGGTATTAGCATCAATAGCTACTGGTTGCTTTGGTGAAAATACTAATGTAATAGTACCTCCGCCTGTAATGCCACCACCGGGCATGTGGTAAAAAGCCTTTGAAAAGACCTAGTTTTCAAATTAAATATATACCGAATCAGAATACTAATATTTCTAATTTAATATGTTGGGGAAATTTAGCAATAATGTAGATATAAAATTTAAAAAAGGAGGTGGAAAAATGAAAAAGAAATTAGCTTTATTGGTTGTGTTGTTGATGGTAGCGTCATTAGCTGTTGCTTGTGGCATTAACACTAATACTGTAGTATGGTAAAAGCTTTTTTGATGAGAAGTTACCAGGATTTATTAGTTGTTTTAAATATTTCCTTAAAAAAGCAATAGCCTGGGAAGCTTCATAATAGGGTATTTTTTTGATCCAAGGAAATTATTCCATATATTTTACGTGGAAAATAGTTGAATATATGTAATATTTTTGGTATCCTTAAGTGTAAGTAAAAACTTAAGGAGGAGGGTTAAAGAATGCAAAAAAAGCTAATTTTGTTGGTTGTCTTATTAATGGTAGCCTCTTTAGCTGTTGCTTGCTTTGGTGGAAATGGTGATGCTAATGGTAACGGCGAAAATGGCAATGGCTATGAAGAAAATGGTTATGAAAACGGCTACGAGAATGGCTATTTAAATGGCTATGATAATGATGACGACGACAATGGCTATGATGAAGATGACTTCGATGGTTATGAAAATGGCGACGAAGACGAAGAAGAAGAAGACACTGAAGAATAAACTATAAAGTTTATTAGCATATAGCATAAAAAAGACAAAGGTATCTCTAGCGGGATGCCTTTGTTTTTTGATATAATACTTTAAAAATCAGATGAGTTTTTTAGCAGATGGAAATTTTCATTTTTGAAAGTTTAACAATTGTTTACCTTTAGTTTCTTTGTGTTTTAAACATATGCTTTACACTTGCACTAGGTGGTGATTTCTTTGACTATAAAGCGAAGTTTGTTTATATCAAATATCTTGATGATAGTTTTGCCAATTATCTTAACTATAGTTATGTTTTTTGCCATAGCTGTTGCTTTTGTTGGTATAACCGGAATAGATCCTCATTATGCTAGAAATTTAGAGATATCTGTTGTTGATGCACATCAAGCTGATTTGATTTTGCAGGGAGAAAGCTATACTTATATAATAGGTGATATTTCTATGTATCAATTAGATATAGGTAAATATGTTATGGTTCTTCCGGAGACTATTTCGGAAGATTTGAGCAGGTTGCTTACAGGTGATATCGGACCACCGCGTCACATTTTATGGATTATGTTCTTTTTTCTGCTTGTGATTGTATTTTTGACTAACCTTGCTCTTACAAGGCATATTTCTAATCGTATTATGACTTCCATAGATACGTTGGCAAGTGGAGTACATGAAATAAGCAATGGGAATCTGACTTATCGTATAAGGTATAACAGGAATGATGAGTTTGATGCTGTTTGTGCTGATTTCAATGAAATGGCATTTCGTTTATCGGATATGGTAAAACAGAGGCAAATAGATGAGAACAATCGAAAAGAATTGATTGCAGGGATATCTCATGATTTACGGACACCTCTTACTTCAATTAAGGCTTATATTGAGGGTCTTAAAAAAGGTGTTGCTTCAACGCCTGAAATGCAAGAAAAGTATCTTGATACTATACAAAGTAAAACAGAAGATATAGAGTATATCATCAGTCAATTATTTTTATTCTCCAAGATGGATATTGGCGAATTTCCTTTTAATCTTGAAACAGTTGATATTGGTGATGAGCTTGGCAAAATGATTACCGGACTTGCTGATGAATACAAAGATAGAGGGCTGGAAATATCATTAAAAGGGACTATACAGGGAGTAATGGTTTCCATTGATATAGTACAATTCAGAAACGTGGTGCAAAACATACTGGACAACAGTGTGAAATATGGTAGTAAAGGCAATGCTTGTGTCGAAATAGTTTGCCAAAAAGCAGACGAAGGAGTATCTATTACTATAAGAGATAACGGTCCTGGTGTTTCTGAGGAAATGCTTACGAAGATGTTTGATGTTTTTTACAGAGGCGACATATCAAGGAATAACCCGAGCAAAGGGAGCGGTTTGGGGCTGGCCATATCTTTAAAAATCATTGAACGTCTGGGGGGGACGATAACTGCGAAAAACGCAGAGACTGGGGGCTTAAGTGTTAACATTACGTTGCCGGAGTGGAAAGGTGGGGAGTAGCATGAAGAAAATACTGATAATCGAAGATGATATTTCCATTGCTGAGATTGAGCGTGATTTTTTGCAGATCGAAGGATTTGAAGTAGTGATAGCAACTGATGGGCTGGAAGGGTATAAAAAGGCCTTTGCAGAAGAATATGACTTGATATTACTTGATTTGATGTTACCAAATATGAACGGTTATGAAATTTGCCGGAACATTCGTAGTGAAGTTGATATACCCATTCTTATGGTAACAGCTAAAGGTGATGACGCTGCCAAAATAAGAGGCTTGGGTCTTGGTGCCGATGATTATATATCAAAACCATTTTCGCCTACAGAGTTGGTAGCCAGAGTAAAGGCAAATCTTGCTCAATATGAGCGGCTAAAAAACAGGAATAAAGGGACTGACATCAAAAAAACCGATGAATTACAAGTCGGACCAATATTGGTAAACCTTGCAACACACCGCGTATATGTAAAAGGAGTGGAAATTGAGCTTAAAAATAAAGAATATGAGCTGCTTAAGTTTTTGATCTCCAATCCTGATATGGTGTTTAGTAAAGAACACTTATATGAAAGGCTTTGGGGTATGGATGCCTTCGGTGATTTGAAAACTGTTGCTGTTCATATTAATCGGCTACGAGAGAAAGTAGAAAAAGACCCTCAAAATCCCGTATATATCCAAACTGTTTGGGGAGCAGGGTACCGTTTTAAGGTTTAATTTTATATGCTATACTTTCAAACCCCTCCTTGTTAATCAAGGCGGGGTTCTTTGGTTTAAGGATAAGATAGGCTATTTATCACATAATAAAGTTGCAGGGGATTTTATCCTGCCATAAATCCTTAAGCTTGGAGAATTAGAGATGACGAAGAGTGCAAAAATCTTGATTGATATTTGTTTGATTTTACTTCTGCTTTTATTATTTCTTACTGAAGATTTTATATCAATACATACTTTTTTAGGATATGCTCTTATTCCAGTGATTATCATGCACCTATTATTGAATGGTAAATGGCTGGCAGCTTCAACAAGAAAACTTTTTAATGGCAAACTGACTTGGAAATCACGGTATATGTACGGGCTATTTGTTGGCTTGGCTATAGCATTTTCAGTTTGTATAGGTTCAGGAATTGCCTTGCTATATTCTTCGATATCGTTTATTTGTGAGCTACATGAAATATCTGCTTATATCTGTGTTGTCTTGGTGATTCTTCATGTGCAAGTCCATTGGAAATATATAAAATCGTTTTTTATCAGCAAACCAAGAGCAGCATGAATTTTCACATGATGGACTATAATTGACAAGGACTTTGTAATTTACGCTTAGTTTACTATTGTTTATGTATGCTTTAACTCTTTACGGTTTCTAGTTTACTTTTGTGCCTTATCATATAGTTAATCTAGAAATTGAAAGGAGCAAGTTATTATGAAAGCAACACTTGAAGGAATTCAAAATACTAATTTCAACGAAGTTCAAATTAAGCAAGCAGTAGAAGGCAAAAAAGAGGTAGGATGGGAAACTAGAAAAAATAGAATCATTATCAACATTTTCATGGCGATATTTGTCATTTTATCTTTTACCATCATTGAAGGTGTGGTAATGCTCCATATTATTATAGGAAGTGTATGTACCTTGCTATTTGCAGCACATGTGCTAATAAACAAAAAGTGGATGGTAAATATGACAAAATCCTATGTAAAAGGAAAGTTATCCTCAAAGATAAAGAGGAAGTACATAGTTAACTTGGCATTGATAGCAGTATGGAGTGTTTGTATAGTTGCAGGTTTTCCTGCTATAGGTTACTATTTTGGAGGGATAGAGGGTATGCAATTCGCCAGTCGCCTTCATTACGTAACTTCTCGATGGGGACTTCTTCTGATTATTGTTCATATTTTTCAACACTGGGGACAAATAAAGTCATACTTTAAGATAAGAGAGACTGATGGTTCTCCGAAAACGAGCTCAAATGCTCAAAGAAAATTGGCACCTCAGATGTTGGCCAGTAAAGCATAAATAAATATCTAAAAATAGATAAGGGTTGTTTTACGACAATCCTTATTTTATTGGAAATAGTATTACAATTTATGATACAATATTCATATTATAGTTAAATAATGACAATTCACTGGTTGTATTGGGCAGTAAGCTATATATAGGTAAGCTGCTTGATTGAATGAATCAAAATTAAGAAAGGGGGGAGAAGTGTTGACAGCCATTGAAACTCTCAAGCAATATTTCGGATATAATGCTTTTCGCAGCGGACAAGAAACAATGATTAATGATATACTCGCAGGCAAAGATGTTCTTGGCATAATGCCTACAGGAGCCGGAAAGTCTGTATGCTTTCAAGTTCCTGCATTAATGATGAATGGTCTAACCCTTGTTATTTCACCTCTTATTTCACTCATGAAAGACCAAGTAAACTCTCTTACTCAGTCTGGAATTTCAGCAGCATTTATCAATTCCTCTCTTACTGAGCAGCAGATTTATAAAGTATTGCGTAATGCTGAGGAGGGAACTTATAAGCTGATTTATGCAGCTCCAGAACGTCTGTTGACTCCCGATTTCATTTCATTCGTAAAATCAGCTGAAATATCAATGCTGACAGTAGATGAAGCTCATTGTATATCTCAATGGGGTCAAGATTTCCGCCCCAGTTATGCCAAAATACCGGATTTTATTGAGAAGTTACAAAAACGCCCTGTTGTATCTGCATTTACGGCTACAGCTACCCCTATAGTTCAAGAGGATATAATCAATCAGCTTGCATTAAACAATCCTACTGTTTTGGTATCAGGTTTTGATAGACAAAACCTTTACTTTGAAGTAAAAAAGCCGAAGGATAAATTTTTGGCACTCACAACATTTTTGAATGATAAAAAAGAGCATACCGGAATAGTGTATTGTTCCACCCGAGCAACAGTTGAGGAAGTTTGCGATAAGTTAAAAAAGACTGGACACAATGCCTCTCATTATCATGCAGGGCTGACTGATGCTGAACGCCGTAATAACCAAGATGATTTTATACATGACCGTATACATATTATGGTGGCGACAAATGCTTTTGGAATGGGGATTGATAAGTCCAACGTATCCTATGTTGTACATTATAATATGCCTAAGGATATGGAAGGATACTATCAAGAAGCTGGGCGGGCAGGGCGTGATGGAGAGCCTGCGGAATGTATCCTATTGTATGGTGGGCAAGACGTGTTTACTAATCAATGGATGATTGAAAACGTTCGTAATATAGATTATCCCGATATGGAAACAGAGGATAGGCTCAAAGAGCGTAGTAGAGAACGTCTTCGCAAAATGACATTTTATTGTACAACAAGTGATTGCCTTAGAAGCTATATCCTCAAATATTTTGGAGAAACTCCGCCCAATTATTGTGGCAATTGTATAAACTGCAATACAAATTTTGAAACTATTGATATTACTATAGATGCACAAAAAATTATTTCCTGTGTTGCTCGAATGAGAGAGCGATACGGTGTTAATATGATTATAGATGTTATGCGAGGAAGTAAAAATGAAAAGGTACTTCGTTCAGGACTTGACCAGCTTTCTACTTATGGAATCAGTGAAAAGACCGCCAAACAGCTGCGTGAGATAATAGATCATATGATATTATCTGACTATCTGCTTAAAACTGATGATGAATATCCGGTAGTCAAAATGGGTATACGTGCAAAAGAGATTTTGCACAATGGCGAGAGTGTATATATGAAACTTTCAAAAGAAGCAGAAAAACCATTAGTTGCCGAAAGAAAAGGCACAATAGTTCCTGTTAATAAAGATTTGTATGCCTTCTTGGTAGATTTGCGTACAACTATAGCCAAAGAGCAGGGTGTACCTGCGTATATTATTTTTCATAATAGTACCTTGACGGATATGTGCATGAAGCTTCCCAAGACATCGGAGGAACTTTTAAATGTGGCAGGAGTGGGTAAAGCAAAAGCTAATCAGTACGGTGAGCGATTTTTGCAGGCTATTGCGGAATTTTTGAGTAGTAGGGATAATAACGATACAAAAGGAAGCGATTATAAGATTTCTGAGGGAATTCAAGATAGTTTGCTTAAAGAGGCTGATACCTTGGATATTGAAGTCAGCGAAGATGCTGTGAGTGTAAGTGTTATAGCAGATAGAATAACCTGTACATTAATACAAAAAGGATATCCCAAAGTTAGTGGACGGCAAATCAATGATTGGCTAGTATCAAAAGACTTTTTGGAA
>Ga0123355_10004431_pt1 | contig 20424 bp, 32 predicted proteins | sample TergutEmb28metaG_3_FD_89872 | JGI IMG/M metagenome (GOLD analysis project Ga0123355, IMG submission 89872) | Embiratermes neotenicus P1 segment gut microbial communities from Petit-Saut dam, French Guiana - Emb289 P1 | ecosystem: Host-associated > Arthropoda: Insects > Digestive system > Gut ...
ACTCCAGAACCAGAACCAACTCCAGTGCCTACTCCAGAACCAGAACCAACTCCAGTGCCTACTCCAGAACCAGAACCAACTCCAGTGCCTACTCCAGAACCAGAACCAACCCCAGTGCCTACTCCAGAACCAGAACCAACCCCAGTGCCTACTCCAACCCCAGAACCAACTCCAGTGCCTACTCCAACACCAGAGATACCTCCGGAACCTGCACCTACCTCAGATCCAGAACCGATCTTGGATAATGGATTAACTTCAGAGTTTTATCAAAGTGGGATGCGTGTTATTAATGCAAATCACATAATCGACGGTATAGTAACCATATACTACCCAAATAACAGTTCAACGCCGGTAGCATCTGTAAATTTTGGCGCTAATGCAAATGAAGCGGAACAAGAAATAAGATTACCATATGGTAGCTATGATGTTATAATAAGTGGCCGCAATATAGAAAGACAATCAGTTTATACTATTTCCATACCATATAATGAGTTTTATAAAGTCAATTTAGAAAATGTGCGTACAACAGCAGGATACTTAAGATTTAATTTTAATATAGCTCCTATGGTTTTTTCAATTAACAACCATCGATATGCAAATGCAGATGACCCGGTCTTCCTTCCTTTTGGAGAGCATCTACTGGAAGTGTTTGCAGGGAGAGGTTACGAAAATATTAGTGATGTAATCAATTTTCAATATGATGGGCAAGTTATAGAAATTGATTTGCACTTATTGGAAGTTAATAGGCCTAATAGCTTTGTTTCTATGCAATTCGTCTTGATTTTGCCAATATTAACTGGTTTCGTTATAATTTTCTTGATTTTTAAAAGTGAAATAAAAAAGGAACCAAAAAAGAAACAAAAGTGGATGAAGTATAGATATAATAACAACAATAAAATTGATAATGAATTTGAAAATTCAATTATTAAGGCGAAAAACCTTAAAACGAAACTATATGAAAATGATGAAAATATGAATTTCAACATAAAAAAAGGAGATATTGTTTTTATAGTTGGGCAAAGTGGTTCTGGAAAAACTACTTTGTTGAAATTATTAGGAGGATATGATAAGAGTAGTGACAAAAAAATGTTGAGTTTTACCGGGTTGGGAAAATACGGATGTACCAGCAACTGGCGAGATGATGATTCGTATTTAAAAGGCTTTGTTGGTTATGTTCCGCAGATTGATGATCTGTATGAAGATTTAACTGTTTTTCAACTTGCAGACTGTTATAGTCAGATTTTTGAGTATAGTCGAGATCCTGATGAACTTTTGGAGAATTTTGGTTTAGCTCAAAAAAGGGGAATGGAAGTAAAGTTTTTAAGTGGTGGAGAACGTAAACGTTTAAGTATTGTTATAGAGTTAATAAGAGAGCCGAATATTTTGCTGTTGGATGAACCGGACTCAGGCTTGGATTTAATGAATAGAAAACTTTTGTATGATATGTTGCAAAATGAAGCTAAGAATTATGGCACTACCATTGTTATTTCTACTCATCATCAAGATGTATTGCATTGTTATTTTGTAGGTGTCAATGAAATAGAGGGGTTTGATAATAAAAATGGCGTAAAAATGTATAAAATGGAACAAAACATTAATGATGTTAAAAAGATTGCATATCGCCATAATTCTTTTGTTAATGTAAAACCCTTATTTATCAAAGAGTGCCAGCAAATGAAAAGCAATTTTTTGAGGTTGCTATCTGCGTCGTTTATTTGTATGTTATTTTTGTTTCTTGCAACATCAAGAGAGGCTTTTTATACTTATAATGAAGCTCTTCCAATTGTCTTTGCAAAAGCCTGTGCCGCTATACTAATTGGCTTGATGTCTTCAATAAATATGATTTGCAAAAATCATTATATGATTAGACGGGAATTAAGGATGGGTATTCCTGTAAAAAAAATAATCACTTCAAAGGTTGCTGCAATTGTGATTCTTTGTTTTGCAATGAGTTTTGTTTTAATTATTCCTTATACTTTAAACTTTTTTAGGATACCGGATCAAAGTACAGGGCTTCTTTTTATATCTGTACTTATAATAATGTTAACAGCTTCGGCAATAGGCCTATTAATCTCTACGATTGCAAAAAATAAACCTCAAAATGCTTCTAATGCCATTACTTTTGTAATGTTATTTCAAATATTATTTTCCGGTTTTGTATTTGAACAGATACGAGTAGAGGTATTGCATCTTGTATCAATTAGCCGATATGCTATTAGGTCAATAGGTAGTGCATTGAGTTTTGATAGAGAGACGTTCAGGTGGGATACACCGTATGGAGCTTTTGAAAATTCTTTTGGTCATGTTTTTCAAAACCTTTTTATTCTAATTGTTTTTTTTGTTTTACTAGTTTTTTCTTGTATATTAATTTTGTTTATATTAGATAGAAGAGGAGAAACTAAATGAATAAGTAGGCAGTTTGTCAGCTGGATGACGAGTAGGAGCGTGTTGGTTAGTAGAAGTTGCTGTATTTGGTGGACTGTTTTTTAACACTTATTTTTCAGAAGCGTTAGTCCCCATTGCCAAAAACATGTTGCCCTAAACCCACAAAAGGCCAACGGACAAAACTCCCACAGCCCTATAACCATAAAACAAAAAAACACTACGGAATCATGAAAATGTACCACCAGCTCTATGACGCTATAGGGATGAGAGTATCACCACCCACAGCACGAGATATTCCAACCGCCATTGCAGCGGCTATATAACTATTTTTATATATGCTAAAGATTTCTAGCATGTAGGCCGATGACAGCGTTTACATATAAACCCGTCTCCCCATACGATTTTGTTTTGTTGGCCTTTATTTTTAGGTTCGCTTAAAACAAAAAAATACAAACAAAATTATCTCAATTTCTTACATAGACACCCTTTTCCCACAAATGATATAGTACCTCCAAATAAAACCACCCCAAGGAGGAACCATAAATGACCGTATCAAAAAAACTACTAACTACCGCCGTCGCCCTCATCCTGACACTAACCCTGCTCCCAACCATCACCCTGGCTAACAACGAAATCACTGTAACCATCAACAACCAGCCAATAGCTTTCGCTGACCAAGGCCCAGTCATCGTCGATGGCAGAACTCTTGTACCAGTTGCAGGCGTATTCCAGGCGCTGGGCTTCACTACCCAATGGGATGGAGATACTCGCCAAGTGACAATCACCAGAGGCAGCGACACCATCGTCGTCACCATCGACAGCAGTACATTTACTACTAATTACATAAACCACAATCTCGATGTACCAGCCCAAATCATAAATGGCAGAACCATGCTTCCGATTGCGACCATGCTGAGAAGCGTGGGCTACGAAGTTAGCTGGGATGGCGAAAGCCGGACAGTGGCTATTACCTTTTCATCACAAGCGATGCCTGAACCAACACCTGAACCGGAGCCGGATGTAACTGAAGAGGCGGATTATGCAGAGGCGCAGGAAGAAGTTGAGGAAGCCGAAGAAGTCACTCCAGAGCCAACAATATCACAAGCTTTAGTAGGCAGCTGGAATTGGTCAACGTTTAGACCATTTTACGTATTTGAAGCAGATGGCAGTGGTATGATGGTTGAGACGCCTATCAACTGGGTAACAAGCAACGGTTTACTGTTTGTATGCGTCACCCCCGATGTATGTGGTGACCGGTGTATCGCCCCTGATGAGTGGTATTATGTGGTCGATGGTGATACGCTTACATTAACCAGCCGTACTTTGCCAATGACTTATGTTTATACAAGAGTGCAATCCGAGCCAGTAATATCCCAAGTTTTAGTAGGTAGCTGGGATTGGTCAACATTTAGGCCGTTTTACATATTTGAAGCAAATGGCAGCGGTATGATGGTTGAGACGCCTATCAACTGGGTAGCAAGAAATAACGTGTTATTTGTATGCGTTACCCCGGATTCATGCGGGGATAATTGCATTGGCCCTGACGAGTGGTACTATGTAGTTGTCGGAGATACACTGACATTAACTAGTCGTCATTTTCCGGTAACTTATACTTATACAAGAGCGGAGTAAGCGAATAAAGTGTAAATTTATATGACCATTGCAATCAATATAGTAGGGTGTTAAAATGAAGTATAACAATTAAAGTAGTTTTGAAGGATGGTGAAGATATGGCGATAGCACTAGAAATCCGAGACTGGCAAAAAAGGCACCTGACTAGTTTGCTAAAAATAAAACGTGCCAACAAAGATCAAGCTATGCCAGCACTGACCGAAGAACTGGAAAACGCAGTTGCAGTAATGGAACAAGAAGATGTTGCATATTGCGAAAAAATAATAGGGGTAAAAGCATTTTAATATTAAAATCTAAAAGGCATTTTGCAGCCAGCAGAGTGTCTTTTATTTTGTGCCAGGTAACGGCATCCAACTGGTCGAAAATATCGACCAGTTGACTATGGCAGCGCAGCCGCTTTTTTAAACGCCCAACGTCGAAAACTTCTGCGTAAATATCCTGAAAAAATCCTGCGGGCCCCTTGCAAAAAAAAAAAACTTAGTATATAATGCCCAATGTTGTCGTGACATCTGAAGCGATGAAGCGGAAGGTTGTCGGTATCATAAATCAGATACCGGGTTTTTCCGTTAGCGATGGACGGCCAGGAGCCGGACGTGAAGTCACTGTATATGATACTATGCAAGACGCATCATTCCTTTAAAATGAATGATGGCTGTTGCATAGGGCGGGTAGCCAAATAGGACACACCCGGATGAGTGTACAGTTTCGACTTGTCGCAAGTAACGTTAATATGCGAAGAGGAGGAACATTTTTTTATGAATAGCCAAAAAATTAGGATTAATCTTAAGGCTTACGATCACAAGCTGATCGACCAATCTGTGCAGCAAATCATCGAAACAGCTAAGCGTACAGGTGCAAAAATTTCCGGGCCAATCCCACTGCCCACCAAAAAAGAAATTGTAACCATTCTGAGAGCAGTACACAAGTACAAAGATTCCCGGGAACAGTTTGAGATGCGTACGCATAAGCGTTTGATCGACATCTTAACACCAACGCCAAAAACCGTGGATGCGCTAACCAGATTGGATTTGCCCGATGGCGTGGATATTACATTGAAAATTATGTAAGGGAGTACGATCATGGAAAAAGCGATTCTTGCAAGAAAGATAGGAATGACACAGGTCTTTGCGGAAAATGGTGCCATCATTCCAGTCACCGTACTGGAAGCAGGCCCATGCAAAGTAGTGCAAAAAAAGACCGTAGAAAATGATGGCTACAGCGCACTGCAAGTGGGCTTTGGTACATTGAAAGCCAATCACATCCGTAAGCCTTTAAAAGGCCACTACGAAGCCCGTCTGGGAGATGTGAATGCAACACCTAACAAGATTATTAAAGAGTTTAAACTCAATAATCCGGATCAATTTGAAGTTGGTGCCGAAATTAAAGCAGATTTCTTTGCTGCTGGAGAATTTGTAGACATCAGCGGTGTTTCCAAAGGTAAGGGCTATCAAGGTGCAATCAAGCGCCATGGCCAACGTACCGGCCCAAGAACGCACGGATCTAAATATCACCGTGGCCTCGGTTCCATGGGACCGGGTACCACACCAGGTAGCGTTAAAAAAGGAAAGAACATGCCCGGTCACATGGGTGCAGAAAAGGTAAGTGTTCAAAATCTTGAAGTAGTACGTGTAGACGGAGAAAAAAACCTTCTTTTAGTAAAAGGTTCTGTCCCCGGCGCAAGAGGCGGACTGCTCTTCGTTAAAAGTACAGTAAAGTAGTAAGGAGTGAATGTAATGGCCACAGTGGCTGTATATAACATGAAAGGCGAGCAAACCGGCAGCATGGATATTAATGATAATATCTTTAGCGTGAAAGTAAACGATCACGCTGTGCATATGGCGGTAGTGCAATATCTGGCAAATCAACGCCAGGGCACTAAGGGCACCAAAACCCGCTCCGAGGTAAGAGGCGGCGGCCGTAAGCCTTGGCGTCAAAAAGGTACAGGCCGTGCAAGACAAGGCTCTATCAGGTCTCCGCAATGGAGAGGCGGCGGTATTGTATTTGCCCCCAAAGCACGTGACTATTCAATTAAACTCAACAAAAAACAAAAAAGACTGGCCCTTAAGTCAGCGCTTACATCTAAAGTCAATGATAGCAAGTTTATTGTGGTGGACAGCCTTACCTTCCCGGAAGTGAAAACAAAAGAGATGGTAAACGTCTGCCAAAACCTCAAAACAGACAACGCTTTGGTGGTATTGGATTCAGTAGATCGCAATGTGATCTTATCGGCTCGCAACGTCCCCGGCCTCAAAACCGCTGGTGTAAATACCATCAACGTATATGACATCCTAAAGCACGACACTTTCGTAGTGACAAAGGAAGCGGTCACTCAAATGCAGGAGGTGTATGCATAATGGCTGACTTACAGTATTACGATATCATAGAAAAGCCGCTTATGACGGAAAAAAGCATGACCCTGACAGAGGATCGCAAGTACACATTCTTCGTTCATCCAAAGGCGACTAAAACCCAGATTAAAGAAGCGGTTGAAAAAATGTTTGAAGGCGTAAAAGTGGATTCGGTTCATACATCAATGACCCATCCAAAAACACGCCAGCGTCGTGGCTTTGCCGCAGGTAAAACCGTGCGTAAAAAGAAGGCTATTGTAGCCTTAGCTGCCGGCAGCCGTGAAATCGAGCTGTTCCCAGGACTATAGTAGGTAGGTGAGATGAAATGGGTATAAGAAGATTTAGACCATATACGCCTTCCCGGCGGCATATGACAGTTTCAGACTTTGCGGAAGTTACCAAGAAAACCCCGGAAAAAAGCCTTGTCGTGCATCTCAAAAAGCATAGTGGACGTAACGGCCAAGGTAAAATAACCGTAAGACATCGTGGTGGCGGCGCAAAAATCAAGTATCGTTTGGTAGATTTCAAAAGGCTGAAAGACGGCATACCTGCAAAGGTAGCAGCGATCGAGTACGATCCAAATCGTTCTGCTTATATAGCACTCCTTCATTATGTAGATGGAGAAAAAAGCTATATTATAGCACCTCATGGCCTCAAAGTCGGCGAAATGCTGATGAATGGCCCAGAGGCAGAAATCCGTTTGGGTAATACGCTTCCTATGAAATCCATTCCAGTCGGTACGGAAATTCATAACATTGAAATGAAGCTGGGCAAAGGCGGGCAAATGGTACGCTCCGCAGGCAACGTTGCACAGCTCATGGCAAAAGACGAGAAGTTTGCAACGGTTCGTCTGCCATCCGGAGAGATGAGATTGTTTCCAGTAAACTGCCGTGCGACTATTGGTCAGGTCAGTAATTTGGATAACGAGCTTATCAACATCGGTAAAGCTGGTAAAAAGCGTCATATGGGTATCAGACCAACAGTTAGAGGTTCTGTTATGAACCCTAACGACCATCCGCATGGTGGTGGTGAGGGTCGTGCACCAATCGGTCGCCCGGCACCAAGTACGCCTTGGGGTAAGCCTGCCCTGGGATATAAAACCCGTAAAAAGAATAAGGCTTCTAATAAGTACGTAGTCCGCAAACGCGGTAGTAAGTAAAGGAGTCCGAATAGATGAGCAGATCATTAAAAAAAGGCCCATTCATCGACGATCATTTAATGAAAAAAGTGGTTGAGATGAATAACAATAGCAACAAAACTGTTATCAAAACATGGTCCAGACGATCCACTATCTTCCCGGATATGATCGGTTTGACCATTGCCGTACACGATGGCCGCAAACATGTACCTGTGTATATCACAGAGGACATGGTAGGCCATAAGCTGGGAGAATTCGCTTCTACCCGCACCTATCGTGGCCACGGTAAGGATGCAGAAAAAAGATCAAGAGTAAAGTAGGAGGCGTGTTATGGCTAGAGGCCACAGGAGTCAAATCAAAAAGGAGCGCAACAAGGAAAACCGCGAACAGCGCCCTCATGCGATCCATAAATACGCCCGTATTTCGGATCGAAAAGCACGTATAGTGCTGGCACAAATAAAGGGCAAAAATGTAGATAATGCCCTGGCTATTTTAAAGTATTCCCCACGCAACGGCGCAACGTTGATCGAAAAAGTCTTAAAAAGTGCAATCGCCAATGCAGAGCATAACTTGGATATGGATGTTTCCTCACTTTATGTAGAAGAAGTCATCGCCAACCAAGGCCCAACCTTCAAAAGGATACAGCCAAGGGCAAGAGGCATGGCTTATCCGATATTAAAGAAAACCAGCCATATCACAGTAATTCTCAACGAGCGGGAGGTGAAGTAATGGGCCAAAAGGTTAATCCACATGGTTTACGGATAGGTATCAACAAGGAATGGGATTCCGTCTGGTATGCAGAGCGTGATTTCAGTAAAATGCTTTTGCAAGACCATAACATCCGTAAATTTTTGACTAAAAAGCTGGAAAAGGCTCGTGTGTCCCGCATCACCATTAAGCGGACGACTGACAGGATCAAAGTAGGGCTCCATACAGCGACACCGGGTATCGTCATTGGCCGTAACGGTCAGGCTATCCAGGAGCTTACCCAAGAGCTTGAAAAATTGACCGGAACTAAGGTAGACGTAAATATTCATGAAATCAAACGTCCAGAGCTGGATTCTAAGCTGGTAGCAGAAGATATTGCCCGTCAGCTGGAAGAGCGTGTAACATTCCGCCGTGCGATGAGACAAGCGATGACTCGTACCATGAAAATGGGCGCGAAGGGTATCAAAACTGCAGTATCCGGACGTCTGGGCGGCGCAGATATCGCCCGTACAGAGCATTATCACGAAGGAACAATCCCACTGCAAACGCTGCGTGCCGATATTGACTATGGCTTTGCAGAAGCAGATACCACTTATGGTAAGCTAGGTGTAAAAGTTTGGATTTACAAAGGCGAAGTGCTTCCGCACAAAGCCAGAAAGGAAGGGGCAACTAGCGATGCTAATGCCAAAAAGAGTAAAAAGGCGTAAGCAGTTTCGTGGCCGCATGAGAGGCAAAGCCCTCCGTGGCAATACCATCACATATGGCGAATATGGCCTGATGGCGATGGAGCCAAGCTGGATTACTGCTAATCAAATAGAAGCAGCCCGTGTTGTTATCAACAGAACCATCCGTCGTGGCGGTAAAGTATGGGTTAAAATTTTCCCAGATAAGCCAGTTACGCAAAAACCTGCAGAAACCCGTATGGGTAGCGGTAAAGGTTCTCCAGAATATTGGGTAGCCGTGGTAAAGCCTGGTCGTGTTATGTTCGAACTTGCCGGTGCCGGAGAAGAATTATCACGCCGTGCCCTGCAGTTGGCAGCCTATAAAATGCCAATCAAGTGCAAAGTAGTTTCCAGGGCAGAGCAAAAGGCTGAGATGGCAAAAGCTGCTGGCCAACAAGAAGTAGGAGGTGAGGGCAATGAGGTCTAGAAAATTCTTGGACGGTTTGCGTGACAAAACGACAGACGAACTGAATGTGGAATTGGTAACAGCAAAAAAGGAACTGTTTAACCTACGCTTCCAAAATGCGACTAACCAATTGGATAACACTGCACGTATCAGAGAAGTTCGCAAGAACATTGCCCGTATCCAAACAATAATGACACAGCAAAGAAAGAATTTAGGTTAAAGAAGGAGGCTAAACTGTGGAAAACGCAAGAAACCTGCGTAAAACCCGTGTAGGCCACGTAATCAGTGACAAAATGGATAAAACTATCGTAGTCGCTGTAGAAAACCGTGTTAAGCATCCGCTTATCGGCAAAATAGTGAAGCGCACCTATAAACTGAAAGCCCATGACGAAGCCAACGAATGTGGTATCGGCGATCGTGTAAGGGTAATGGAAACCAGACCATTGTCTAAGGACAAAAGATGGCGGCTGGTTACGGTGCTTGAGAAAGCTAAGTAAAGCAGCTTAGGAGGAAAGCACGTGATACAACAAGAATCCAGATTGGTAGCTGCAGATAATTCCGGCGCAAAGGAATTGCTTTGCATCAGAGTACTCGGCGGTTCCATGAGAAGATATGGCAACGTAGGCGATATTATCGTCGCTACTGTCAAAGATGCATCACCTGGTGGTGTGGTAAAAAAGGGCGAAGTCGTACGGGCGGTTATCGTCCGCACTGTAAAAGGATTAGGCCGTCCAGACGGTTCTCATATCCGTTTCGATCAAAATGCAGCGGTTATCATAAGAGATGACAAAACCCCAAGGGGTACTCGTATTTTTGGCCCTGTAGCCAGAGAGCTGCGTGACAAGCAATTTACCCGCATAATTTCCCTGGCACCAGAAGTACTGTAGGAGGTGGACCATGAAAACTAAATTAAGAAGAGGCGACATGGTATCCATCATCGCCGGTAAAGATTTGGGCAAGGAAGGTAAAATCCTGTCCATTGACAGAAATAAAAACAGGGTAATTGTTGAAGGTATCAACATGATGATTAAACATCAAAAGCCCAACCGTACAAACCAAACCGGTGGTATTGTCCGTGTAGAAGCTCCCCTTCATGTTTCTAATGTTATGTATCTACACAAAGAAAAACCGACACGTCTCGGCTATAAAGTAGAAGTAACTGAAGAAAACGGCAAGCGGGTAGTGAGTAAAAAGCGGTATGCTAAATCTACCGGCGAGATAATCGACTAATGTAAATCTGGCAAACAGATTTGTATAATCGTCTTGTGAAAAGAGGTTGTAACGATGACTCGACTCAAAGAGAATTATGAGTCCGAAATAAAAGATGCAATGATGAAAAAATTCGGATACAAAAACAAGCTGGCAGTACCTAAAATTGAAAAAGTGGTTGTAAACATGGGTCTTGGCGAAGCAAAAGACAATGCTAAGGTTCTGGAACATGCCACAAACGATATGCGTACAATTACGGGTCAAAATCCAGTTATCACCAAGGCTAAAAAGTCTGTGTCCGCCTTTAAGCTAAGGGAAGGTATGCCCATCGGCTGTAAGGTAACCCTGCGAGGAGATAAAATGTACAATTTCGTGGATAGGCTCATCAATGTAGCCATTCCACGTGTACGTGACTTCCGTGGCGTAAATCCGGATTCATTTGACGGACGTGGAAACTATACCTTAGGTCTGCGGGAACAATTAATCTTCCCAGAAATTAGCTTCGATCAAATTGATAAAGTGCGTGGTATGGAAATCGTATTCGTTACCACCGCTAAAACAGACGAGGAAGCGAGAGAACTTTTATCTCTGTTCAATATGCCTTTTATAAGGGCACAGCAAAATTAGGAGGCTTTTAAATGGCTAAAAAGTCAATGATTTTAAAGCAACAGCGAAAGCCCAAGTTTTCTACCCGGGCGTATAACCGCTGCAATATTTGTGGCAGGCCTCATGCTACGCTTCGGAAATTCGGCATTTGCCGTATTTGTTTCCGTGAGTTGGCGTACAAGGGTCAAATCCCAGGTGTAAGAAAAGCCAGTTGGTAAACTGGTAAGAAAGGAGGCGCTGTAATGGCAATGTCAGATCCTGTTGCGGATATGCTTACAAGAATCCGTAATGCAAATTCAGCAAAACACACAACCGTAGATGTTCCTTCGTCAAAAGTTAAGGTGGCAATTGCTTCTATCTTAGTGAAAGAAGGCTATCTAAAAGGTTATGAGATAATAGAAGATGGCGTAAAGAAAAACATGCGCATCACTATAAAGTACGGCCGTGACCGTAACGAAAAGGTTATAAGCGGCATCAAGCGCATTTCGAAGCCAGGACTTAGGGTTTATGCAAGTTGTGAAGATATGCCCAAAGTGCTTGGTGGGTTAGGTTGCGCCATCGTGTCTACTAACAAAGGCATAGTTACCGACAAGGAAGCCCGCAAACTTGGTGTAGGCGGCGAAGTTTTAGCCTTTGTCTGGTAATTGATAGTTGAAATAAGAAAAGAACAATAAAGGAGGCAGACCATGTCACGTATCGGAAAGATGCCTGTTATCGTTCCCGCAGGGGTCGAAGTTAAGATTGCTGATGGTAATCTTATGACTGTTAAAGGCCCTAAAGGAACGTTAGAACGGAAGCTTTCAGGCGACATGAACATCGCTTTAGAAGATGGGCAGTTAGTAATAAAGCGTCCAAATGATTTGAAAAGGTTTAAATCCCTTCATGGGTTAACTCGTACACTTATCAGCAATATGGTGATAGGTGTAACAGAAGGATACGCTAAGGTGTTAGAAATAAATGGTGTGGGTTACAGGGCCGCTAAAAGTGGCAATAAATTAACCTTAAGCCTCGGTTATTCTCATCCAGTAGAAATGACAGACCCTGAGGGTGTGACTTCTGAGGTTGAGGGTACCAATAAAATCACTGTTAGTGGTATCGACAAGGAAAAGGTAGGGCAATACGCTGCCAATATCCGTGAAAAACGCCCGCCAGAGCCTTATAAAGGCAAGGGTATTAAATATTCTACTGAGCATATCAGACGTAAGGCTGGTAAAGCTGGTAAGTAATCGCTAACGCTACGCATGGTACCGTGGCGAAAAGGAGTGACAACCAATGATACGGAAATTTAGCCGTAAAGCGGCAAGGCAAAAAAGACATTATCGTTTACGCAGATATCTGTCCGGTACGCCTGAAAGACCTCGTTTGGCAGTATTTAGGTCTAATAAGCATATTTATGCTCAAATAATTGATGATGTAACAGGTAACACATTAGTAGCATCCTCTACAATGGAAAAGGCTATAGGCGAGAAGTTGAAGTCTACTTCAAATCTTGAAGCCGCCAAAGCTGTAGGTGTGGATGTGGCTAAAAAGGCAAAAGATAAAGATATAACTACTGTGGTATTTGACAGAGGAGGCTTCCTCTTTCATGGTAGAGTAAAAGCTTTAGCAGATGCGGCACGGGAAGAAGGGCTAGTGTTCTAGACCCAAGGATAACGAGAGGAGCATTATCTTTGAAAAAAATAGATGCAAGCGGTATGGAACTCAATGACCGTGTCGTAACCATCAATCGTGTAACAAAGGTTGTTAAAGGCGGACGTACTTTTCGTTTTGCTGCCTTGGTGGTCGTAGGAGACGAAAACGGCCATGTTGGCGTAGGACTGGGAAAAGCTACAGAAATTCCTGAAGCTATCCGTAAAGGTAAGGAAGACGCCAAAAAGAATTTGATTTATATTGAAAAAACTGATCACGATAGCATTCATCATATGATTATTGGGCATTTTGGCGCAGCTAAAGTGCTGCTTAAACCCGCACCAGCTGGTACAGGTGTTATCGCAGGAGGTGCGATGCGTGCTGTGCTAGAGCTTGTGGGAGTACGCAATATCGTGGCAAAATCTATCGGGTCTAATAATAAACACAATGTGGTAAGCGCCACCATCGAAGGTCTACGTAATCTTAAAACGCCTAATCAGGTTGCAAGGCTGCGTGGCATTCCGGTGGAAGAGATTGCCCAGTAGAAAGGAACAATCCTCATGGCACAAATTAAAGTCACGCTGGTTAAATCACCAATCGGTGCGATTCCAAAACACAGAAAGACTGTGGAAGCTTTGGGCCTGAAAAAACTTCATGCATCCAACGTTCACCAAGATAACCCAGCGATCCGTGGTATGCTGCACAGTGTACAGCATCTGGTAAAAGTAGAACCTGTAACCTAATAACAGGTGAAAGTAAGGAGGTGCAAGAGATATGCACTTAGGAGAATTGAAGCCTGCGAAGGGTGCGACCACTAAGGAATTTAGAAAAGGTCGTGGTACCGGATCTGGCAATGGTAAAACATCCGGGCGCGGACATAAGGGTCAAAAGTCCAGAAGTGGATCCGGAGGAAAAATTGGCTTTGAAGGCGGACAGATGCCTTTATATAGGCGAATACCCAAGCGTGGTTTTCACAATCGAAACACAAAAGAGATTGTGGCCATTAATGTATCAATGCTAAATGTATTTGATAACGGTAGTGAGGTAACTGTAGAGGCATTACAAGGCAAAGGCCTTGTTTCTAACCCAAGAGACGGCGTAAAAATACTGGGCCAGGGCGATTTAACAAAAAAATTGACTGTTCGTGTTAACCGGTACAGCAAAAGCGCCGCCGAGAAGATAGAAGCCGCCGGTGGCAAAGCAGAGGTGATTTAAGTTGTTTAAAGTACTGGCCAACGCTTTTAAGGTCAAAGATATACGTGACAAACTTATCTATGTATTGTTCGTATTGCTGATTTATCGGATAGGTACTACGGTTCCTTTGCCTGGTATAAATCTGCAAGTATTGGATATGGCACTGTATCAAGGTGTTGAAGGCGATCCTACGTTTTTTACTCTGATGATGGGTGGCGGATTTGGTACCCTCATGGCTATGGGTATTGCACCATACATTACAGCATCCATTATAATGCAGCTGTTAACAGTTGCTATCCCTGCGCTGGAGCGTATTCAAAAAGAGGGAGAAGAAGGCCGCAAGAAGATTAGTCAATATACCCGTAGATTTGCGGTTGCACTGGCTTTTCTTCAGGGTGGAGCAACAGTGTTCTCGTATGTAAATAACCCAATGCTTGTCCAGATGAATATGAGCCTGTTTAGCCATCCCAACCTGCTAACTTATGCCATGGCGACAATAGCCATGGTGAGTGGTACCATATTTATAATGTGGCTGGCAGAACTTCTGACAGAGCGGGGCATTGGTAACGGTGCATCTTTCATTATCTTTGCCAATATTTTGGCGGGGATACCCATGGGTGTACAAGGCTTGTTGCTGCTTTTAGGTGGTGACAATCTGCTGGGAGGTATCGCTCAACTGATAGCGGTGCTTATCATAGGTGCGTTGGTTATTGCATTTGTTGTGTTGGTATCTGAAGGTGAAAGACGCATCCCTGTTCAGTATTCTAAGAAAATGGCAGGGCGTATGTTTGGCAATAACTCCTATATTCCGATCAAGGTTAATATCGCTGGTGTTATGTCAATCATCTTTGCGATTTCGTTATTACAATTTCCAATGCAGTTGTCTATGTTCTTCCCTAACAATCAGGTGTTGCAAACACTGTCCACATATTTGGACTTTAGCCACCCTGTTGGTGTTGTTGCCTATGTTGTGATGATATTCCTGTTCACATTTTTCTATACTTCCTTTGCCATCAACACAGTTGAAATGGCAGAGAATATGAAGAAGAATGGTGGATTTATTCCCGGTATAAGGCCAGGCAAGCCGACTAGCGATTTTGTTCAGCGTATTGTTGACAGGATGTCTTGGATTGGTGCTGTATGCTATAGCTTGATTGCCATAACCCCGGTTTTATTCCAACAATTCACAGGAATGCCTGCCGGTTTTGGTGGCACCACATTACTGATTGCTACTGGCGTGGCACTTGAGTTTATTAAACAGCTGGAATCTCAGCTTTTGATGAGGCATTATAAAGGCTTTTTGAGTTAAATGGGTATATTCATCAAAAATGATGGACAGATACAAAAGATGCGGGTTGCAAGCAGGATTGTTGCAGAAACTTTCAATCTGCTGGAACAGCATATAAAGCCAGGTGTTGCAACAAGGGATTTAAATGCCGTAGCTGAGGATTATATCCGAAGTCAAGGGGCAGAGCCTTCATTTTTAGGATACAAAATGACTGGTGAGGGTTTTCCAGCAGCCATATGTTGTTCGGTTAATGAAGAAGTGATACATGGCATCCCTGGTTTAAGGCGGCTAAAAAACGGGGATATTGTAAGTATTGACATTGGCGCTTACATTGATAGATTTCACGGAGATGCTGCTCGTACTTACATAGTAGGTACGGGCTCGCCCGAAGGACAGATGCTTGTCGATGTGACTGAGCAAAGCTTTTTTGAAGTGATGGCCTATGCACGTCACGGACGACATCTTCATGAACTTTCTGCTGCTGTGGAAAGCTATGTACAGCGATACGGATTCACGATAGTACGAGAGTTTTGCGGGCATGGTATTGGTCGTCATATGCATGAAGACCCTCAGATACCGTTTTATAAACAACAAAACCGCGGACCTCGCCTTCAAAAGGGCATGACCCTCGCCATAGAGCCTATGGTAGTCGCAGGTAAGGCAGATATACGTATTTTGAATGATAATTGGACTGTAGTTACAAAGGATGGGAAATGCGCCGCACATTACGAAAACACTATCGTCATTACTGATGGCGAGCCTGATATTTTGACTTTATTGTAAAGCATGGAGGCATTATGGAAGTTGGGCAAATAGTATTTTCTAAGTGTGGACGTGACAAAGGCAGGGCTTTTGTGGTGCTGTCGGTAGAAGGTGAATTTGTTTTTTTGGCGGACGGACAATTGCGACCCCTTAATAAACCTAAGAAGAAGAAGATAAGACATACGCAGCCAACTCGTGTAATTATGGGAGAAGCAGCTGACCCGGGGGGATTATTAACGGACGCTGATATTAGAAAATGGCTGTTGCAGTATAGCAGTATAAAAGAATGAGGAGGTACGTAATTGTCTAAGGACGATGTAATTGAAGTCGAAGGCCGGGTAATTGAAAAATTACCAAACGCAATGTTTCAAGTTGAGTTGGAAAACGGCCACCAGATACTCGCTCACATATCCGGCAAATTGCGGATGAATTTTATCCGTATAATTCCCGGTGACAAAGTGCTGATTGCTATGTCCCCGTATGATCTGACCAAAGGTCGGATTATTTGGCGGGACAAATAGCAGGCAGTAAGTAAAGGAGAAGAGGAACCATGAAAGTTAGACCGTCCGTAAAACCTATATGCGAAAAGTGCAAGATTATAAGAAGAAAAGGCGCAGTTAGGGTAATTTGCGAAAATCCAAGACATAAACAAAGGCAAGGATAAGACTAAAAGAGAAGGAGGTGTATGAATGGCACGTATATCAGGTGTAGACTTACCCAGAGAAAAGCGTGTAGAGATTGGGCTGACCTATATTTTTGGCATAGGGCGTTCCAGTGCCACTCGTATTGTAAAAGAAGCCAATATTGACCCGGCTACCAGAGTGCGTGATCTCACTGATGACGAAGTAATCCGTATTAGAGATATCATTGACCGCAGTCAGATGGTTGAAGGTGATCTTAGACGTGAAGTGGCTTTAAATATTAAACGTCTAGTTGAGATTGGCTGTTATAGAGGTATCAGGCATCGCAGAGGTTTGCCGGTAAGAGGACAGCGGACAAAAACTAACGCTCGTACTCGTAAAGGTAAAGCCAGGACAGTTGCAAATAAGAAAAAGTAATTAAGTAAAGAGGAGACAAAGTATGCCTAAAAGAGCGACAAGAAAGACGGCTGCCCGTAGAAGGCGCGATAGGAAGTTTGTTGACCGTGGGCAGGCTCATATACAGTCGTCATTTAACAATACCATCGTAACCATTACGGATGCGGCTGGTAATGCTTTATCTTGGGCATCTGCAGGTCAAATGGGCTTTAGGGGTTCACGTAAATCCACCCCTTATGCAGCACAAATGGCAGCAGATACAGCAGCAAATGCTGCCCGGGAATATGGCTTAAAAATGGTAGAGGTATTTGTAAAAGGACCAGGAAGCGGCCGTGAGGCAGCTATCCGTGCTTTGCAAGCAGCAGGCCTTGAGGTGACTATGATTAAGGATGTAACGCCTGTACCTCATAATGGCTGCCGCCCACCTAAACGCCGTAGAGTATAATGACTGTGTAATGAAAATTGGAGGTTAACACATGGCAAGATATATAGGTCCTGTATGCAGGCGTTGCCGCAGAGAGGGCGAGAAATTATTTATAAAAGGGGAAAAGTGTAATAAAAACAGCTGCCCCATCAATAAAAGACCTTTTGCGCCAGGCCAGCATGGTACGTCTCGCAGAAAGCTTTCCAACTATGGTTTGCAATTGCGTGAAAAACAAAAAGCAAAACGTATTTATGGCTTGATGGAATCTCAGTTCCGTAAATATTATGACATGGCATCCCGCATGAAGGGCATTACTGGTGAAAATATGCTGCGTTTGCTTGAGATGCGCTTGGATAATGCAATGTATCGTTTAGGTTATGGCCGTTCTCGTACAGAAGCACGCCAGATTGTACGTCATAACTTAGTGACTGTAAACGGCAAAAAAGTAAACATTCCTTCTTATCAGCTTAAAGTTGGGGATGTAATTGAAATAAGAGAAAAGTCTCGTGGCATCCAACGTTTTAAGGATGTGCTTGACGTGACTGCTTCCCGCATAATCCCAGAGTGGTTAAGTGCAGAGCATGAGCATCTTCGTGGTACGATTACTTCTGTCCCAACCCGTGAGCAGATTACCGTGCCTGTAAGTGAAACATTAATCGTTGAGTTTTACTCTAAGTAATTGATGGCGACCTGTTTATAAGGAGGTTTGAATATATAGTGTTGGAATTTGAAAAACCTCGAATCGATATAGTTGAAAAGTCCAAGGACGGCACCTATGGTCGTTTTGTGGTAGAGCCGTTGGAACGGGGCTATGGTACAACCTTAGGTAATTCTTTGAGGAGAATTTTGTTATCAAGCCTGCCAGGTGCTGCTGTAAGCAACATAAGAGTAGATGGTGTATTGCACGAGTTTAGTACAATACCAGGTGTCAAAGAGGATGTCACAGAGATTATACTGAATCTTAAAAATTTGGCTATAAAAAATCTGAGTGACAGTCCGGAGCCAAAGTTGGGCTATATAGAAGCAACTGGTGAGGGAACAGTCTATGCCCGAGACATAAAAGTTGACTCAGATATAGAGATTGCCAACCCAGATATGCCTATAGCTACACTAAGCGGCGGTAAAGATGCCAAGCTCTTTGTAGAAGTAACAATAACTAAGGGTTATGGTTATGTTGGGGCTGATAAAAACAAGCGGTCGGATCAGGCCATTGGTATTATCCCTGTGGATTCTTTATATACACCTGTCCGCAAAGTTAATTATGCTGTAGATAATACGCGTGTAGGTAGTGTAACAGACTATGACAGGCTTGTTTTAGATGTGTGGACCAACGGTACTATTACACCGGACGATGCAGTAAGCTTAGGCGCTAAAATCCTTACGGAGCATCTTAATTTATTTGTAAATCTGTCAGCCACTACAAAAGACGCCGAAGTGATGACTGAAAAAGAAGAGAATAAGAAGGAACGTATCCTTGAGATGAGTATCGAAGAGTTGGATTTATCTGTTCGTTCTTACAACTGTCTGAAGCGAGCTGGTATTAATTCTGTAGAGGATTTAGCTAACAAGACAGAAGAAGATATGATGAAAGTAAGGAATTTGGGCCGTAAGTCCCTTGAAGAGGTTCTTAATAAAATGGCGGATTTGGGTCTTGCCCTGCAGCCAACTGAAGAATAGAAATAGCTTCGATTTTTGAATAACAACGGAAAGGAGGGTTCTTTATGTCTGGATATAGGAAGTTAGGCCGCAGCACCTCCAGTCAACGTAAGGCGATGCTTCGGAATTTAGCAACCAATCTGCTGTATCACGGTAAAATCACTACAACCGAGGCTAGAGCAAAAGAAGTACGTCGCATAGCGGAAAAACTGATTACTTTAGCTGTAAAAGAACACGAAAATTTTACCGAGGTGACTGTAAAGGCTAAAGTGGCCCAAAAGGATCGTAACGGTAAGCGGGTTAAAGAAGAAGTGAATGGCCGCCGTATAACTGTATTTGACGAAGTAGAAAAGACCATTAAGAAAGATAATCCTTCACGGTTAAATGCAAGGCGTGCAATGTTAAGCACATTGTATCCTGTAACAGAAGTACCTGCAGATGGCCGCAAAAGACGCAGTTTGACTAAAAAAGTAGACATGGCCGCAAAAATGTTTGATGAAATTGCGCCAAGATATACCGACCGCCCAGGTGGATATACACGTATCGTCAGGCTTGGCATGCGTAAAGGCGACGCTGCTGAAATGGTGCTTTTGGAATTAGTATAATTAATATTGTGATGTGATACAGAGGTCGGTTAACGGCCTCTTTTTTTATGCAATGACAATAAGCAGAGAAGAAGTAAGTTCGAAAAGAAAATAAAAAGCTTGAAAGTAAAAATCCTTATATACAAATTTCTGATACCTTCTGTTATAATCTTAGCAACTACCAAAATATTCAATTTTAAAAGGGAGGTTTTGTGTTATGAGGAAGAAAACTGCTTTAATGTTGGCTTTGACGATGTTACTTTCAATAGTAAATGTAAACATCGCATTCGCCGAAAATGACACCAGCAATGAAGAGCGCATATTGCGCATGACATCGGGTGCAGTTGACGACATGCAAGTTGCATTTACAAGCGTTACACTTGAGGCTGATACGGACTATGTCATTGGCATGAGATGGAGGGGTGATCACAATCATCTTATACTTGGTCTGGGGTCATGGGACGTTGGTAGTCATTGGTTTGACTGGGGTGCCGGAAGGACTTCCTGGCGTGGTGTAGCAGATGTACGCTCCGATACATGGCAAGAATTTGAAGCCCCGTTGTGTAGTGTTTGGTGGGCAGATTATCTTGGCTCACCCGTTCAATTTGCTGCAGGCACCTATCTTGTCCTTGCCGGAACAGCCACGTATACTGCTGCCGGTACAGTCACCCCGGGTAGAGTAACCTACATAGACGA